>Ga0307415_100000038_pt1 | contig 57023 bp, 48 predicted proteins | sample DK1Cmetagenome_FD_204524 | JGI IMG/M metagenome (GOLD analysis project Ga0307415, IMG submission 204524) | Maize rhizosphere microbial communities from greenhouse at UC Davis, California, United States - DK15-C-2 | ecosystem: Host-associated > Plants > Roots > Rhizosphere > Soil | place: USA... | reverse complement strand
TGTGCTCGACCGGTGGATCGGCGTGGACGACGAGGACCACGTCGTCGACATGTATGCCCCTCGCCGCGATATCCGTGGCGACCAATGTGGTCACTTGTCCGTCGGAGAAGGCGCGCAGATTGCGCGTGCGTGCGGCCTGGGCCAGATTGCCGTGCAGTTCGACCGCCGGCACGCCGGCGGCGACGAGGCGGCGGGTCAGCGTTCGGGCCCCCCGTTTGGTGCGCGTGAACACGAGGGTGCGACCCGGGGCGGCCGCCAGATCGACCAGGACCGGGAACCGGTCTTCCTGGCTGACCTGCAGCACGTGGTGCGACATCGACTCCACCGGCGCCGTCACCCGGTCCACGCTGTGCCGCACCGGCTCGGTCAGGAACCGTCGTACGAGTACGTCGACCTCGGCGTCCAGCGTCGCTGAGAACAACAACCGTTGGCCCGACCGGGGCGTCCGGTCCAGCAGTCGCCGGACCACCGGCAGGAAACCCAGATCGGCCATGTGGTCGGCCTCGTCGACAACGGTGATCTCCACCGCGTCCAGCAACGCGCGGCCCGCCTCGACGTGGTCGGCCAGCCGGCCCGGGCATGCGACCAGAATGTCCACGCCCGCACGCAGGCCGGAGATCTGCGGGCTCGCGCTGACGCCTCCGAACACCACCATCGTGCGGAGATTCATCAGCTTGGCCAGGGGAGCCAGCGACGCCTCGACCTGGGTGGCCAGTTCGCGGGTCGGGACAAGAATCAAGCCACGCGGGCGGCCGGCCCGGCGCCCCGCGGCACTCGCCGACAGGCGGGTCAGCATGGGCAGCACGAACGCGTAGGTCTTTCCCGACCCCGTCCGGGCTCGGCCCAGGACGTCGCGTCCGGCCAGGGAGTCGGCCATGGTCGCCGACTGGATCGGCAACGGCGCGGTGATGCCGAGACCGGCCAGCGCGTTCACGAGAACGGCGGGCAGGCCCAGGGCGGCGAATGTCTTCGGTGCATCGGTGGTGGTACGTGCGAGATGGGGGCGGCTGGCGCCCATGCGAACTCCGAACGTGAAAGGGATCGTCCTGCCAGGCGCAGACCAGGTGGTCGCGGCACGTGGTGGTCGATCCGTGGATCGCGGCCCAAGGCAGAACGGTGTGGGCCGCGAACCGAGTCTACCTGATGGACCAGTTGATGATCGTGGCGCCTACACGTCGCCCTGATCGGCCTGCCGCTCGAGAATTCCGAATTCGCTCTCGGCCACGGTCGCCTGTTCAGCGCTCAATGCGCCTTCCCGTAGGCCGACAATCCACGCGCGCAGGCGTACGGCGGTAATGCCGTATGTGCGCTGGAGACTCTGGAACATCCTGCCCTCGGGCCCGGTCGCGGCCCCACCGTCGGCATCGGTCAATCGCAGGGCCAGCTCGTCCAACCCTGCTCGCTCATCGGGATCGGGCTTCTGCCCTTGGCGGTACCGCACGACCGCGGCCACACAGCCCGCCGCCAGCGCGGCGAGCGCGACTCCGGACAGCACCCGGTTGGCCGTCTTCGACACGATGGTCCCTTCGGAGCGCGTGACGTCGGGCCGACCCGGGAACTATTGGCCGAATCCCTTGGGGGAACGGCTCACCGGGCCGGGGGGATGATCGCCTGCGACTTGTCCGCGTTCTTCAGCTTCTTCGCGGACCGCTTCTCCTTGAGGGTCTTACCGGCCGGCTTCTTGTCGGCGGCCTTCCGAGGGGACTTCCCGGCCACGGTATGCCTTTCACGAACGTTGCGAAGAGCGTGTCGCCAACAGGAAGCTGGTGAAGGCCGCAGGCGGCGAGCCCGAGGCTCACACTACACCGTGCGGGCTCGCGGCGGCCATCCGAGGTCGGCGACCCGGACGGCGACGGCAGCAGTGGACCACGGGCGGAGGGTCGATGACATCCTTAGTGGACGCGTCGACGCCTCGTGGTGGCCTGGGCCCTCCCGACCTCGTGCAGGTGGCCCAACGCCTGTGCGTACGAGCGGAGCAGTGTGGTCTCGGTGTACGCCACGTCATGTCGCAGGCAGAACGCTCGTACCAGGGACTGCGAGCGTCGCAGGTTGGGCCGGGGCATGCTGGGGAACAGATGATGTTCGATCTGATAGTTCAGCCCGCCCAGCACGAAATCGACGAGCCAGTTGCCGCGCACGTTGCGCGAGGTGAGCACCTGCCGGCGCAGGAAGTCGGTCCGGTCGTTGGCGGCGAGCACCGGCATGCCCTTGTGGTTGGGTGCGAACGAGACGCCGAGGTACAGGCCGAACATGGCCTGGTGGACGACGATGAACACGGCCGCCTTGACGGGGGAGAGGACAAGTAGTACGGCCGTCAGGTACCCGGCGACGTGCAGCCCGAGCAGGAGCGCCTCCCTCGCGCGGTGGCGAAGTCCACGCCGCCAGAGGGCCTGGACGCTGAGGACGTGCAGTTGCACCGCCTCGGCCATCAGCAGGGGAAGGAACAGGTAGCCCTGGTGGCGGGCGATGAACCGCGTCACGCCTCCCCGCTTCGCCCGGCTCTGTTCGGCGCTGAAGGCCAGGACGCCGATGTCGATGTCCGGATCATGCTGCTCCTGGTTGGGATGGGCGTGGTGGCGGTTGTGCTTGTCGACCCACCAGCCGTAGCTCAGTCCGATGGCCAGGTTGCCGTGCAGGAGCCCGGTGATGTAGTTGGCGCGTTTGGAACGGAAGATCTGCCGGTGACCGGCGTCGTGACCGATGAAGCCGATCTGGGTGAACATGAAGGCGAGGAAGGCGGCGACGGCGAGCTGCCACCAGGTGTCGCCGAGCATCACGAAACTCGCCCAGCCACCCGCCAGTAGCCCGCCGGTAATGATGATCTTCACGAGGTAGTGACGACTTCGCCGGTCCAGCAGACCGGCGGCCCGAACACGGCGCAGAAGATCGGCGTACTCGCTGCCGCGCTCGTCTCCTTGGCGCCCCGGCGGCGTGATTGTCGAGGTCGGTGCGCCCAAGACAGAGCCTCCCCTGTGTGCGTCGATCATGGATGACACACACGCCCGGGGTCCTGGGACGTGCATCGGAGCGTCGTCCATCGGCCGAGCCGATGGTGAGAGGGCCAATGCTCAACATCGACTGTAGCACCGATGGCGGCACACCCGTGATGAGGACCGCGGCACGACTACCGGTTGTCGCACGATCGCGGGATCACCACCGCGAGGGCGGAGCCCCGGCGGCGCCAGCCCTCGGATGTGGATCAGAACGGCGCGGGGCCGCTGCCGGCCAGCGACATCAGGATCTGCGTGGCGAGCAGTGGCCGCGTGCCGGTGACGGCGACATGACCGATTTGCTCGTAGGGCAGCTCGATCCGGAGGTCGTTGGCGGCTTCCCGGGTGCCGGCGGTGGTGACGTCGGGCCGGAACGTGCCGCCCCAGCCACCGGGATCGCCGTGCTTGTTCATCTTGAGCGACGCGGTTCCCGGCACGCGCGTGCCGTCGGGGAGGATGAGCCGTGCCGGTCCCGAGTAGGTGCTCATGCTGATGACCCTAGCGGCCCGGGTCACAGCATGGGACGGTGTGGTCGTGCCTTCGTGACCGGCCCGCCCCCGGCGACCCCGCCGGGCGCATCCGCCGGCCGCGTGGGTATGCGTCCACGCGGCGTCGTGGTCGTGCGCTCGTCGCCACCACGACGTCGCTGGCGTCGTCGAGACTCAACCAGCGACGTGGTCGGCCCGGGCCGTCTGGTCGATGCCGAGGCACCCGACCACAGTGGACGCGTCGTCGCTGAGGAACAGCATGAACAGGTATGGGGGATCCGTCACCGTGACCTGTCCCAACCGCACGGGCTGGGAACCCACCCGGCGCAGGGCCGCCACGGTGTCGGCGAAGCCAAGAGTGGGAGTCCCGTCGGCGACCGTGCGAACGGCGCGCCGTTCGTAGGCTGGCAGGATCTGGCTGGCCGGGACGGCACCGTCCCACACGATGAACCCCGCTCCGCCGAGAAGCGCGTGGCGGCAAGCGCCTGATGCGTAGCCCGAAATGTCGAGCAGCTGAGCCAGTTCATTGCGTTCCACGTACCGAACCGTACGCTCAATCCTGGGAAACGCAATCCTCATGGGGCGGGCCCAGGATGCGAACGGTGGGGCGATTGGAGCGGACGCCGCGACCCCGCCGTACGGCCGTGAACGGGCTCTAGACCGGCGGGGGCGAGGCCAGTCCGTCCAGCCTGGTGCGGACGGCTTCGGCCTCGGGGTGGTCGATACGGGTGAGAATCTCCAGAGCCTCCTGCCAGGCCGCCCGCGCGGCCTCCGGATCTCCCGTCGCGCGGTGGACGTCGCCCAGGTGGACGATGGCGTCGGCCAGGAAGTAGTCGTCACCAAGCTGCCGGTGCAGCTCGATGGCCTGCCCGTAGCATTCCGCGGCCCGCTTGTGGTCGCCGAGTTGATGGTGCGCGTTGCCGAGACTGTCCCAGGTGCTCGCTTCGCCGTGCCGCTCGCCGAGCCGTTCGAATATCGCGAGGGCCTGCTCGCAGTGTTCGACGGCTCGACGGTGGTCGCCCAGCTCGCCATGGCACCAGCCCAGGTCGTTGAGCGCGGTCGCGGTGCCTCGTCCGTGGCCGGCCGACCGGAACAGGGCAAGCGCCTGTTCGGTATGGTGCAGGGCCCCGCGCGGGTCGCCCTGGGTCAGGCGCAGGAACCCGAGGTCGCAATGCGTGCGCGCCTGTCCGACCTGGTCGCCGGCGCTGGTGGCCAGCTCCAGGGCGTCGTCAAAATGGCGTTGGGCGTCGCCGTACCGCTCCAGCGCGGCGTGGGCGACGGCGATGGTGCGGTGAGCGAAGGCCTGCGCGGGCAGGTCGCGCAGGCGGCGGGCCGCGAGCAGGGCGGCCTGCCAGGCGGTGGCCTGAGCCTCCCAGTCCCCGCGACGATCGAGGAACGTGTCGAACGCCCAGGCCAACTGCCACGCGCGGGAGTCGAAACCGCCGTCGGCGGCGTAGGGGATCGCGGCCACCAGCACCGGATGTTCGTCGCTCAGCCAGCAGATCGCGTCGTCCTTGTCGGCGAGCGGCTCGACCATCGTCCCGGCCGCGGCCGGCTCGAGCCGCAGCGGGATCGGGTCGCGCAGCGGATGGACCTGCCGATCGGCGGCGTGGGTCGTGTGTACATAGTGGTCGAACAGTCGGGTCAGCGCGGCCAGGCGCTCCCGCCCCGCCTCCGGGGATCCCATCAGCTCGGTGGCGTAGGCCCGCAGCAGGTCGTGCAGCGTGTACCGATCGGGCTCCGGCTCGCCGATCAGGTGGGCCCGCCCCAGTTCGGCCAGCCACGGTCGGACCTGGGCCACCGGTGCGCCGGCGAGGCTGGCCGCCGCGGAGGCCGAGATGTGCGGGCCGGGGTGCAGCCCGAGCAGCCGGAACAGCCGGGCGCCCTCCGGGCTGAGGGCCCGGTACGACCAACCGAATACGGTGCCCACATCGGACGCCGGATCGGCCCCGCCCAGGGCATCCAGACCGGCATCCCGCAGGCCGGTGGCCAGCCCGGCCAGCGGGAACTGCGGTTGACCGGCGGCCCGCGCGGCCACGATCGCCAGCGCGAGCGGGAGTTGCCCGCATCGGGCGATGATCTCCTCAACCGCCTGAGGTTCGGCGGTCAGGCGGTCCCCGCCCAACCGGCGCCGGAGCAGCTCGTGCGCCTCGTCGATGGCCAGGAGGTCCAGGGTCAGGGCGCGCGCCCCGTCGAAGGCCACCAGTCCCGACATGTCGTTGCGACTGGTCACCAGGACAAGGCACCCCGGCGCGCCGGGGAGCAACGGTCGCACCTGCTCGGCGTCGCGGGCGTTGTCGAGCACGACCAGCATCCGGCGTCCGGCGAGCAGGCTGCGGTACAGACCGATCTGGGCGGCCGGGTCGGCCGGAACGCGTTCCGGCCGCACGCCGAACGCGTCGAGGAAGCCGCGGACCGCCTCGGCCGGTCGCAGCACCGCCGCCGGCTCATATCCCCTGAGGTTGAGATAGAGCTGCCCGTCCGGAAACCGGTCCATGACCTGGTAGGACCAGTGCACCGCCAACGCGGTCTTGCCCACGCCGGCCGTCCCGGCGATGGCCGAGATCACCACGGTGGAGGTATCACCCAGCAGAGCGGTCAACCGGTCCAGCTCGTCGCGGCGCCCGGCGAACCCCGTCAGATCGGGCGGCAACTGGGCCGGCGTCGGCCATACCAGGCTCGGGCGGCTGGCCGCACCGGCCGCCGTCGCATAGAAGGTCTCCCGCTCCTCGCCGGCCAGCCCAAAGGCATCGGCCAGCGCCCGGATCGTATGTTGACGGAGCCGTTGCGGCGAACCACCCTCGATGTGGCGGATGCTCCGTACGCCCAGACCGGCGCGGGCCGCGAGATCATCCTGGGTCAACGCCAGCCGCAGGCGATGACCACGCACGAGATCACCGAACACATCCATCCTCCCCGATCACCGGTCGACCATGCTGCCATGCGCCGGTCACGGGGGCCCAGCCGGGGCGGATCGGAGTCAGCCCACCGCCAAGCGATACTCGGCCCGCAGCCGGAGAAGTGACGCGACGCAGAGCGCGGTCGCGATCCCACAGGCGGCCATCTCAACGATGGCGATGGGCAGGCCGGCCAAGTCGGTGAGCACTCCGACCAGCGCCGGGCCGGCGACGGCGCTGAGACCGCCCAGATCGACAGGACCGTGAGGCTGTCCGCGGCCGCGAACCCGGACCACCGAGGCGATCAGGAACGCCGCTCCCCACGTCGTATGCGTCAGGCTGGCCGATGTGAAGACCAGAAGGCGAGCCCGACGCGGGCGCCGGCGGCCCCGGGTTAGATCAGCCCGACCTCCGGTCGTCGATGCCGATCAGGCTGGCCATCCTCTCATCCTCGATGGCCGGCGTTTGAAGGTGCGAAGCCCGAGACCGGTAGCCAGCACGAGGGCGGTGCACAGAAGAGATCCACATTAGACATAGGCCCGCACCGCGGCCCAGGGCGTCATCCCGGAAGAGGCAGTACGCCACGAAGGGTGCCCCCGCTGTGTGCGGCGTCGCGAGGTAGACCGGATTCTCGCGCGGCCCTCATCCAGGGGATCCGTACGTTGGTGGAACCAGCGCATGACCGCGGTACCGGCGGCTCGATCCAGCTCGAGGTGTTTTCTCGCCGGCCCCTTTCCGGACGGCAAACCCCAGGCTAGGTCGCCGACGCGGACCCAATGTGGGGTTGCGGAAACAGCTAAGCGCGCCTGAATGGCCACCGGTCCGGCCTTCGATGCGCGAGCGAATGTCAGCGGTCTACGTGTGGAATTTGCCGTCAAGAGAAAGTCGCGCGCAGGGGCGAATCGGCCGGCGCGATGGCGGCGACTTCTCCGACTCCACGGCCCGTGGACTGATCTTGGAAGCGAGCATACGATCTCCCCTCCTGCTGCGTGTACAGGGATCGCCACGAACGATCCATCAACGGCAACGGCGAGACCAGGCGGTTGGGAGGCAATTGAGAGGCAGTTTCGGCGCGCCGTCCCCGCGTGTGCCCAGGTCGTTGGGCCGGCCCGCCGGTAGGACCGCCGCGATCAGGTACCGCCTCCGGAGCGGGCCGGCGGCGGGGGCTCGCGAGCCCGGTGGAGCAGCCCGGCATCCAGGGCGATGGATACAGATATTCAGGGCAGGTGTCCAGTTATGGGGGCAGCGGTGGCACTTATCCATATAGGTCATACTCGCGCGGTGAACTTTCATAGAAAGTCAATCGCGGGTCTTTCCTGCGGCCGTGAGTTTCCACTAGTTTGTGATCGCCAACCGCAGAGTGGGGGATTCTCATGGCGCGTCACGCGTTCGGCACGCAAGCTATTAGGACTAGTCGACTGGCCAGGCGGCTTGTCATTCCGGGCGTGGGAACGCTCGTGGTCGCGGTCCTGGTGGCGATGCCGGGGGTGGCGCAGGCGGACCCGACCGTCCCGCCGGGCGCGTCGACGACGGCTCCCCGCCAACAGGCCGGGTCGGCGGCCGGGCGGGTGCACGAGGTGTCGGCCTCGCAGACCCGCGCGCGCTCGGCGGGTCCGCCGAAGCGGGTCGCACTGCCCCGGGTGCGGGGTGCCGTCGGGTCGGAGGTGCGTCATGCCGATCCGGTCCGGCCGCCAGGGGCGGCGACGCAGCGTGTGGCCGATGTGGACACACCCGCCCCGGCGATCGGCCCCGTGCCGGGCGTGTCGACCGAGAACCCGTTCGCCCGCACCCCGTACTCGACCACATTCGACAATCCCGACGGGACGTCGACGCTGCGGATCTACGAGGGTGTGACGTTCGTGCCGGATCCGCGGACCGGCAGCCTGCGCCGGCTTGAGCCCAGGCTGACCCGGCGGGGCGACGGGCGCTGGGAGCCACTGGCCGCGGCCGAGGTGTCCATCGCCGGGCGGGCCACCGATGCGACCCTGGCGACACTGCGCCTGGCCGGCGGCACTGAGGTCGGGTTCGGGCTCGACGCGGCGGCCGAGGTGCCGGTGGCGGTCGATGACGCGGTGGCCCGGTTCGCCGGCGTGCGTCGCGACGCCGATCTGGAGCTTTCGGCGACGGCGAACGGCGTGAAGGAGGATCTGGTGCTACGGTCGGCGTCCGCGCCGACGTCGTGGCTGTTCCCGCTGCGGGTGGTCGGGGTGACGCCGTCGATGGACGAGGCGTCGGGTTCGATCCGGTTCATCGACGACAAGACCGGGCAGGCCCGGGCCACGATCCCGCCCGGCTACATGGTCGATTCCAACATCCACCCCCGCCGTGGCAGTGGTGAAGCCTCGGACAACGTGCGGTACACGCTGCTGCGGCAGGCCGACGGCTGGGCCCTGCGGGTGGACCTGGACGCGGCATGGCTGGCCGATCCGGCCCGGGTCTTCCCGGTCCGGGTGGACCCGACCTTCAACACCAACAGCGACGACACGTACGTGTCCAGCCGCGACAACACCGGGGACAACTCCACGAAGAACGACCTGACGGTGGGCACGTACAACTCGGGCGGGGAGAAGGCGGCCGCGCTGCTGCACTTCACGACGGCCATGAGCTCGTTGTCCAACAAGTACATCCTCGGCGCGAACCTGTGGCTGTTCAACTACTGGTCGTACTCGTGCGTCAGCCGCCCGGTGACCGTGCACCGGGTCACCGGGTCATGGTCGGGCGGCACGGTGCGCTGGCCGGGACCGTCGTACGAGTCGACCCCGCTGGCGACGCGGTCGTTCCACCACGGCTACACCGGCTGCGAGGACGGCGCCTGGGAGAGCTTCGCGATCCCGGCCAACCGGTTCACCAGCTGGACCCACAACCTCGAGTCGTTCCAGGGCTTCATGGTGCGGGCGTCTCTGACCGATTCCCGCGGTTGGAAGCGGTTCTGGTCGGGCAGCCACCCGACGACCACGGCACGCCCGTACCTGGACGTCACCTACGCCAACGAGGGCGCCGCCTACGCCCTGGCCACCAACACGTTCAACCCGCCGGTGAGTGCCACCCAGGCCGGCGGGCTGACCATCAAGGTGACCAATCTGGGCTCGACCACGTGGACGCCGACCAACAACTACCGCCTCACGTACGCGGTGCTCAACTCATCCGGCGCCATAGTCCAGAACGGTCCACTGTACGCAATGCCGGGCAACGTCGCCGCCGGCAAGTCGATCAACGTCCCCATCGCGGTCGGTCCGATCACCGGGGTCGGCACCTACACCCTGCGCCTCGACATGGTCAACAGTTCCGGCACGTCGTTCCACACCGCGTACTCGGTGCCGTACGGCACCAAGGCCTTCACCATCGCCAACGGCGCCCCCACCGTCGACGCCACCTGGCCGCCTCAGGACGCGCGGGTGGACACGCTGCGGCCGACGCTGTGGTCGAACTACGTCGACTACGACAGCTCCTCGATCGTGCACGAGTACGAATACAGGATCTGCAACGGCCCGCCGGCCGCGCCGGTGTGCCAGTCCTCGGGCACGATCCGGGCGGCCGCCTGGCCGGTCCCGGCCGGCGTGCTGGCCTGGAACAGGCAGTCGTTCTGGCAGTTGCGGGTATCCGACACCGCCCTGTGGTCGCCGTGGAGCACCGAGATCTTCCTGACCCCGACGGTGGCCCAACCGACGGTCACCAGCCACCTGGCGGGCGCCCGCGACGGGGCCGACGTGCCCAACGTGAACCCGCAGGTCGGCAACTATGCCCGGGCCGTGGTCGACGCCCAGGTCAACGTGGCCGGGCCCGCGCTGGAAATCACCCGGACCTACAACTCCCAGGACCCGCGGGCCAACGGGGCGTTCGGAGCCGGATGGACCAGCCCGCTGGACCAGCGGGTGACCGCCGACAACGACGGCTCCGGCAACGTCGTGGTCACGCTGGCCAACGGCCGGCAGATGCGGTTCGGCAAGAGCCCCGACGCCACCTACGCCCCGCCGTACGGGATCAACCTGGCCCTGGTCTACGACACGCCGTCGACGACCTGGACGCTGCGCGACCCGTCCGGCACCCGGCGCACGTTCGACGCCAGCGGCCGGCTCACGAGCATCTCCGATGTGGACGGCCGCACCCAGACCTACACCTACTCCGGCGCCACGCTCACCACCGTCAGTGACGTCGCCTCCGGACGGGCGCTGCACCTGACCTGGTCCGGCGGGCACGTCACGGCGGTGGCCACCGACCCGCCGGCCGCCGGGCAACCCGCGCCGACCTGGACCTACACCTACACCGGCGACAGGCTCACCAGCGCGTGCAACCCGCTCAACCAGTGCACCACCGAGGGGTACACCACCTCGTCCCATTACCGCTCCGCCGTTCTTGACGACAACCCCAGCGGTTACTGGCCCCTCGGCGAGGCCGCCGGCGCCACCGTCGCGACCAACGTGGCGGCCCATCAGCCGGCGGAGAACGACGCCGCCTACAACGGCACCGTCACTCTCGGAACCCCGGGGGCCCTGGCCGGATCCGCCGACACCGCCGCGACGTTCCAGGCCGGTTCGGACGGGCCGGTCGTGCTACCCGACGCTCTGGTCAGCTCGTCCACGGCACTGGCCGTCGAGCTGTGGTTCAAGGCGACATCGGGCAGCTACGGCTACCTGTTCGGGGAACAGAACGCCGACTTCCTCACCCCGACGACCGTGTGGTCGCCGATGCTCTACGTGGGAACGGACGGCAAGCTTCGCGGCCTGGTTCCCGTCGCCTCGACGCCGACCCCGATGGTGGGAATCTCGAACAAGTGCGCCGACATCAACGGCGGCAGCACGGCCAACCGCACCAAGATCCAGGTGTGGACATGCAACGGCACCGGCGGCCAGGCCTGGTCGTGGTACGCGGACGGAACGCTGCGGGCCCTGGGCAAGTGCATGGACATCGACGGCGGCGGCACGGCCAACGGAACGCGCGTGATGCTCTTCACCTGTCACGGCGGCACGAACCAGGTCTGGCAGCGCTACGGGACAACCGGCCTGCGCAATCCGATCTCGGGTCGCTGCCTGCACGCGGCGACCAACACCAACGGCACGCAACTGGTGATACAGGACTGTGCCGTGGGCTCCAACCAGAACTGGAGCGTGCCGGTGAAGACCGACCCGATCACCACCACCGGGACGGTCAACGACGGTAACTGGCACCATGTGGTGCTCTCGGGCGCGGTGGACCAGCAGCAGCTCTACCTCGACGGCGCGCTGGTCGGTCAGATCACCGGCCGCACGATCGACCACCGGGGCGCGGACAAGGCCTACGTCGGTCACGGATCAGCCACCGTGGGCTGGCCGGGCGGGCCGCCGCCCGCGACGTCGTTCAGGTTCACCGGGCAGGTCGACGAGGTGGCCTTCTACCGGCATCCGTTGGGTTCGACCCAGGTGTCGGCCCACTGGGCGGCGCGGGTGGCGACGTCCCGGTTGACCACCACCGCCGAGCCCGGGCCATTCGTGGCCCATCAGGTCGGCTACGACGGCGTCACCGGTCGGGTGACCACGCTGACCGACCGCAACGGAGAGCACTGGACACTGTCCGCGCCCGAGTTGGGAACCGCCGGGGTGGTGGTGACCGCCTCCTCCGACGTGCGCCAGCAGATCACCTATACCTACGACGCCGACCGGGGTGGGCACCTGGTCGCCCGCGAGGACGGCTTCGGCACGCAGAGCTGGGAGTACAACGCGGCCGGCTTCGTATCGGCGTCGGTGGACCAGAACGGCAACCGGACGGACTTCGCCACCGACGACCGCGGTCACGTCCTGGCCCGGACCACCCACCGCGCCGCGGACACGAACCAGACCGAGTACTTCGGCTACTTCTACGACGCGAGTACTCCGCTCGATCCGCGCAACGACGTGCAGGTCCGGCGGGCCGACGCCCGGTCGGCGGATGAGTTCGACACCCGGTACCGCACGAGCAAGACTCTGCATGCGACGACCGGACGCGTCCTCACGGTGACCTACCCCAAGCCGGCCGGTCAGTCGAGCAACCCCACGCAGAGCTACACGTACACCGACGGCTCCACGGCGCCGTCCGGTCTGCCGCAGACGATCACGGCCCGCGATGGATCCGTCACCTCGTACGGGTACAACGCCGCGGGCGACCTGATCTCGACCACCGATGCCGGCGGTGTGGACACCACCTACACGTACGACGCCCTCGGCCGGGCACTCACCGCGACCCGCTCGGCCGGCGCCGTCGGCTACGGAACGACGACGTACACCTACGACAAGCTGAGCCGCCCCTCCATGGTGACCGGCCCCGGTGTGACCAACCCGGTCACCACCGTCACCCACACGGCGGCGACCACCTACACCTACGACGCCGGCGGACGGGTGGCCTCCACCTCGGTGGCCGACACCACCGGCGGTGACCCCACGCGCACCACCGTCTACGACTACGACCCGGCCGGCCGGCTGGTGTCGGTGACCGCCCCCGACGGCCGGGTCACCACGCAGGAGTGGAACACCGCCGGCGACCCGACGGTGTTGACGCCCTCCGGCGGGCCGCGGTTGGAGTACACCTACGACGACGCCCACCGCGTGCTGGAGACCAGGGCGACCGGTCCGGGCGTCGACCCGATGAACGCCGCCGCCACCACCCTGGTGGTCGAGTCCCGGGCCTACGATCCGGCCGGGCAGCTGGCCACCGTGGTCGACGCGATGGGCCGCGAGACCGGCTACACATACTTCAACGACGGCCTTCCGGCCACGACCGCGCGGGTGCGTCGCGACGCCAACGGGCAGATCCTGCCGACCAGCCTGACGCTGGCCAGCTATACCTACGACGCGGCCGGTCTGTTGGCGTCCCGCACCACCGCCGGCTCGGTCACCACGGCCTACACGTACGACGACGAGGGCGGCGTCGCGACCACCACCTTCGACCCCGGCGGCCTGGCCCGGGTGCAGACCCTGACCCGGCGCGCCGACGGCCAGGTGTCACGGATCGTGGCCACCGGCGCCGAGTCGCCCGGCCGGTCCGAGCGGGTCGACTACACCTACGACCCCGCCGGTCGCCTGGCATCGTCGACGACGGTCAACACCGGCGGCTCGCCGGCCAGCATCGTCACCAGCTACGTCAGCGACGCCCGCGGCCTGCTCACCCAGGTCACCGATCCGACCGGCGGCATCACCGACTACACCCACGACAAGGCGGACCGTCTCGTCACGACGACCGGCCCGGCCCGGTCCGTCTGGGTCGCCGGCACCGAGGCGGCCGGCGTGCGACCCGTGACCACGATGGGCTACAACACCTTCGGCGAGTTGACCCACGACCGTGACCACAGTGGAGCGACGACCTCCTGGACCCGGGACAACGCCGGCCGGCCCACCCAGTTGCACCGGCCGGCCTACACCCCGCCCGGCGGGACCACGATCAATGCCGTCGAGCAGACCCAGTACAACGCCCGGGGCCTGGCCTCGACGTTCACCGACGCCCTGGGCCGGACCACCGACGCGGCCTACGACCCGTACGGCAATCTCACCTCGCTGACCCGGCCCGACCCCGACGGTGCCGGTCCGCTGGCCCGCCCGGTCACCACCATGAGCTACGACCGGGTCGGTGAGCTGCTGCGCACCGTCGACCCCACCGGGGCCGAACGCCGGTCCACCTTCAACGACCTCGGGCTGGTCGCCACCTCCACCGCGGCCGAACGGGTGGGCGCCCAGACCTATTACTACACCGCGACCTACGGCTACAACGACGCCGGCCACCTGACCTCGGCCACCAGCGCGCTCGGTCACGTCCTCAGCCTCGAGTACAACAAGGCCGGCGAGCCGACCAGACTCATCGACCCGACCCTGGCCTTCACCCGCTACACCCGCGACCTTCTCGGCCGGACGACCGCCTCGGTGGCCGGCAAGGGCTCGGTCTACTCCTCGCCCCGGGTCGAGAACACCTACGACCTGGCCGGCCGGGCCACGAGCGTGCGCCAGTGCACCGCCGAACCGGCCACCGGGGCCTGCGTCTCGGTCCTACGCACCGCCACCCGCACGTACGACGGTGCCGGCCGGGTCACCCAGCAGACCAGCGCGGCCGGCCGGCCCACCTACCTGGCCTACGACGCCGCCGGCCAGCTCACCTCCATTACCCGCCGCACCGTCGCCACCGACCCGGGCAGCGCGGTCACCGTCGCGATGGGCTACGACGCGCAGGGCCGCCGATCGCGCACGGTGGACGGCAACGGCAATGCCACCATCGTCACCCACAACCCGTGGGGGCTGCCCGAGTCGACCATCGAACCGTCCACCCCGGCCCACCCGGCCGCCGCCGACCGCACCTGGACGACCGTCTACGACGCGGCCGGCCAGGCGGTCCGGGAAAACCTGCCCGGCGGTGTGGCCCGGCTGCGCACGCTCGACGGGCTCGGCCGGATGACCGACGAGACCGGCACGGGCGCCACCACCACCGCCCGCCACGTCGAGTTCGACGCCGCCGGCCGGGTCACCCGCGTCAACGGTCCGGCCGGCGATTCCACCTACACCTGGAACGACCGCGGGCTGATGACCCAGGCCACCGGACCGGGCGGCACCAGCACCTTCGGCTACGACGCCGATGGCCGGCTCACGAGCCGGACCGACCCGTCCGGCGCCGGCACCTTCGGCTACGACGCGGCCGGACGCCTGACCAGCGTCACCGACCCGCTCACCGGCTCCAGCCTCGGCTACACCTACTCCGACATCGGTCGGCTGACCCAGATCACGTACGGCGGGGCCGGCGGCCTTTCCCGCGCCTACGGCTACGACAACCTCGGGCGCGTCACCTCCGACTCCCTCACCGCCGGCGGGAGTGCCGGCGTCGCGTCCGCCACCTACGCCTACGACGCTGACGACCTGCTCACCTCGAAGGTGACCAGCGGCGTGACGGGGGCCGGTACCAACGGATACGGCTACGACGGCGTCGGGCGCCTGGCCTCGTGGACCCGACCCGACAGCGCGGTGATCACCTACGGCTACGACGGCGCGTCCAACCGGACCGGCGTCACCGGTCCCGGCGGCACCCGCGCCAGCGCCTTCGACGCCCGCAACCGGCAGCTCACCGCCAGCGGCGGCGGCCAACCCGACGACTCCTACATGTGGTCGGCCCGCGGAACGCTGGCCACGAAGACCACGGGCACCCAGACCTCGACCTACACCTTCGACGCGTTCGAACGCCTCACCCAGGCCCAGACCCCCTCGTACACGGTCGCCTACGCCTACGACTCCCTGGACCGGATGGCGCAGCGCAACGGCGTCGCCGCCCACTACGCGGACCTCGACAACGAGCCGGTGCGCAACCCGAGCGGGGCCGACGAGCGCATATTCCGTACCCCCGGCGGAGCACCACTGTCCACAAAGGCTGGCAGCAACCCGGGCCTGATGGTGGTCGCCGACCTCGTCCATGACGACGTTGTCGCCGCGGTCAACCCGGCCACCGCCGGCGTGGCCGCCTCGGCCAGCTATGACCCGTACGGCGTCCCCACGACCAGCGGCACGCTGCCGCTGGGCTACCAGGGCGGCTGGACCGACCCCCAGTCGGGCCAGGTCAACGCGGCCGCGCGGTGGTACGTGCCCGACACCGGCGCGTTCGCCTCCCGCGACACGTGGACCCTGCCGCCCGGCCCGACCACCAACCGGTACGCGTACGGACGCGGCGCCCCCACCGTCAACGCCGATCCCAACGGCCACGACCCCGACGACCGCGGGCCGGGTACCGGCTCCGACTGCGTGGACCCGCGGATGCGTCTGGCGTCCGTGGGTGGGTCCGACTGCGGCGACTCCGAACCGCCGAAGGACGGCGGTGATGACGGCGACATCTGCCTGACCAGCTCCGCGTCCGACTGTTCCGACGCCGTCGACTGCTGGCAGCTCGTGTCCAACGGCGGGGGCGACGCGTCCGACTGCGAGCAGAAGACCGGGAAGAGGGGTTCCAAGAAGAAGGACGGTGGACCAAAGCCGAACTCCGGCGGTGGCGGCGGCGGCGGAGGTGGCGGCGGCCATGTCTTCACGCCGGACGTGCCCGACAGCCGACCCAGGCCGGGCGCACCCAACCGGCGCCCGGGCAGCGAGGAGATGAAGGGCGGCAAGCTGACCAACCCGACGGCCGACCCCATCGAGGCCGAGATCACCGGATGCGGAGCGGACTGCTCACCGAACCCGGTCGACCTGTGCGACCGGCCCGAGTGCGAGCAGAAGGGCGACGACGCGCCCATCGACCAGACCCAACTCAACGCCGTGCCGCCACCACCCCCGCCACCCACCGCGAGCACGGCGCCCCCGGCGCGCGAGTTCGACCCCTGCTGGCTCTACCCGCACGTGTCGAAGTGGCCGCCGTGGTGTGCGTTGAAGAACGCGAACAAGGGAACCGTGGGCCTGTGCGCCTCCGCGGGAGGCGCCCTGTCCACCCTCTTCTTCTGGGGTCGGGAGGTGTGCCTGCAGGCCGACCAGAACGGCATCTTCATCAGCCAGACGACGGCGTCACCACCCACCTCGCTGGACGAGTTCGACAGTTCCTCCTGGTGGGGGATCGGCGGCGGGACCGGCCTCGGCGTCCAGGTCACCGACGCCACCGACAAGAGCGGCGTGGCCGGTCCGTTCTTCTTCTCCGAGCTGAGCGGTCCGTGGGCGCAGGCAGGTTACGCGGAGGGCGGAGGCGTGCAGTCGTGGTCCGCCGGTGTCAGCGGCGTAGGCACCCCCGTCGCCGCTGGCCAGGGCTTCAACCAGACGGAGGTGAGCGGCTACGTGCTGACCTGGTGCGGCTTCTGGGTGTGCCAGACGAACGAGCAGCGCGTCCTCAAGGAGAGGTCGTGATCGGCCTGGGCGTCGACCAACCAGTCCGGTGACGGCCGGTCGCCGTCATGGTCAGCGGCGATGCGGGCTGATGCCGGTAGGACCCGGGGTCAGGGGAGCAGGGCTCCCAGGTCCGGAGCCTGGCTCAACAGTTGGTACCGCACCGACAGGTCGGCCAGCGACTGCACCGCGGCGCGGTCGATGTCGGAGGGGAACCTCGGCAGGATCAGCTCCTTGCGGACCTCCTCGGTGATCTGTGTGTACGAACCGAGCACGGCCCGCACCTCGTCCGGGTGGCCCTGGGCGTAGGCCAGCGACTCCTTCATGGCTTCGGTGAATCGCCGGACCAGATCGGGGTTGCCGGTCGCGACCTGGGTGGAGGTGAAGTACACGGCGACGCACAGGTTCGGGTGCACGTCGGCGTAGCTGCCGATGACCTTCCAGCCCTTCTTCAGCGCGGTCGTCTGGAATGGCTCAACCACGAAGATGGCATCCACGCGACCGCCGTCGAGGGCGGGGATCATGTCGGGGAACGGCAGCTCGACGAAGCTGACCTTCGACGGGTCGCCGCCGGCCTTCTGCACGATCGACTTCACCGAGGTGTCGACGATGTTCTTCAGAGTGTTCGTCGCGACCTTCTTGCCCTCCAGTTGCCTGGCCGACGTGATCGAGGCGTCCTTGACGATGAGGCCACCGAAGTCCTTGGCCGGGTCGCCGGTGGTGTTGTTGCCGTTGCTGACCACCTTCACGGGCACGTTGCGAGACCTGGCCAGAAGCAGGGACACGACGTTGCTGAAGCCGAACTGGTACTGGCCGCTGACGACGGCGGGCACGATGGCCGCGCCACCCTGGGCGGGTTGCAGGGTGAGGTCGATGTCGCGGCTGTTGAAGAAGCCCTTCTGCTTGCCCAGGTATATCGGGGCCACGTCCACGATGGGAATGACGCCGACGGTGACCTTGTCCGGTTGCCCGGGCTGAGGGGGCGCGGGGGTGGGCGAGTCGCCACCACACGCCGCCGAGGCGGCGACGAAAGAGGCGGCGAGGGCGAGTACGGCCAGCCTTCGTGTCATGGGAACTCCATCACCCCTGAGATCGGCACTAGCGGAAATCGACGGCGCAGGTGAAGTTCTTCGCCTCCGTGGTGGAACCGTGTCCCTTGTACCGGGCCACGAACGGGTATCGGCAGACGGGCCGCGTGAGTACCACGGCTCCGGTGGAGTCGGTGCGCTGCCCGGCCAGCTGGGTCGGTGCTCTGCCGTCCTCGACCCACCGCACGACCGCGTCGAGGGTGTCGACCGGCGTGGCACCCTGGCCTCCGCCGCAGTGGGCGACGCCCGGCGCGACGAAGAATCGAGCGAACCCCTGGGTGTGCCGGGCACCGCCCATCGTGTCCTCGAGCCGCTGGTAGTAGTCGACGGATCCCCGGAAGAAGATCAGCGGGTCGGCGGTGCCGTGCCAGAAGACGACCTTGCCGCCGGCGTCCCGGAATTCCGACAGGTCGGGATCGTCGGTGGCGATCACCGCCTGGTACTGGAGAACGGACTGCTGGAACAGCAGGAGGTATTTCTCGTACGTCATGGTGCGCCAGTCCCAGGTCGGGTCCTGGAGCAGCCAGTACCGGAACCACTCCAGGCCGACGAAGAACGGGAGGCCGACGCCACCGGAGCTGTTGTTCAGGGCGACCAGGGGTGCGTCGCGCTCGAGGCCGTACCAGAGGAACTCTCCATCGACCCCGCGCGGCCCCTCCCAGATCGTGTTGATGAGATCGGCGTCGGTGGCGGTGATGGTGCCGCACGCGGTCCCGGTCCCGATCAGCGAGCGGGCGTCGAAACGGCAACCCGACCAGTCCCCGACGATTCCGTCGGTCACACCGTCGCGCGGGTCGCAGGCGGTCGTGGCGGCCTGGGTGGCCGCGGCCAGCTTGCACGGAGGGACGACGTTGCCGGCGAGCAGCATCTGCAACTGGCCCCAGAACTGGGCCGGGTGGAACTTCGTCCAGTTGATCGCCGGTGAGGCGGCGGCGATCCCGTCGTAGTCCCTCGGGTACCGCTGCGCTTCCATCAGACTCTGCCGACCGCCGGTGGAGCAGCCGTTGAAGTAGCTGTGGAAGCGCGCCGTGCCGTACAGCGACCGGACCAGCGCCTTCGCCGCCACGGTCATCTCGTGGATGCCCAGGTAGCCGAAGTCGGCGATGAGCTGCCAGTTGAGCGTGCCATCCGGATTGAGCGCGAAACTGCCGCTGAATCCGGTGTGCCCGGCATCGGTCGCCGCCGCGGCATAGCCGGCCTGGAGGGCCGCCGCCGGGACGGTGGTCGGCGAGCCGCCGGAGAAGCCTCCGCCACCGAGTCCCTGGAACCGGCCGTTCCAGTTCTCCGTGGGCAGCCACACGCCGACCCCGACCTCGTCGCCGGCGGGAGGATTGGTGACCACCAACTGGACCGCGCAGTGCGCCGGAGCGGCCGCGGTGGCCGCGACCGGGACGGCGCTCACGATGGTTGTACGGGCCAGGCGAACGGATGCCAGGCTCTCACACGAACGGACCGGTCGCTTCGATCCGGAGGCGGCCACGCTCGAGCCGGCCGAAAGCATCACGGCCGTGCTGGCGATCACCGCCACGCCGGTGAGGACACTGCTGCGTCGCATCGCCGCCCCTTTCCCGTGTGGTGCTATCACCGTGGCGGCAGCCGCCCGTCGGCCGCAACGGAACGTCGTCCCGCCCGGAGGCTCGGTCCGACATCCCACGCGGCCGCGTAGGGCGGGCTGGTCGGTCCAGATGTTCGTCCGCCGTAGTTGATAGATCTTTTACACTGTTGCGCTCTACCGTCGTCATAACGTCACACGTGCTGGCGTGAAAATTACCAGTCCACTGCGAAGAAAGACAAGAGCTCCTCCCCAGGCCCTCCGTCATCGTTCGACACGAGCGTTGACGACTGTCAACCAGATGTCGTACAGTCGCGAAGCGTCAGCGACGACGGTCGATGAAATGTGATGGCTCCTCCCATCGCGGTGACCGACCGGTACACATGGCACGGTCAGCGCTCGCGTGTGTCCATCCCAGTCACATAGGTACGCCAGTTGAGGAGGGGCGATGCGCCAATCTCGGATACGGTTGCTCGTCGCGGCCGTGGTGCCGGTCGTTGTGGCGGGTACGGTCGGCGCGGTCTCGATCACGCCGGCGGCCGCGGCGCCCGGGTGCCGGGTCACCTATTCGGTGACCTCGCAGTGGCCGGGCGGCTTCGGCGCCAACGTGAGCTTGACCAACATCGGCGATCCGATCACCAGCTGGACGCTGACCTGGTCGTTCAGCGCCGGCCAGCAGGTGGCTGAACATTGGAACGCCACGATCACCCAGAGCGGGGCCCAGGTGAGCGCCCGAAACGCCGCCTGGAACGGCAACCTGGCCACCAACGCCAGCACCAGCTTCGGGTTCAACGGCCGATGGAACAACACCAGCAACCCGGCGCCGTCCAGCTTCGCCCTCAACGGCGTGGTCTGCAACGGCGCCACCATCCCGCCCACGACGACCCGGCCACCGACGACCACGAGCCGCCCGCCGACCACGACGACCCGCCCGCCGACCACGACGACCCGCCCGCCGACGACCGGGGGTCCCCGCTCGATGGGCTTCATCGGCTGCTCGATGGCGGAGAACGTGGCCCAGGGTTACGTCGCGGTCGGTGGCACCCGCATGTGGGGTCCCTACGGCACGGGTGGCCTGGTGGTGCAGTCGTGGACCGACACCAACTCCGCGGCGTGGCAGCGGTTCGACCAGCAGGCGAACATGTTCGGCCGGCCCAACACCGTCTGGGTCCAGATCTGCATCTTCGCCCAGAACGGCGCCACCTATGACGAGGTGCGGAGGATGATCACCAACGCGCGCCAGCACGCGGCCGCCGGCGCGGCGATAATCATCAGCGGTCAGCCGCTCTACCCCGAGGGCAATGTGTGCTTCCTGGCCGGGGCGAACGGTCCACAGTTGACCGACAGCCTCGCCCGGCAGGCGGCCAATGACCCGACGCAGAACGTGACCTACCCGGGGACATTCACCCTCCGGAACTCCGAGGTCGCGGACGGCTGCCACGCCAACACGGCCGGCCAGCAGTCGCTCGGCCGGCAGGCCATAGCCTTCTGGGGCTAGTCGGCGCGGACCCGCGGTGAGCGGCGGCCATACAATGCGCTGATGCGCTCCGATCCCGCCCGAGCCCGGTCGGCCGTTGTCCGGCGCGGGCATGGCTGAGCCGAGGAAGGCGGCGCCGCCCGGTCTGTTCGGCAACGCGTCGGAGGAGCGGTTCGTCTGGTCACGGCGGTACGCCGCCGGGGTCGGTGGCGTCCGGGGCCTGCTGGTGACGGTTCTCGGTGACTATGTCCGCCCGGCCCGGCGACCCGCGCCAACCTCGGCCTTCATCGACGCCATGGGCCGACTCGGGGTCGAAGAGACCGCCTGCCGGCAGGCGCTGAACCGGGCCGCCGCGGACGGGTGGCTGATCACGCGCCGCGAGGCCCGGTACACCTGGTGGCAGCTGAGCCCGGCTTTCGAGCAGTTCCTCGATCTCGGTGCGGAAAGGATCTTCGGCTTCACGGCCGTGCAGCGGGAATGGGACCACCGTTGGCTGGTCGTGGTGGCCCGGGGCACGGAGGCCAACCGAGCCGGCCGGAACCTGTTACGGACGCGGATGCGCTGGAGCGGCTTCGGCAGCCTGGCGCCGGGCGTGTGGATCAGCACGCACACCGACCGGGACAAGAACGTCGAGCTCCTCCTGCGGGAAGCCGGTGTGCACGAAGACTCCCAGATCTTCCTCTCGGAGACGCTCGGTGGCGGTGATCTGTCCACGCTCGTACGCCAGGCCTGGGACCTCGACGAGGTCGAGCGGGAGTACGAGCGGTTCCTCGCCGCGTTCGGGCGCCAACCGTCCCTTGATCCGATCGTCCGGTTGACGCAGCTCGTGCACGCCTGGCGGCGCCTTCCGCTCATCGATCCGGCCCTGCCCCGGGAACTGTTGCCGGCGGACTGGATCGGCAGCCGGGCCGCGAGGCTGTTCCAAAGGCAGCACGGGAAATGGCTACCGGACGCGACCCGCGAGTGGGGCAACATCAGCCGTCAGGCCCGATAGCCCGCTTCCCTGGACAGCGCGACGGCGGTCCCGCTCCACTCGGGAGGGGCGGGACCGCCGTGCTGGTCGGAGTCGACCCGCGTCACGCCGCTAGCGCTGCAGCGTCAGCAACCCCGGCCGATAGGGCAGGAGGCCGTAGTCGCCGCCGGAGCTGGTGGAACGTCCCTGGTAGAGGAACTGCAGATTGCAGGGATTGATGGTCATGGTCTGGTCCGCGTTGGTACGGATCAGTTCGCCGTGGCTGATGTCGTTGGTCCAGGTCGCGCCACTGTTGGCCCTGCCGGCGAAGGGATTGCTCTCGCTTGTGGCCTGCGGTGTCCACGAACCGCCCAGGTTGGTGGCCGTGAACGAGCGGAAGTAGCGACCCTGGGCGCCGATCGATTCGACGAGCATGAGGTACAGGTTCTGGCCCTGGACCTTGTAGACCTGGACCGCCTCGAACAGGTTGTTCGTCGAGTCGGTCATGATCGTCGTGTAGTTCGAACCGAAACTGCTCGGGAAGTTCCCGATGGGCATGCTGGCCCGGTAGATGCGACCGTTGTCGCCGGCGAAGAACAGGTACATGTTCGTGCTGTCACCGATGAGCGCCTGGTCGATGGGGCCGGTATTCGAAGGGGAGATGGTACCGGTGAAGAGGGTCTGGTGCGCGGACCAGCTGTTCACGTTGCTGGGGTCGGTCGACGTCCGGTAGGAGAAGGAGGGCCCACCCCACTGATAGGCGAGTACCCAGATGTTCCTCGGGGCGAAGTAGAACAGCGAGGGCGCGACGGCGGCGAAAGGCATCTGGTTCTGGCTGGCCGAGGCCATGTCGGACCAGTTCGTGAACACGCCGAAGTTCATCGAGCCCCACGTCGTTCCGAAGTCGTGCGTCGTGGCATAGACCAGTTGCCGGCCGTTGAAGGGGGCGTGGCTGAAGTCCTTCAGCGAGACCCACCCCGACCTCGGATTCGCCAGCGAGCCCGTCGACGTCCAGCGGTAGGTCGACGGCAGGTTGCAGGTGCCCGGCGACGTCGTCGTCGTGCTGGTAGACCCGCCGACCCGGATGAACTGCCACTGCTGGCTGTTGGCGCCGTTGTCGGTGAACTGCACCACGCGGGCGCCGTCGGCCGTCGACGAGTTCTGGACCTGCAACGCCTTGTTGCTGTGCCGGCTGATCAGCCGGACGTAACCATCGGGCGAATCGGCCAGCCGGAACTGCTGGTTGTTGCCACCATGGTCGGTCCACTGCACGATCGCGCCGTTGTCGGCGGTCGACCAGTTGTACACATCCAGCACCTTGCCGGAGTGCCGGGCCCGCACCCGGTAGAACCCGCCACCGGCGTCCACGAACTGCCACTGCTGGTTCTGCCCACCCGACCGGGTGTACTGCTGGATGCAGGCACCGTCCGCCGTGGACACAGCGCACACATCCAGGGCCTTGCCGCTGTTGCGGTTGACCAGCTCATAGAACGCGGTCGGATCGACCGTCGCCGCCGACGCCCCGGTGGTCGACACCGCGACCACCGAGCCGGCCACCACCGCCACCGCGGCCACGGCCATCAGCTTCGGCCGCCAGCCACGTCCGCGTGCAATCTCGGCAATCGTCATTGTGTCCTCCCTAGGGGGTGGTGAGGTCGAACCGTTCGACGGTGACGGAGCCGCCGAGGGCCGATGTGGCGTAGTTGAAGATGCCGAACCGGTAGCCCATGAAGAACTGCCAGGCGTTGTTGAGGGTGAACCCGGGACCGAGCGCGGTGAACGTGACCCCGTCGGTGCTGTACGAGAAGCGTCCCTGGCGACCCGAGCCGGGGCGGATGTCGGCGTTGGCCCGCAGCCAGATCCGCCCACCCGACACGTTGGCACTCGCGGCCTCGGTGCCGGTGCCCGTGGTGTTCCAGTTGCTGTCCATGCTCAGGCCGTTGGTCATGACGACCCGGGTCGCGCCGTTGTCGCGCTTGATGCCGATCCAGGCCGATGACTGCCGGAGCAACGCCAGTCCGGCCCGGTCACCGTTGGCCATGGCCGAGTAGTTGAGCACGATCGTGGCCGTCGACGACGGTCCCTGGATCCGGTGGGTGAGTGTATTGCGGGCCGCGTACAGGTCGCCCGTCACCGTGGCGGTCTGCAGGCGAAGCCCGTTGTTGACTGACCACCGGGTGTTGTCCGGGTTGTGGTTCCACTCCCACTGCGGCCCGAGGGTCGTCCCGGCGAAGGTGTCGGTGCCGATCATCGGCCGGACCGTCCGCGTCGTGCTGATCGGCCGCGGGTACGTCGCACCCCAGGCACCGTTGACCGTCTGCAGGACCGGCCAGCCGTCCGCGGTCCAGGTGACGGGGGCGAGCACCGGTACCCGGCCGCCGGGGAAGGCGTCAACGAAGGCCATGTAGTACCAGGCGCCGCTCTGGGTCTGCACCAGCCCGCCCTGGTGGGGAACGCCACCGCCGGAGATCGGCCCGGGCAGGTCCAGCAGCACCTGGCGCATCTCGTACGGCCCGAACGGGTTGCTCGCCTTCAGGACGTACTGGCCGTTGGCCGGGCGGGTCAGCCAGATGTAGTAGCTGCCGTTGCGCTTGTAGAAGCGCGCGCCCTCCAGGGTGCCCACGCTGGCCGGAGTGGAGAAGACCTGCTGTGCCCGCACCTGGGACAGGCCGTCGGCCGACAACTGGGCAACGCTGATGGTCGTGTTGCCGTACGCCACGTACATGGTGTCGTTGGTGTCGATCAACAGGCCCGCGTCGTAGTAGCAGTTGTTGATCTGCGATCGCTGCTGCCAGGCGCCGTCGACCGCGGTGGCGGTGTAGACGTAGGTCCGGTTGAACTCGATGCAGCCGATCCAGTAGAAGGTGGCGTTGCTCGGGCGGTAGTTCAGCGTCGACGCCCAGATTCCCTTGACGTAGGCCCGCCCGCCGGACAGGTTGTAGGCGTTTGACCCGAAGTTCAGGCTCGGCACCGAATGGCCGGCGAACTCCCAGTTCACCAGATCGTACGAACGCAGGATCGGCGCCCCCGGCGAATAGTGCATCGTCGAGGCCGAGTAGTAGTAGGCGTCACCGACCCGGATGATGTCGATGTCCGCGAAGTCCTGCCACAACACCGGATTCGTGAACGAGCCCGACGGCGGCGGAGAGGTGCTCGTCGTGGGCGGAGGCGTGGTGGCACCAACCTGGACGAGCTGCCACTGCTGGTTCGCGCCACCCCAGTCGGTGTACTGCACCACGTTCGCACCGTCGGCCGTGGACGCGTTCTGCACCTCCAGCGCCTTGCCGCTGTGGCGGCTGATGAACCTGACATAGCCGTCCGGCGAATCGGCCAGGCTCCACTGCTGGTTGGTGCCGTTACCGTCGGTCCACTGCACGATGGCGGCGCCGTTGGCGGTGGAGAGGTTGAAGACGTCGAGCACCTTGCCGGAGTGACGGGAGCGGACGCGGTAGAAGCCCCCACCGGAGGAGACGAACTGCCACTGCTGGTTGTTGGCGTTGCTCCGGGTCCACTGGGTGATGCGAGCGCCATCGTTGGTGGCGAAGTTGTAGACGTCCAGCGCCTTGCCGCTGTTGCGATTGATCAGCACGTACCAGGCGTTCGTGTCCACCGTGGCCGCCGACGCCGCCGTCGCACCCACGATCCCCACGGCCGCGCCCACCAGTGCCAACGCCGCGACGGTCGCCAGGCCCGCCCGCCACCGCCGCGACAGTGCACGGTCGCCGATGCCTGTCATGACTGCACTCCTCACGGGGACGCCCGATCCGAATGTGAACGTTCACATTCATGATGCGAGAGGTCGAACTGGCCGATCGAGTTTCGTAAAGGTTCCCAGATTGTTTCAGTCTCTTCAAGTGACGAACGCCGATTCCGCGACACTTATCCCGGCGTCGGGCCGTCGTGGCTCGGGCGGATGTCCCTATCAGTGCAGGTCAGCCTGGGTGCAGGCGGCGGTGGGCGTTGATCTTCCCAGCTTCGGAAGTTTCAGTCGCGAGCCCGTAACACTTTTTCGGCGAGGTATTCCTCACCGGCTGGCGAGGGGGAATTTCCGCATTCTCTGTTATCTGGGTCGTGCTGGCGGTGTCGTCGTGTCACCCGGCGAGGGGCGGCCGGATCAGGAAGGAGCCGTCGGCCTGGAACGGGGTGCTGCCGTCCGAGTGGTCGACCCACAACTCGGCGCCGCGGTGGCGCAGGAACCAGCCGGGGTAGTTCGACGACTCCAACCACACCGAGCCGGCGACCGATCCCGGCCGGACGCAGAAGGTCGCGTCGCCGCGAAACAGCGGGGTCGCCTCATCCGGGCTCAGCCGCACTCGCCATGACGCGTGGCGCAGGTACCGGCCGTCGGTGGACCGGAACGAGAAACAGTCATCGTCGGCCAGGCCGCGGACCGCCTCGAAGGTCGCCCGCTGCCGCGATGGGTCGCCGGCGGCGCCGGCCGTCTCGAGCACCCCCAGATCGCCGGCGGTCGACACGAACTGGCCGGCGGCGTTGGCCGATTCCAGCGACACGGGTCCGAGCGCGGGCGAGGCGGTCGGGGAAAGGCTCGGGACGGCGACCGGCGGGGGAGGCGGCGGCCGGACCGCAACGGTGGGAGCCGGGCTCCGCCTCGGCGGCGCGACCACGCCGGCCGTCGGCGTCGCCTCCGCGATCACCGCGGGCGGACGCGGCGCGGGGGCGGGCCAGTTGGTCGCGGTGACCGCGGTCCCGACGACGAGCGCGCTCGCGGCGAGGCTGGCCGCCACCGGATGCGCCCCGATCGCCTGGAGGAGCTGGCCGACGATGCCGGCCTTGGCCGCCGCGCCGCCCGACGCACCGGCACCGGCGACGGTCGACAGCACCGCGGTCGGGGCGAGCGCGACGGGCGTCGCGGCGATGACGCTCTTCCCGAACACCCCGGCGGTGAGGGCCAGCGGCACCGGCAACAGTGCCCATCCGACGAGCAGTCGCTCGGCCGCCACCATGCCCTGTGACGCGCGGTCACAGCGGGCGCACGTGCGGGTATGCCGGGCGAGGCGTTTGCGCCAGAGTGGACTCGGCACGCCGTCCCACCCCGCCACCAGCGTCGCGAGACGGGCGCATCGCGGGCGAGCGGACAGTGCGGCCACCACGGACCGGCTCAGGTCGAGCTGGTGTCGCATGCGCTGGATCCGAACACCGGCATGGGCGACGCTCAGTCCCAGCGCCGCCGCCAGCTCGGCCCGGCTCAGCTGGCCGGCCGTCTCCAGCCACCACAACGCCAGGAGGGCCTGGTCGTCGGCGTCGAGCCACTGGCCGGCCCGCGCCACCTGCCGACGCTGGGAGGACAGCTCGACCTGTAGCAGCGTCGGGCCCTCGACGTCGGCGTCGACGTCGGGCAGGTCGCCCACCTCGTCGAGGTCGACGGTCGGCGCGGGCTGGCGTTGGTCGTACAGGTGCCGGCTGACGTGGCGCATCGCGATCGTCGCCAGCCAGGGCCGGAACCGCGCCGGGTCCCGCAGCAGGGGCAACTGGCGCAGGGCGCGCAGCATGACCTCCTGCACGATGTCGTCGACGTCCGGATGCCCGCCCAGCGCCCGGCGCACGAGCGTGTACACGAACGGCAGGTACACCGTGACGAGATCGTCCAGCGCCCGCCGGTCGCCGGACCGGGCCGCGACGATGAGGGAAGTGTCGTTGGTACTCGTTGCATGCATCGTAGTGGTTGACTGTGAACGATCCGCAGGGTCGGAGTCAAGGAGCGCCCGAGGTCATCCCAGGGCCGTGGTTCTTTGCGCTCGCTCCGCTCGCGCCGGCCCCGGGGCCCACTCGGCGGCCTCGGCGACCAGGCCGGCGACCGGGTCGTAGCGCACCCGGATCGGATCGGTGAGTTCCCCGGCGAAGGCTCCGTCGACCTGGTCGAGGAAGCCGATGAGCGCCGGGGTGCCGTCGAGGTCGGGCACCAGCCTGGGGGCGTACAGGCTGGGATGCGGGAAGGGTTGGGCGCGGGTGAGATCCCAGGGTCCGGTGATGTCGGGCCCGGGTGCGCACCAGATGCGTTCGGTCCGGACCAGCCCGGCCGGCTCGAATGACCCAGCCCGTTCGTGGCCGATGGCGTTGGTGCAGAAGAGCAGCAGCGCCTGTCCGTCGACGACGGCGGCCTGGGGTACCTCGAGGTGGCCGAAGCCGGCCGGGTCGCTGAGCGGCGGTCCGACGGTCCAGGTCACGAGGTCTGATGAGCGGGCGTGGCCGATGACGCCGCGACCGTCGGTCGGACCCGTGTTGTTACGGGCGGTGATGAGCATGTGCCAACCGTCACCGCGCGGGTCGGCGTAGACCCAGGGGTCACGCCAGGCCTGTTCGTACCACTGGCTCAGGTCGAGCGTCTCGTACCACCGCGGATCGGGCTCGAGCAGGGGATCGGTGCCCCGTCGGCGCCAGACCAGGAGGTCGTCGGACGTGGCGAGTCCGATGCGTTGCACGAGGCCCCGGTCCGCGCGGCTGACGCCGGTGTAGAACAGGTACCACCGACCGTCGGACCCCCGCACGACGCTGCCGGTCCACGTGGCGAGGTCGTCCCAGCTCGGCGCGTCGGCGGGCACGAGCGCATCGGCGACCAGTCGCCACGACCGCAGGTCGCCCGAGACGGCGTGGCCGATGCTGGCCCGTTGATGGCGGCGGTCCGGGTCGAGCAGGGCGCGGGAGGCGCGCAGGAAGAAGACATGGCGCCGTCCGTTGTCCTCATGGACGTGCCAGCTGTCCCACACCCAGTGGTCCTCGAGCCGGAGCATGGCCGAAAGCTACCAAGTGAATCGGTTTAGCGCTAGGCAACGGCCGGCGCCGGCATCCTCAGCGTGCCGGTGGCGGGCCGATGGAGTCGCGTCGACGCAACGGCATGGGCACCAGGCAGCGGTCCACGCTGGTGCCGGCGAGCAGCAGTTCGACGGCGCGACGGCCCATCTGCTCGTGCGGCAGGGCCGCGGTGGACAGCCCCGGTCGCAGCCAGGCGGCGATCGCGTCGTCATCGAACGAGACCACCGACAGGTCCTGCGGGATGCCCAGGCCCGCCTCGGCGAGCGCCTGGTAGGCACCGAACGCGAGCCGGTCATTCATGCAGATCACCGCGGTCGGTCGCGGGCGCCGGCGCAGCAGCGATCGCATCGCGGTGTAACCGTGTTCGGGTAGCCAGTCCAGGCACGGGACGCTCACGGCGAGGCCGGTGTCGGCGCTGGTGAGCGCACGCTCGATCCCCCGGAGCCGGGCCCGCGCGGCCAGGGACACCTCGGGATCGGATTCCTTCAGGCGGTTGCGACCGATCAGTCCGATGCGCTGATGGTGGCCCGCCTCGATGAGGGCCGCGGCGACCGAATGGCCGGCCTGCTCATCGTCGGGCAGGACGCACGGCCGGGCGTCGCTCGCCGCGTTGAGCAACACGGTCGGTTGCGTCAGCAGGGCCGCCGGCACCGTGAGCTGACGGGTGGCCATCGCGGCGTAGATGACGCCGTCCACCTGGCGGTCCAGCATCGCCTCGATGGCGTACTGCTCGAAGCTCTCGTCCCCCTGGGTCTCGGCGATGAGCAGCACGTGGTCGTGCTCGCGGGCCGCGTCGAGCGCGCCCCGGATCATGTCGCCGGCGAAGCGGGTGGTCGCGACGATGTCCGAGATGAAGGCGAGGGTCGAGCTCTTCTGGGTCCGAAGGCTGCGGGCGGCCACGTTGGGCCGGTAGCCCAGCTCGGCCGCGGCGGCGAACACCCGCCGGTGGGCCTCGGCCGACAACCGCGTTCCCTCGCGTCCATTGAGGACCATCGACGCCGCCGTTTTCGACAGGCCGGCCCGTCTGGCGACGTCCGCCAGGGTGGCGCGACTGCGGGTCATGCTTCCTCCGGAGGGTAGGCGGCCGGTACCGGGCGCCCCCACTTCATGATGCGACACATGACCCCAGGCGATCGAGGGGCAACCGGTCTGGTCTCGGCGGCCGTTTTCGGATCGTTGCCCGCATGAGCCTTGACAGCACCTAGGCCCACGCGCATGCTAGCGCTAAATCAGTTTAGCTCAGGGTTATGGGTTTCGCCGGCACGGCCCACCGTCCCCGCCGAAAGGAATGCCCACGATGAGAAGACATATCGCCGTGGTTGGGTCGGCGCTCCTCGTCGCCCTGCTGGCCGGCTGTGCCGGGGCCGGGTCCGGCGGCCCGCAACAAGGCACCAGCGCAACCACGAAGCCGGAGGCCCCGACGTGCGGGACCGATCCGGTCGTGCTCAACGCCCACTTCGAGACGGGGTTCGACCTGCCGTTCAAGCTGTCCGAGGAGTTCACCAAGCAGTACCCCAAGGTGACGTGGGACATCAAGCAGGACCAGTTCCAGAACCTAATCAGCGCCACACCGCGTCTGCTCTCCGGTGACAACCCGCCCGACCTGATCCGTCTGCCCACGATGGTGTCACTCGTGAAGGACGGGTTGCTGAAGAACCTCGACGGGTATGCCGCCGGGTTCGGCTGGGACACCTGGCCGGCCGCCCAGCTCGCCCAGAACCGGGTCGCGGCCGACGGGACCCGCGGCTCCGGGTCGCTCTACGCGATGGGCCTCAACTCCAGCCTCACCGGCGTCTTCTACAACAAGCAGTTGGCCGCCCAGGTCGGGATGACGCAGCCGCCGGCGACGTTGGCCGAGTTCGACGCGCTGCTGGCCGCGGCCAAGGCCAAGGGAACTCTCCCGGTCATGGTATGGAACGCGTCCGCCAGCGGCGGTGGCCTGGCCTTCCCGCTCCAACAACTCATGGCGGCCTACGGTCCCACGCAGCCCATCAACGACTGGATCTTCCAGAAGCCCGGGGCCACCATCGACACCCCGTCGAACCGGACGGCGGCCGAGCATCTCCAGCGGTGGATCAAGGCCGGGTACTTCCCGACCGATGCCAACGCGATCCAGTACACCGACGCCAACGCGCGCTTCCGCGGTGGTGAGGGGCTGTTCATGTTCAACGGCGACTGGGAGAACGCCAACTACGACAAGGGCATGGCCGGCAAGGTCGGCTTCTTCCTTTTCCCGCCGAAGGACGCGGGGGCTTCGGTGGCCGCGATGTCCTCACCGTTGACCTACGGGATCGGGGCCAAGGCGAAGAACGCGGGGTGCGCCGCCTTCTTCTTCAACTGGGTCGCGACGAACGAACAGGCCCGTAAGATCAACGTTGCCGTGGGCGGCTCGAACCCCGGTGGTCCGGCGAGCCTCGCGATCCCGCCGGCCGCCGCCGGATCGGTCACCGGTGAGACCCTGGCGGCCGGCGCGAAGGTCGCCGCGGCCAACGGCGCGATGGATTTCATCGCCAACTCGACCGGCTCGATCTTCGCCAAGGGCTGGACGCCCGAGCTGCAGAAGATGGTCGGCAACAAGCAGGACGCCGCCGGGCTGCTCAGCACGGTCCAGGCCGAGTACAAGCGGGAACTCGAGCAGGGGAGCTAGTTTGACCGCGGACCGGGTGATCCGGCGGACCCCCCTCCGGAGGGGGGTCCGCCGCCGGGCCCTCATCGGTTGGCTGTTCGTCGCGCCGGCGCTGCTGATGTACACGGTGTTCGTCCTGCAACCGCTCGGCCTGACCATCCAGTACTCCCTCTACCGCTGGAACGGAGTCGGCCCGGCCACCTGGGTCGGCCTGTCGAACTACCTCACCGTGCTGCGCGACCCCGACCTGGTCGGCTCGATCCTCAACTCGTTCAAGCTCGTCCTGTTCTTCAGCATCGTCCCGGTGTCGCTGGCGCTGGTGACCGCGTCGGTCATCCATCGGGTGGCGACCGGCCGCCTCGGCGGCCTCACCCGGACCGTGCTCTTCCTCCCTCAGGTCATCCCGCTGGTGGCCGCCGGCATCATCTGGGGCTGGCTGCTGTCCCTGCCGGGTCTGATCAACCAGGCCCTGACCGCCGTCGGGCTCGGCGGCGTCACCCGAGCCTGGCTCGGCGACTTCGACACCGCGCTGCCGGCCGTCGGCCTCATCGGGATCTGGGTCCTGCTCGGGTTCTGCACGGTGCTGCTGCTGGCCGGCATGACGAAGATCGACCCCGCGCTGTACGAGTCGGCGAGGCTCGACGGAGCCAACTGGCTCCGGGAGTTCCTCTCGGTCACACTGCCGAGCCTGCGGTACGAGATCGGCGTCTGCCTGACCGTCACGGTCGTCGCCGCGCTCGCCGCGTTCGACATCGTCTACGTCTCGACCGGCGGTGGACCCGGCAACTCGACCGCCGTGCCGGGCATACAGATCTACATCCTCACGTTCCTCGAGCGGCAGGTCGGTCTCGCGTCCGCCCTCGCCGTCATACTCATGCTCCTGGTGCTGGCCGTCATCCTTCCGATTCAACGTTTGAACCGCGAGGACCGATCGTGAGGATGTCGCGGGCGGAACACTATGCCGGCGCGGCGCTGCTCCTGACAATGATGGCCGTCACGGTTCTGCCGTTCCTCAGCATCTTCACCACGGCGCTGCATCCGTCGGGAACGCTTCCCCGTGGGATCGACTGGCCGGCCCATCCCCAATGGGGCAACTTCGTCGACGCGGTCCAGGTGGCGAACATGGGTGTGCTCCTGCGGTCCAGCACGTTCATCGTGGTCGCGGTCGTGCCCGTCGCGTTGGTGTTGGCGACCATGGCCGGGTTCGCGATAGGACTGCTCCGCATCCCCGGCGCCCGGCTGCTCCTGCTGCTGTTCGTCTTCGGCCTGACGCTGCCGTTCGAAGGGATCATCACGCCGCTCTACTTCCTGGAGCGCGAGATGGGGATCCTCAACACCAGGTTCGCGATCGTGCTACCGCTCATCGGTCTGTTCATGCCCTTCGGGGTGTTCTGGATGCGGGCCCATTTCGCCAACGTCCCCCACGACATCTCCGAGGCCGCGCGGGTCGACGGCGCGAACACGTGGACGTTGTTCTGGCGCATCCATGTCCCACTCGCCCGGCCGGCCATCTCGTCGCTGGGGGTTCTGATGGCGGTCTGGAGCTGGAACCAGTTCCTGCTCGCGCTCGTCCTCGTCGAGGACCCGTCGCGGCGCACGATGGCCGGCGCGCTCGGCGCGTTCCAGGGTCACTACGCCACCGACATACCCCTGCTGTGCGCCGGAACGATGCTCATCCTCCTACCGACACTTCTTGTGTATGTGGCTTTCCAGCGGCACATCATCGCCGCGTTGCTTCAGGGGTCGGTGAAGGGATGAGACGAGGTGCTCGTAGGTCCTGATGCTCTGCGTCCCGAGCGGTCCCATGTGGACGGCCAGTCGTTGAACGCGCCGAGCTCGACACCGTCGACGATGAGGGTGTACAGGTCCTCCTCGGGAAAGTCACCGAGCCGGATGACGAGGTCGTGCCCGTCCACGCGAGCCACGTACGGGAAAACGGCGCTCGCACCGTCGCGCCATACGACCTCGCGGCCGAGCCAGTGTCGCATGCCGTCACTGTACTCATCGGATCGCCGCCCACCGCGCGGATGTCGGGCGGGCCGATGCCAGCGTCGCCCGGACGGATCAGGGCGAGCCGTCCGGGTTCACGGTCGAGGTGGCTGGCCGCCGCGGTCGCAGCGGTGGTGGGCGAGTAGTCGGGTGAGCAGCCGGGTCAGGGTCTGCCGGTCGGCAGCGGACAGCGGCGCGAGTAGTTGGTCCTGCACCTGGCCGAGCGCCCGGTCCATTCGTCGCAGCCGCTGAGTGCCCGCGCGGGTGAGACTGACCACATTGCGTCGGCGGTCGTCAGGGTCCGGAGTCCGCTCGACACAGCCCTGCTCGACCAGTTCGTTTATCGCCGCCACGACGTCGCTGCGGTCCAGCCCGCCCCGACGGGCGAGGTCGGCCTGGCTGGACGGACCGAACTCGTGCAGTGTCGCCAGGATGCGGTACTGGTAAGGGCCGGCACCCACCTCAGCGTGCCCGTCGGCGACCAGTCGACGCGTGTCCATGGCCAGCTGGGTGATCAGCCAGCTCGGCTTGCCGGTCAGGCGCTGGGGAATTCCGTCCACGGGGTCACGATACACCGTTGGCATGACCAACGAACCGCGCTAGCGTTGGCCGTACCAATGTTGGCCACACCAACGAAGGAGCGATACGCATGTCCGAGATCACGGAGATCGCCGACCGGCTCGACATAGCCGAGCTGTTCGCCCGACTCGCCCGACTGCTCGACGAGGGCCGACCCGAGGATGTCCACACCATCTATGCCGAGGACGTGGTGGTTCGCTCACCGCGCGCCGAGCTGCGCGGCGTGGACGCGGTCATCGCGTTCCTGCGCCGGTCGCGGGTCGCGGGTGAACACACCCAGCACGTCCACGGCGACGTGCTGGTGGACGTCGTCGGCGACCGGGCGCAGGCATCGGCGAACCAGGTCGTGCACTACTACCGCACCGGCAAGCCGCCCCACCGCCGCAGCGGCCTGCGGATGGCCTACGCCGCGACGCGGACGCCGGCCGGCTGGCGCTTCCACGAAGGCCAGCTCACGCTGGCCTGGACCGAAGGGGACTGAGCCGGTGGGGCCATGCGTGCGGACAGGGGCTTGACGCGTAAGTAAATACTTATAGGATCGGGGGGTGGGGGACCGGGGCGGCCGACCGCCGGGGGGCCAGCCGGACGTCTTCGCCGCACTGGCGGATCCGACCCGGCGGCTGCTGCTGGAACGGCTGGCGGGCGGCGAGCGGACGGTGACCGAACTGGCGGAGGGGCTGGCGATGAGTCAGGCGGCCATCTCTCAGCATCTACGGCTGCTGCGTGAGACCGGGCTGGTGGAGGCGCGCCATGATGGCCGCTTTCGCCGCTACGGCCTTCGGCCGGACGGCTTCGCGACGCTGCGCGACTGGCTGTCAGCGCTCGACGAGTTCTGGCACCGCCGCGTCGCTGCCCTGCACACCTACCTGGCGGGCCGGCATGAGGGCTGATCTGAGCGTCGAGCAGATCCATCAGCACCCGATCGAGCGGGTGTGGGCGGCCGGGACCGCTGCCCGCACTGGTGGTGGCCACGCCTACGCAATCGACAGGAGACACCGATGACGCTGGGCCGCATCTCCCTGATCACACTGCCCGTCACGGACCAGGACCGGGCCAAGGCGTTCTACCACGATGCGCTGGACTTCACCGTGAAGATGGACTACGTGATGGGCGAGGAGGTCGCCGGTGCCGCCGGCGCGGGCGCCCGATGGCTGACTCTCACCCCGCCGGGAGGCGGCCCCGACATCGCCCTGGTCACCTGGTTCCGCGACACCAGCCCGCCCGGATCGGCGAAGCTGTCCATCACGTGCGCCGATGTCGACGCCACGTACGCCACGCTGACCAAGCGCGGAATCAAACCCAACAACGACATCCAGAACGCCCCCTGGGGCCGTTGGTTCGGCCTCGACGATCCCGACGGCAACAACTGGCTCATCGTCCAACAGCCTGACTGACCTGACCAACCCGGGTTACGCGGGAACCGCGGACGCCGTGGCGGAGGCGGTGACGGCGCCAGTGTCGTGCGTCTAAGGTTCCTTGACGTTCATCGAGGCGCTGATCGGTCCGATGATCGCGTCGACTTTGCCAAAGTTGTCGCCTCAGGGGCGCGAATGACGACGATTTTGACAGAGTTGTCATCTGGTCGGGCGGCCAGGGAGTGTCAAGAGATCGGCGACGCGGAACGCTCGGTTTTGGACGCCGTCAACCGGTGCTCCTGGGGGAGTCTCGCCTTCCGCAACCACGCGATGCAGATCCAGACCAGCGGCACCTGGGTCACGGTGTACACGAGGTGAAAGCCGTAGTGCCTCCATGACTGCTCGGGCTCAAACGGGAAGAGCCCGACGGGCAGCACGCTGAGGATGCCACCGCCGATGAGATGCAGTGCGCTCCATGCCAGCAGTGCCCATGAAGCGGCCGTACGAGTCGCCGGTAGGAGCCACAGCGCGAGCAGCGTGACGGTGACGAGGGTGGGGAGCAGCGACTCGGGGCTCAGGGGAGTCTGCCCGGGCACGTCGGCGAGGTTGTGAACCAGGAATCCCGCCCAGGCGAGGACGGTCGCGCCGATCGTCAGCACCAGCCGGCCAGACCCGGTCCGATCGCCAGTCGTCAACATGCAGACACCCCTTCATCGGCCGCGTATTTCATGGTACCGTATGTACCATGAAAATGCGGTGGCCGGCCGGGCGGACGTCGTCGTGACGCGGACCTATCGCATGCAGGCCCGGCAGGAGGCGGTCACGTCGACCCGTGAGCGCATCCTGCGCGCGGCCTACGACCAGTGGCTGGAGCGGCCCTATGACCAGGTGTCGATCGAGTCCGTCGCCCGGGCGGCCGGCGTATCGCGGCAGACCGTGATCCGGCAGTTCGGCACCAAGGACGAACTCGCGTTCGCGGTCGTCGACTGGCAGAAGCCGTACGAGGAAGCGTTCCGTTCCGCCGAGCCTGGCGACATCGAGACCGCGATCGCCCGGCTCGTCGACCGGTACGAGGTCATGGGTGACGCGAACGTGCGCATACTCGAACTGGAGGGCCGATTCCCCGCCTTCGACTACCTCCTCGACATTTCCCGGGCCAGTCACCGCGCGTGGATCGAGCGGACCCTTCTGCCGGGCCCGTCCCCAGGCGATCGCGATCGGGCCGTGCTCTCCCTCTATGCCGCGACGGATGTCACGGTCTGGAAGCTGCTCCGTCGCGACCTCAAGCAGTCCCGGTCAGTCACCGAATCCGTCATCCTCCGACTTGTCCGCGCCGTCCTGGACGACGCACCCACCAGGAAGGGCCAACGACCGTGAGCCGTTACCTGTTCGCCATGTGGGACGGCGGCGGCGCCGTCGCCCCCGAACTCGGCGTCGCCCGTCGCCTCATCTCCCGCGGCCACGAGGTGCGCGTGATCGCCGACCCGACCCTGCGCGACCAGGCCCTCGGGATCGGCGCCGGTTTCGCGCCGTGGGTCGCCGGGCCTCACCGCACCAGCACCGACCCCGCCGAGGATCTCGTCAAGGACTGGGAGGTCACGAGTCCGTTCGAGGGCCTGCGGCGCATGCGCGATCGCCTCATCGGCGGACCGGCCGGCCCCATCGCGACCGACACCGCCGAACAGATCGCCGCCTTCGCGCCCGACGCGCTCGTCGCGGACTACTTCCTGTTCGGCGCGATGATCGCCGCCCAGGGTGCGGGTCTGCCCGTGGCCGCGCTGGTGCCGAACATCTGGGCACTGCCCGTACGCGGCGTGCCGCCGATCGCGGCGGGGTTTCCGCTAGCGAAAGGTCCCCTCGGACGCGGCCGCGACGCGGCGCTCGTCGCCCTGGTCAACCGCATCTTCGCGAAGGGGCTGCCGGTACTGAACGCCACGCGCGCCCGGCACGGGCTACCACCCCTGACCTCGTTCTTCGACCAGGTGCTCACCGCCGACCGCATCCTGGTGCTCACGAGCCCGACCTTCGACTACGCCGCCCCCTTCGTGCCGGCCAACACGCACTACGTCGGGCCGGTCCTCGACGAGCCCGGGTGGGCCGAGCCGTGGACACATCCGTGGACAGACGACCAGCGGCCGCTTGTGCTCGTCGGGCTCAGCTCCACATTCCAGAACCAGGCGGCGCTGCTGCAGCGCATCATCGACGCGATGTCCACCCTGCCCGTACGCGCCATCGTGACGACGGGACCGGCAATCGACCCGGGTGAGCTCATCGCCGCCGGCAACGTTCGCGTCGTCCGTTCGGCCCCGCACGGCCCCCTGATCGAGCTGGCCGCCGCGGTCGTGACGCACTGCGGGCACGGCACGACCCTCAGATCTCTCGCCGCGGGCGTGCCCATGGTGTGCATCCCGATGGGACGCGACCAGGACGACACCGCGGCCCGCGTGGTTCACCATGGCGCCGGCGTACGCCTGTCCCGGAAAGCATCGGTCGCCACGATCCGCGCCGCGGTCACCAAGGTGCTTGAGCGGGAGGAGTACCGGACCGCCGCTAGGAAGCTCGCCACCGCGATCACCGACGATTGCCAGTCGAGCACCCTCACGGCGGAGCTTGAGAGCCTCGCCCGCACCCGGAGGATCCGTGTCGACGGAGAACGACTTTGATCGATGTCCTCAGTTACCACTCGAACCGGAACTGGCGCGCGAGGGCGGAGTCTGACACGACTTATCCCAGCTGGTCGCGGCGACGTGTCAGGTAGGCGGTCTCGGCGGTGTTGCCGGCCAGCTCGATGGCTCTGTCGTACGCCGCGCGTGACTGCTGACCGCGGCCGAGCCGGCGCAGCAGGTCGGCCCGGGCGACATGGTAGGCGTGATAGCCGGCCAACTGCTTCTCGAGGCGGTCGACGGCCGCCAGCGCCACCTCCGGGCCGTCAAGCTCGGCGACCGCGATGGCCCGGTTGAGGGCGATGACCGGCGAGGGGTCGAGGCGGACGAGCTGGTCGTAGAGGGCGACGACCTGTGACCAGTCGGTGTCGCGTACGTCGCGGGCGGAGGTGTGCACGGCGTTGATCGCCGCCAGGATCTGGTACGGACCCGGAGCCATCCCGGTGGCCAGGCGGTCGCGCACCAGCCGATGACCCTCGGCGACGAGCGCGGCGTCCCAGGATCCGCGGTCCTGCTCGCCGAGGGGGACCAGCTCGCCGCCGGCCGAAACCCGAGCGGTGCGGCGAGCCTCGGTGAGCAGCATCAGCGCCAGCAGCCCGGCGACCTCGCCGTCGTCCGGCATGAGGGCCCGGATCAGGCGGGTGAGCCGGATCGCCTCGGTGGTCAGGTCGTGACGCACGGGATCGGTGTCGGGGCCGGTGGCCAGATAGCCCTCGTTGAAGACGAGGAAGAGGACGGCGAGCACGCCGGAGACGCGGGCCGGTAGATCCTCAGTGGACGGTACCCGATACGGGATGCGAGCTGCCTTGATCTTGGCCTTGGCCCGGGTGATCCGCTGCCCCATGGTGGTCTCCGGCACCAGGAAGGCGCGGGCGATCTCGGGCACGGTCAGACCGCCGAGCATGCGCAGGGTCAGCGCCACGCGGGACTCCATCGCCAGCGCCGGATGACAGCAGGTGAAGATGAGCCGGAGCCGCTCGTCGTCGATGGCGCCGAGAGGCTCGCCCGGTTCGTCGTCGTCGTCGTACAACATCTGAGCCTGCTTCTGCTTGTCGTCGCGCTTGTTCTCGCGCCGGATCCGGTCGATGGCCTTGCGGTTGGCGGAGGTCGTCAGCCAGGCGCCGGGGTTGGGCGGTACGCCGTCTACCGGCCACCGCTCGACGGCGGTGGCGAACGCCTCGGCCGCCGCCTCCTCGGCGATGTCGAGGTCACCGAAACGCCGGGTCAGGGCGGCGACCACCCGGGCCCACTCCTCGTGGTGGGCGCGGGTGATCGCCTCCCGGACGTCGACCGCGCTCACTCGCCGAGGGGCGGCAGGTCGACGCCGACGAACGGCCGTATCTCGACCTTCCGGTTGCAGTGCGTCGATGCCTGGGCGGCGAGATTGAGGGCCACGTCGAGGTCGGGCGCCTCGATGATCCAGAAGCCGGCGAGGTACTCCTTCGACTCCAGGAAGGGCCCGTCGGTGACCATCGCCCGCGCGCCCCGGTTGTCGATGACGGTGGCCGAACTGGGCGTCGCGAGGCCACCCGCGAAGACCCAGTGGCCCTCCGCCTTGAGCCGGTCGTTGAACGCGTTGATGGCCACCATCTCGTCCGGTGTGGCCAGGCCGGCCGTGTCGTCGATCACGGAAACCAGGTAATGCATCTCGTATCATCTCCTGTGGTTCGGCGGCCCCTCGTGGGAGTTTGTCAGTCGGTCGCATACCGCGGGCGGCCGGCCGGCCGGTAGGTCTGCAGGGTGATGCCCTTCGAAAAGGCTCGCGATTCGACCAGGTCGAGGGCCAGGTCCGGGCCGGCGTCGGGGAACAGCCGCGTGCCCTGGCCGACGACCACCGGGACGGTGAGCAGATTCATCTCGTCGACGAGGTCGTTCTCGAGCAGCCATCGGATCAGGGCGCCGCTGCCGTGCACCTGCAGTTCGCCCTCCGGCCCGGCCTTCAGTTCCCGGATCGCCTTGGCCAGGTCTCCGGAGAGGACGGTCGTGGTCGCCCAACGCGGTTCGGTGAGTGTGTTCGATGCCACGTACTTGGGCCGCGCGTTCAAGGCATCCGCGATGGGGCCGCTGCCCGGATCCATCACACCCCAGTAGCCGGCGAAGAGCTCGTAGGTCCGCCGGCCGAACAGGAACGCGTCGGCGCGCTGGTACATCTGGTCGACGAACGTCATGGCCTCGCCGCCGAACAGCGGCCTGGCCCATCCGGCCCGCTCGAACCCGGCGTCGAGCACGTTCGGCCCGCCGTTCGCCTGCATCACTCCGTCGACGGAGACCTGCGTCGTGGTCGTCAGTTTCATGATCGGGGTTCCTTCCCTCGGGGTCGCCCCTCGCGGGCGGCCTCTCACCCCTGCTACGAACACCTCCGCCCCGATCCGACAGCGCCTCCCCGACTTCTTTCGCGGACGTCGAGACCGGTACCCATAGGATGCTCACGTGATCGGGCGGGCCGAGGAGCGTGCTCAGATCGGCGGTCTGCTGGCCGACGCGCGTGCGAGTCGCAGCGGAGCGCTGATCCTGACCGGTGAGCCCGGCGTGGGAAAGTCGATGCTGCTGGAGTACGCGGTCCAGCTCGGCTCGGATTCGAAGGTGTTGCACGCCTCGGGTGTGGAAACGGAGATCGATCTTCCCTTTGCCGGCCTGCACCAACTCGTACGGCCGATTCTGAAGCTGGTCGACCGCCTTCCCGCCCGTCAGGCCGCCGCGCTGCTGGGCGCCCTGGGTCTGGCCGAGCAGACCAGCGAGGACCGGTTCCTGATCGCGGCCGCGGTGTTGTCATTGCTCTCCGAGGCGGCCGAGGACGGTCCGGTGCTGTGTGTGGTCGAGGATGCCCAGTGGCTGGACCACGCATCGGTCGATTCGCTGGCGTTCGCGGCCCGGCGGTTGGACGCCGAGGGCGTGGTCGTCCTGGTCGCCACGCGGGAGGAGCCCTGGCCCGGTCTGCCCGCCCGGCCGGTCGAGGGCCTGTCACCCGACGAAGCGGCGATGCTCCTGCGCGAACGCGTGACGGAGCTGGCCCAACCGGTCGGCGACGTGCTGGTGGCGGAGGCCGGCGGCAATCCGTTGGCCCTGGTGGAGTTGGCCGGATCCCTGTCGCTGTCCCAGCTGGCCGGGCGGGAGGCGTTGCCGGATCCGCTGCGCCTCACCGGTCGGATCCGGGACGCGTTCCTCGGTCGGGTGGCGATGCTGCCCGAGGCCAGCCAGACGTTGCTGCTCGTGGCCGCGGCCGACGACACGGGCGACCCGACCGTGGTGTTCGGCGCGGCGCGGGAGCTCGGCGCCGGCCTCGACGCGCTGGAGCCGGCCGAGCGGTCGGGCCTCGCTGTCGTGGACGGCGGTGGTCGCATCACGTTCCGCCACCCGTTGGTGCGGGCGGCGGTCTATCAGGCCGCCACGTTCACTCGGCGGACCGCGGCCCACGCGGCGTTGGCCCGGGCGCTGGAGGGCGACGTCCACGCCGACCGCCGGGCCTGGCACTTGGCGGCGGCGGCGACCGCTCCGGATGAGACCGTCGCCCGGGAGCTGGAACGGTCGGCCCAGGTGGCCCGGCAGCGCGGCGCGTACGGTGTCGCCGCGGCCGGCTTCGAGCGCGCCGCCCAACTGTGCGCGCAGCGTTCCGGTCGCGCGCGGCTGCTCGTCGCGGCCGCGCAGGCCGCCTACCAGGCGGGCCAGGCCGACCGGGCGGCCAGGCTCGCGGACCGGGCGAGCGGGGTGATCGACGATCCCGGCACCGCCGACGAGCTCGCCTGCCTCCGTGGCCGGATCGAGCTGACGCGAGGGTCATCGGTGGCCGCGTACACGCTGCTCGATCCGGCCGCCCGGCGGATCGCCCAGCGCGACCCGCGGGCCGGGGCGGCCGAACTCATCCACGCCGCCCGGGCGGCCTGGAATATCAACGACCCGGAGCGTCTGACCGCGACCACCGATGCGCTCGCCGCCCTGCCCCTGCCGGCGGGCGATCCCTTCGAATCGTTGGCATCGGCCGCCATCGCGGTCGGCAACCTGGTGGCCGGGCGCATCGCCGACGCCGTGGCCCGCATCCACGGGGCCACCGAGGCCTGGGTACCGATGGTCGCGCCCGACCGGGCCGCCGGCCTGGAGCCGTGGGTCGTCGAGGCGTGGCTGGCCCTGTCCGGCACCACGCGGATCATCGGCGACCACCCGTCGGGCCTGGCGCTGGCCGCGGCGGCGGCGGCGCAGTGCCGGACGCGAGGGTTGGCCGCGCGGTTGCCGCAGGCGTTGGTCAACCTGGCCCGATCGCAGACGCTCGCCGGTCGGTTCACCGCGGCCGAGGGCAACGCCACCGAGGCGCTCGAGCTGGCCCGCGATCTCGGTCAGCTGGTCACCACCTGCCACGGCCTGTCGGTGCTGGCCTGGCTGGCCGCGGTTCGCGGCGAGGAGGAGCGGTGCCGCGACCTCGCCGCCGAGGCGGTCGCTCTGGCCGACGCCCATCAGATCACCTCGACTCCGATGTTCGCCATCTGGGCTCTGGGCCTGCTGGAGCTGTCGCTGGGTCGGCCGGAGCGGGCACTCGATCGGCTGCTGGACCCGGTCCGAGGGCCGGCGGCCCATCCGATCGGCCGGATCCTGATCGCGCCGGATGTCCTGGAGGCCGCGTTCCGCACCGGTCGCCCGTCCGAGCACGACGAGGTGCTGCGGCCGTTCGAGGAGTGGGCCACCTCCACCGGTCGGCCCTGGGCGGCAGCCACGGTCCATCGATGCCAGGCCATGCTCGCCGAAACCGGGGCCGAGCGGCATTTCGAGGCGGCGCTCACGCTCCACGGGACGGACGGCGCCGTGGACCACGCGTTCGACCGGGCCCGCACCCAGCTGTTGTACGGGCAGTGGCTGCGGCGGGCCCGGCAACGGGCGGCCGCGCGGACACAGCTCGCGTCGGCGGTGGAGACGTTCGACCGGCTCGGCGTCACGCCGTGGGCCGAGCGGGCCTCGAGCGAGCTGCGCGCCACCGGCGAGAAGGTGCGGCCGCGTGAGGGGGCCGACGTGGCCCGGCTCACCCCGCAGGAGCTGCAGGTCATCCGGCTGGTGGCGGAGGGCGGCTCGAACCAGGACGTGGCCGCGCAGCTGTTCATCAGCCCCCGTACGGTCGCCTACCACCTGTACAAGGCGTTTCCCAAGCTCGGCGTCAACTCCCGGGCCGACCTGGCCCAGCTCGACCTGGACGCTCTGGCCGCCGTCCAGTAGTGCGGGCGCCCGTGACTGATACGGCGCGCGTGACGGTACAGCATCATGACGGATTCGACGGCTCGCGCGCGTGCCTAACGTCACCTTCACCGGCGATGGCGACGAGAGGAGATCACCGTGAGCCAACCGAAGGCCACGCGGCGTGAGTGGATCGGCCTGGCGGTGCTGGCACTGCCCACGCTTCTGCTGGCCCTGGACGTCAGCGTTCTGTACCTGGCCCTGCCGCAGATGAGTACCCAGCTCGGTGCCGACGCCACCCAACAGCTATGGATCATGGACATCTACGGGTTCCTGTTGGCCGGATTCCTGGTGACCATGGGTTCACTGGGTGACCGGATCGGCCGACGCCGGCTCCTGCTGATCGGTGCCGCCGCGTTCGCGGCCTGTTCGGTGGTGGCGGCGTACTCGGTCAACGCGGAGATGCTCATCGCCGCCCGCGCGCTGTTGGGCGTGGCCGGCGCGACGCTGCTGCCGTCCACGATGGCGCTGATCCGCACGATGTTTCCCGACGGGCAGCAGATGGCCCGGGCGATCGCGATCTGGCTCACCTGCTTCATGGGTGGTATGACCGCGGGCCCGCTGGTCGGTGGGTTACTGCTCGAGTGGTTCTGGTGGGGCTCGGCCTTCCTGCTGGGGGTTCCGTTCCTGGCCGTGCTGCTCATCCTCGGTCCCCGGTTGCTGCCGGATCACCGGGATCCCAACGCCGGCCGTCTGGACCTGACCAGCGTCGGTCTGTCCCTGGCCGCGGTCCTGCCGACCATCTACGGCTTGAAGGAACTGGCCCGCGACGGCCTGGGGGCGGTGCCCGTGCTGGCCATCGTCGCCGGTGTGGTCGCCGGTACGGCGTTCGTGCGTCGGCAGCGACGGCTGGCCGACCCCATACTCGACATCGGACTCCTGACCAACCGGGTGCTCGGCTCGGCCCTCGGGGCCTTTCTCGTGACCGGCGTCGTCATGGCCGGGGTGTCGCTGATGGCCGCGCTGTACCTGCAGATGGTGCTCGGGCTGTCCCCGCTGCAGGCCGGTTTGTGGCTGATCCCGCAGAACCTGGCGCTGGTGGCGGGCCTGCAGTTGGCTCCGGTACTGAGCCGCCGGATGCCGACGGCGACGCTCATGGCCGCCGGCCTGGCGGTGGCCGGGCTCGGCCTGCTCCTGCTGTCCGGAGTGGACGCCCGGGGTGGGCTACCGCTGGTCGTCACCGGCCTGGCGATCGCGGCGTTCGGCGTCGCCTTCCCGATGTCCCTGGTCAACAACGTGATCCTCGGCACGGCCCCGCCGGAGCGGGCCGGCTCGGCGGCCGCGCTCTCGGAGACCTGCGGCGAGTTCGGCATCGCCCTGGGCGTGGCCACGCTCGGTACGTTGGGCACCGTCGTGTATCGCGGCCGCTTCTCCGACGCCGTGGCGTCCGACCTGCCCGGTGAGGCCGTCGCGGCCGCCCGGGAGGGCATCGCCGGTGCGGTCCGCACCGCGGTCACGCTGCCGGCCGACCTCGCCACGGACCTGCTCGCGGTCGCCCGCGACGCGTTCGCCTCCGGAGTCGCGGTGGTCGGCGCGGTGGCCGGGCTCGCCCTCGTCGCCACGGCCGTGTTCACGGCGATCGCACTGCGCCAGCCCCGGCCGGCGTCCACTGAGGAGCTTGCGCCCGCGGCGCAACCCGCTCTGAGCATCACCGACTGACAGGGAAGGAACACAACCATGCGGCAGATCATCAACGCGACCTACGTGACCCTCGACGGCGTCATCGGCGACCTGGAACGCTGGCACTTCGGGTATTCCGACGATTCGACCGAGCGCGTCTCGGCCGAGCTGGTCGCCAGCAGCGACGCGCTCCTGCTGGGGCGACGGACCTACGAGGTGTTCGCCGAGGCCTGGCCGTCCCGCACCGGCGAGGTGGCCGACGCGCTCAACGGCATGAAGAAGTACGTGGCGTCCACCACGCTGCGAGAGGCCGGCTGGAACAACAGCGAGATCATCGACGCCGACCTGGCCGACCGGGTCGCCAAGATAAAGGAAGAGCCGGGCGGCAACATCGTCATGTACGGGTTCGGGCCGGTGGCCCAGGAGCTCCTGCGACACGGACTGCTCGACGAGATCAGGCTCTGGATCCATCCCGTCCTGGTCGGCACCGTGACGAGCGGCGAAACCCTCTTCCGGGAAGGCAACGCGGCCAGGTTGACGCTGCTCAACACCCAGGTGTTCGATTCCGGCGTGGTCATCGTGTCCTACCGCCCCGAACGCTGAGGATCCGCACCGCGGACCACAGTTCGCGGCCGCCAGGAGACGGCGATCGCGATTCTCCGACAGATCCCGCAGCAGAACTCAACAATCCGCCGGAAGGCCGCGATCAGACGTGGCGCTGACGCCGCGTCCCAGGCGCTGACCGGGTTACCTTAGTTGCGCGGCGGCCAGGGCGGGGTCGAAGCCGTAGGGCAGTTCCAGCCGGTGCTGGCCGAGCAGGTCGGCATCGGCCAGGATCTCCGCGGTCGGCCCGTCGGCCACGACCGCACCGGCATCGAGGATCACCGCCCGGGGACAGAGCTCCAGTGCGTACGGAAGGTCGTGGGTCACCATGAGCAGGGTGACCGGCAGGGTGCGCAGGATCTGGGACAGTTCGCGGCGGCTGGCCGGGTCGAGATTGGACGATGGTTCGTCCAGGACCAGGATCTCGGGTCGCATCGCGAGCACGGTGGCCACGGCGACCCGCCGGCGCTGACCGAACGACAGGTGATGCGGCGTGTGCGTGCGATGGTCGGTCATCTTCACCGCGGCCAGCGCCTCGTCGACGCGGGCCTCCAACTCGGCGCCGCGCACCCCGAGGTTGGCCGGACCGAACCCGACATCCTCGGCGACCGTGGGCATGAACAGCTGGTCGTCGGGGTCCTGGAAGACGATGCCCACCCGGCGGCGGATCTCGGTGAGTCGGGCCCGGTCGGAGGGGTCGACGTCGAGCCCGCCGACCCGCACGCGCCCGGAGCCGCCGTGCAGGATGCCGTTGAGGTGCAGCACGAGTGTGGTCTTGCCGGCGCCGTTGGGACCGAGCAGGGCGACCCGTTCGCCGCGGTGGATGTGCAGATCCACCCCGCGCAGTGCGGTGGTGCCGTCCGGGTAGCGGTAGTCCAGGCCGGCGACCTCGAGGGAGGGTTTCATCGCAGCACCGCCGCGATCGCGATGGCGGCGGTCACCAGCGGCAGGGTGGCCGAGACGGCCCATTGCGCGGCGGTGGCACCCGAGCCCTCCGGCGCGGGCAGCCGGCCGGTGTAGCCGCGGGAGAGCATGGCGAGGTAGACCCGCTCGCCCCGTTCGAAGGCCCGCAGGAACAGGGCGCCGATGCTGACGGCGAACGCCTTGACCTGCCAGAAAAATCGCGGGTCGTAGCCACGCGAGAGGCGGGCGATGCGCATCCGTCGCGCGTCGTCGGCCAGGATGTCGATGTAGCGCAGCATGAACGTCGCGATCTGGGTGAACACCTGCGGGCAGCGCAGCCGGTCCAGGCCCAGGATCAGATCGCGCATGGTGGTGCTGGCGGCCAGCAGCAGCGAGGCCAGCACGCCGAGCGTGCCCTTGATGAAGATGTTCCACGCTCCGTACAGGCCGTCGACGGACAGCGACAGGCCCAGCCAGGTGATGCGCTCGCCGTGCCCGGCGAACGGGAGCGCGATCGCGAGGAGGACGAACGGCAGCTCGATGCTGGCCCGCTTGGCCAGCCACAGTGGACGGACCCGGGCCAGGGCGGCCACGACCACCAGCAGCACACCGTATCCGGCGAAGGCGAGGAACTCGGTGCGTGGCGTGATCACGACGATGATGGTGAACAGCAGCGTCGCGAGGATCTTCACCTCGGGGGCGAGCCGATGTACCGGGCTGTCATGGTCGAGGTGAAGCGGGTGCGCATGACCCGCGGCCATCAGGCCTCCCCGGCCCCGGTCGCGGTCCGGTCGGTCCGCTGGCCGCGCCGACGGACGAGCCAGAACAGCCCGTAGCCCAGGCCGAACGTGAGCAGCACGCCGATCACGCCGGAGAGGCCGGCGGACAGGTACGGGTTGTCGATGCCGGCGATCCCGTAGTCGGCCAGCGGGCTGTCCTTCATCTGGTGCTCTTGCTCCTGCTGGGCGATGCACGTGCCGCCGGTGATGTTGCCCTCGGCGTCCGTGGTGCAGCCCTTGAGCGCGGTGGCGTCCAACCCGTCCGGACTGCCGGAGGCGAAGTTGCTCACCACACCGGCCAAAAGCAGGGCGACCAGGAGGCCGCCGGCCAGGAACCAGACGAGTCGCGGGTTCGACGAGCTCGCGCGTCGAACAGCGCGGCCCTTCATGCCGTACCCCCGACACCGGCCGCGGCCATCGCCGGCGAGGCCGCCGGGGCGCGGAAGCGGCGCAGCGCGTACACCAGATCCGGGCGGACACGGGCCACCGTGGCCACCGTGGTCGCGGCGATCAGTCCCTCGCCGATACCGATGAACGTGTGGACCCCGGCCAACGCGCCCGCGATCGTCGACAGCGACAGTTGCGTCGTGCCGCCCAGCCAGTACTGCAGCACGAATCCCTGCGAGGCGATCACGACGCTGATCACCGAGGCCACGAACGCGGTCACGGCCAGCCCGCCGGGCGTCTTCGGCAACACCCGCAGCAGGCCGGCCACGAGCAGGTAACCCACCGCGGTGCCCAGCACCGCCATGTTGGTGATGTTCAACCCGAGCGCGGTCAGGCCGCCGTCGGCGAACAGCAGGCACTGGATGATCAGTACGGTGGACACGCACAGCGCGCCGACCCATGGCCCCACCAGGATGGCGGCGAGGGTGCCACCGAGCAGGTGGCCCGAGACGCCCGGCAGCACCTGGAAGTTCAGCATCTGTACGGCGAAGATGAACGCCGCGACCAGTCCGGCCATCGGCGCCAGCCGGTCGTTGAGGTCGGCTCGGCCCCGCATCACGCAGATCGCGAGGGCGAAGGCCGCGATCACGGCGAACATCCCGGACACCTGGGCGTTCACGATGCCGTTCGCGATGTGCATGGCCACTACATCCATGACCCCTCCCCGGGCCGTGTGCGTCCCGCGCCAACCGTTGGGTCCGGCGCGTCGCCGACCAGCATATTGTGCGGATACAGTAGTTGCAAACATCTGGCAAGAAGGTGGCGGACGGCGGCGCCGCCTTGGCATGATGCTGGCCGTGGAGATCTGGGACAACCCGTCGTGCTCCAAGTGCGCCGCGGCCCGCCGGACGCTGGACGAGGCTCGCATCCCGTACCGGTTACGGGCCTACCTCGATGATCCGCCCACCGTGTCGGAGCTCGCCGACGTCCTGCGCCTCCTGGGCGCCCGGCCGTGGGAGATCTGCCGTGTCGACGAACCCGTCGCCGGGCGTCTGGGCCTGAAGCAGTGGCCCCGCGACGACGCCAACGCCGACCGCTGGATGCGGGCCATGGTCGATCATCCGGAACTGATCCAACGCCCGATCCTGCTTCTCGACGACGGCCACGCCGTCATCGGGCGCAGTCGCGACGCGTTGGACGAGGTCGTGTCGCGGCTGGGACCGGGCGACGCGGGCCGATCATCCGGCGGATGAGCCGCGGTGGACGCTCTCGTCGGATCGGCCCGCCGGTAGGCCCGATCGGGCGATGACGTACCCGGCGGCGGCGAGGACGACGCCCGAGGCCAGGAAGGCCAGATCCCAGCCGAGCTGTCCGGGCCCGGGGCGCACGTGGTGCAGGCCGAGCAGGTGGTGGTCGATGAGCCCCTCGACGAGGTTGAACAGGCCCCAGCCCATCACCATCGGCCCGATCAGCCCGCGCCAGGACCGCGGTCCCTGGTCGAGGCGGGGCCAGGCCGCCGCCACCGGCGGTTGCCGCAGGCGCGAGTAGAGCCACACCACGCCGCCGAGCAGCACCAGCCAGCACACCGCGTGGAACGCCCCGTCCGCGATCTCGTTGGTCCGCGGGCCGGCGTGGGGACGTGACGAGAGGACGTGGTGCCACCCGAGGATCTGGTGCAGAACGATGCCGTCCGCGAAGCCGCCGAGCCCTACGCCGATCATGAGCGCGGGCCCGAAAACCGGCCCAGGACGATAAGCGACGGCCATGCCGACGGGTGTACCCCGCTGGCCGGCATTCCATGCTCGACCCGGTACCCGTGGAGGTAGCCGTCCTGGACGCGCCGCGTCGGCGGGAGACGAGAACGTTAGAACGGCGCCGCGCCGGGTAGATGATCGGTGCATTCCCCCTTGGAGGTACTGATGGGCAGAGGTCCGTCGATCGGTGCGGTCATCATCGTCATCTGGCTCATCATCGGTGCGGTCGCCGCCGGCCAGCGCGGGTACTTCAGCCGCGCCAACGACAATTGCGCGGAGGTCGGCACGGTCCTCGTGACCATCGTCGCCGGGCCTCTCAACTACGTCGGGGTGAACCCGAAGATCAAATGTGACGCGCCGGAGCCCTCCCGCTGACGTCCGGCCGGACCACACCCGTGGCCCGAGGCGTAGGGCGTCGCCGGCGTCGGGCCAGCGTGACGGCGACGATCACGGCGGCGGCCGCGCCGTAGCCGATGCGCTGCGCCGAGGACGACGCCAGGTGCAGGTCCGCCGCGTAGAGCGCGACGTGGCCCCCGACGGCGACCGCGAGCCACTCCGCCCGCCCGTCGAGGGCAACCAGTGCGACGAGAAGGATCGCGTACCACGGATAGCCGGGCGCGGCGACCAGTAGCGTCGCGCCCGTCATGACGAGCCCGCCCCGCCAGGGGCGTCCGGAGTCGGCGCGGTACGCGACGATGGCGGCCACCGTGGCCAGAATGGCGGCCGCCGCGAAGGCCGCGACCGACTCGGGGACGAGCAGGGTCAGGAGCGCGAAGCGGGAGCCGTTGGCGTAACCCTCCTCGCCGAGGTAGCCCGGCAGGTAGCCGACGACGCTGGGGCCGACCGCGAGGATGTGGGGCAGATACACGACAACGACGGCCGTGACCGCCGCGCCGAGGATGGCGACAACGCGCATGGCCGGCCGCCGCAGCAGCGCCGGCACCACGAGCGCCGGGGTCAGCTTGGTCGCCACGGCCAGGCCGAGCAGGGCGGCGCCGGCCAGGTCGCCCCGGGCGGTCGCCGACCGGGCCAGCGCCACCACGGCGGCGGTCGCGAGCAACGCCGCCAGCACGTCGATGTGGGCATTGTTGCCCGCCTCCAGGGCGATCAGGGGACACCACGCCCAGAGCACGGCCCGGCGCCGGTCGATGCCGAGCCGGGGCAGTGCGGCCAGCAGGAGCAGCGTCGTGGCGATGGCGAAGGCGGCGGCGGCCAGCTGCATCGCCTCGACCGATGGCCACACCACATGCACGGCGAAGAAGTACGCCTGCGCGACCGGCGGGTAGATGGTACGGACCGCGGGCCGGTTGATTAGCGTGCAACCGGGCGCCAGCGGCCGGTCTGTTTCCGGGTCGACCGCTCCCGGGGCCACGCACCAGTTCGACCGGGGCGGCCAGAGTCCCGGATCGCGATGGGGTACCAGCTCGGCCGCGGCCGGCGGGTACCGGTACGGGTCGATGCCGGCGGCCTGGACGCGACCGTCCCACACGTAGCGGTACACGTCGTCGCTGGTTCTTGGCGGCGCGAGGGCCGCCGCCAGGGGCAGCACGACGCCTCCGACGAGGATGAGCGCGGCCGCGGTACGCGCGGGCAGCCGGGCCACGAGCCAGGCGCCGGCCGCGAACAGTCCCCACGCGGCCGCCACACCGCCGGCCGTGGCGGCCGGGTCCAGCCCGCTGGCCGGTTGGGTGACGAGAACGATGGCCGCCGCGAGAACGGCGAGGACGGCCGAGGCGACCGCGGTCCGCACGCTCATGGTGGACCGACGGGTCCGGGCGGGACGGGCCGGCCGGCCAGCCGGCGGCGGACCACGGCGACCGCCACGACGGTCCACACGAGAATGAGTACGATCGTCAGGCCGCGGCCGTAGTTCAGGGGGAGCGCGGACGGATCGTCGGGCCGGCGGCCGGCACCGAGAACGAACGGCAGGGCCAGGAACGTCGTGATGGCGCTGGCGAACAGTCCGGCCTGTACCGGTCCGCGGGCCCAGCCGGGCAGGCCCCGCGTGGCGAGCGCTCCCACGCCGATGGCCACGGGCAGCACGAGGAAGTCGTGTCCGATGAGGACTCCGGCCAGGAACAGCAGGTGGTTGAGCGGGCGCGTGCCGGAGTCGGTGAACAGGCCGACGGCGCCGTAGGCGACCGCGGCCAGGCCGAGCAGTCCGAGGCCGAGACGGGCGGCTCTCATCGCGTGACCCGCAGGGCGGCGACCCATTTGGTCTGCATCACGCCGGGCCGGTTCGGGGCGATGAGCCGGCAGGGATACCCGTGATCGATGTGCAGGGGCTCACCGGCCAGGCGTAGCGCCAGCAGCGTGAGCTCGTCCCGGGCGTGCGGCGCGGCCAGGACGGACGTGCGGTACGGCCCGTCGCGTTCGAGCGACTCCACCATCACGGCGGCGTCACCGGTCGCCGAACCGACGAGACCGAGCAGGTCGCGCACGCGCACGCCGGACCACTGCGCGTCGGCGCTCCAGCCCTCCACACACGTGATGGGTAGCGACACCACCTGTTGCGGCAGCGCGGCCAGGTCGGCCAGCGACAGCGACACCGAACGGCCGGGAGCCTCGACCGTCAGCCGGTAGTCCCGACGCACGGCGGCCGCACCGACCCCGGCGGCCTCGGCGGACCGGTTGACCGGTACCCCTTGTGGACCGATGTCGGGTCGGCGGGGAGCGAGCAGGGAGACCGCGGCCAGCGGGCGCAGCGTCTGGCCGACGGTGGCCACCGTCACGAGACCGACCGTCGCGGCCGCCGTCGCGACCAGGCCCCGCCGGGTCAGCCCGTGGTCGGGCCCGGCGACGGCCGGAGCGGGCCCGGCGACGGCCGGCTGCGCCTGCCCGGCCGGGCGCCGACCGAGAGCCGACCGGATGACCGGCAGCTTCACCGCGACATGCAGCAGGATCGCGCCGATGGCCAGCCAGCCGGTCCAGTAGTGGGCGGCGATGAAGCCGAACGGCATCGGCGCGTACCAGAGGGCGATGTTGAGCAGCCCGGTGACGAGCTGGAACAGGGCCGCTCCGGACAGCAGGGCGATCGAGAGCCGCTCCAGCGCATGGGCCGGGTCCCGCAACGGCGGCCAGGCGAACAGCCTCGGATACACCGACCACAGTTTCGCCGCGAGCAGGGGAATGGCGGCCAGCCCGGTGGCGACGTGCAGGCCCTGGGTGACCCGGTACAACCACACGGGTCGGGCCGGCCACCAGAACCAGCCCGGCGGGTGCTGGACGAGGTGACTGAGCAGGCCGGTGAGGAAGCACACCGCGAAGGCGCTGCCGAGCATCAGCCCGAGATGGCTGGTCAACCGCGGCGATCGCAGCACGGACCGGAACGCGTCGGATCGCAACGGTCCGCGGCGCAGACCCTCGGGCGGCGCCGGTAGCGGCCGGCGGAGCAACCCGCTCAGGCCGGAGTCAGGTTGGCGAACCACCGTTGCGCCTCCGTCCACGTTTCCAGGACACGCAGGCCCGCCGCGCCGGCCACGTCGACCACATCGGACAGGGCGACACCCGCCCACGGGAATGCTCGACTCTGCCGCTCACCGTCGTGCAGCACCACCTCGGTGGCCCAACTGCGCTCGCCGAGCGGCAACAGCTCGGCCAGCACCGTGCCGCGGTCGCCCACGAGGCTGGTGGCTCGGCGTAGCAGGCGAACCGGGTCGCCACCGATGCCGATATTGCCGTCGGCCAGGAGGACGTGTCGCCAGGTGCCCTCGTCGGGCATCCGATCGAAGACGTCGCGGCACCGTGCGGTGACGCCGCGCCGCCGGGCCTGGCGGACGGCCTCCGCGCTCACATCCACGCCCACCGCGAACCGCCCGCGGGCGGTGAGCGCCGCCACGAGCCGGCCCGGCCCGCAGCCCACGTCCAGGGTCGGTCCGTGGCAGCGGTCCAGCAGCCCTTGGTCGCCGGGGCGCAGCCCGCCGGTCCAATGAGCCGGCTGGACGTCCACCAGCAGCGTGCCGTCGAGGCCACGGACCTGTAGGCGCGGCGTCCACGCGGCTCCGGCGCGGCGCAGCGCCGCGCCGTACATCGCCAGCGGCGCCGTCATCGCGTCACTCCGGCCGGGACGTGGGCACGGACCGCGTGGCCGAAGCGCCCGTCCGGAACCTCGTCCGCGACGGCCCGTGCATCGGTGGCGGTGTCCACGTCGCGCAGAATCGGTCCGCGCACCACCTCCAGGCCGGCGCGCGCCAGGGCCGCCGCGGTCAGCGCTCCGGTGTCGGGTCGCGACATCGGTACGCCGTGCAGCACCGCCGCCCGGCCGGGATCCCGCAGCGCCAGTGCCCACCAGCCGCCGTCGACGGCCGGGGCGAGTACGGCGTCGGCGTGGTCGAGCGCCGCGACGATCCCGGCCAGCAGAGCCGCGTTGACCTGCGGGGTGTCCATGCCGATGAGCAGGCTGGCCATGCCCGGCCGGGCCGTGTCCGCGAACGCGTGCGCCAGGCGTTCGCCCAGCTCGGCCCCGCGCTGCCGGACCGTGCGCCAGCCGGCCGGCGTCGCCATTGTTCCACTCAGGACAATGGTGCGTCGGACGACCGGCGCGTCCCGACCGGCGTCCAGCGTGTCCGCGAGGGCCGCCTCGGCGACCGCGGCCGCCTGATCGGCGGTGCACGGCGGGCACAGACGCGTCTTCACCCGCCCCGGTACCGGCGCCTTGGCGATCACCAGGAGTTGAGCGGCCCTCATCGGCCCAGCACCCTCGACATGTCGGTGACCGTGCGCACCGTTCCGCGCAGCGTGCCGGTCACCTTGGATCGGCCGGCCACGCGAGGGGTGTACGTGACGTCCACCTCCCGAACCCGCCAGCCGGCCCGCGCCGCGCGCAGGACCATCTCCAGTGGATAGCCGAATCGGCGATCCACGAGTCCCAACCCGAGCAGGTCCTCCCGGCGACCGGCGCGCATCGGCCCCAGATCCCGGACCGGCACGCCGGCCGTCCGGCGAAGTCGCCAGGCCACCACCGCGTTTCCGAGCCGGGCGTGCGCCGGCCACGCCCGCGGCGACGACGGCCGGCGACGGCCCAGCACGAGCTCGGCGTCGCCCTGCCGGACGGGTTCGGTCACGCGTGGAAGCTCGCGCGGGTCCAGCGAACCGTCCGCGTCCAGGAAGCACACGACCTCGGAGGTCGCCGCCATGAGGCCGGCGTGGGCGGCCGCGCCGAATCCGCGCGGGCTTGCCGGGACCACGGTCGCACCAAGATCGAGGGCCACCTCGACCGAGGCGTCCGAGGAGCCGTTGTCGGCCACGATGGGGCGGTAGCCGTCCGGCATGCGCGAGAGCACCCACGGGAGCGCCTCGGCCTCATCGAGGCAGGGCAGCACGACATCGATCACGCTGAGGACCATAGGCGCGATCGGTGGTCGACAAACTTACGAGACGCCGACAAGTTATTACAAACCACGAACACGCACGGCCAGCCGTCGCCGGATCTGATGGGCTCAGGCCATGCGGGTACTCGTGACCGGTGGCGCCGGCTTCATCGGATCACACGTGGTCGGCGCGCTGCGCGACGCCGGTCACCGGGTCTCGACCATCGACAACCTGCACCTGGCCGCCCACGGACCGGACGCCGTGCCGCCGACGGACGTACGCATCGCCGACGTGCGCGACCCGCGCACGGTCGCCGAGGCGCTGCACGCCGTCGATGTCGTGGTGCACCACGCCGCGATGGTCGGCATGGGGGTCGACCTCGACGACCTGCCCGACTACGTTTCCCACAACGCTCTCGGCACGGCCGTGCTCCTGTCCGAGATGGCCCGGGCCGGCACCCGTCGGTTGGTCCTGGCCAGCTCGATGGTCGTCTACGGCGAGGGCGGCTACGCCTGCGACCACCACGGACCCGTACATCCGGGTCCGCGCGACCCGTCCGACCTCGTCGCCGGCCGCTACGACCCGACCTGCCCGACGTGCGGCCGCCCGCTCACGCCGCGGCGGGTCACGGAGGACGCCCCGTTGCGGCCGCGCAGCGGCTACGCGGCCACCAAGGTGGCCCAGGAGCACCTCGCCGACGTATGGGCCCGGGAACTCGACGCCGGCGCCATCGCGTTGCGCTACCACAACGTGTACGGACCCGGCATGCCCCGCGACACCCCGTACGCCGGCGTCGCCGCCATCTTCCGGTCCAGCCTCGAGGCGGGACGCCCGCCGGCGGTGTTCGAGGACGGCGGCCAGCTCCGCGACTTCATCCACGTCCACGACGTGGCGCGCGCCAACGTGGCCGCGGTCGCCGCCTTGGCCGACGGCGACCGTCACGGTCTGACCGCGTTCAACATCGCGTCGGGGGAGCCGCGCACGGTCGGGGACCTCGCCCAGGGGCTCGTCGACGCGATGGGTGGTCCGGCGCCGGTGGTCACCGGCCGCTTCCGACCCGGCGACGTGCGGCACATCATGGCCGACCCCGACAGGGCCCGATCCGACCTCGGATTCCGTCCGACCATGCCGTTCCCCACGGGCCTACGGGAGTTCGCCCGCTCCCCCCTGCGGGCGGCGGCCGGAGGACACGAGGGGCTTCAGCGGTAGTCCGGGTTGGCGAAGTCGAAGCGGCAGCCGGCGTCCCAGGCGCTGCGTTGGTTGCCGTGGGCGGGGATGCCACCGGCATTCTTGAGCAGGCGGGCCACGTGCAGAAGGTTCCAGGTCATGAATGTGGTGTTGCGATTGGTGAAGTCGTTCTCGGGGCCGCCCGATCCTGGATCCAGATAGGACGGTCCTGGTCCGGCCTCACCGATCCAGCCGGCGTCGGCCTGGGGCGGGATGGTGTATCCCAGGTGCTGCAGGCTGTAGAGCAGGTTCATCGCGCAGTGCTTCACGCCGTCCTCGTTGCCGGTGATCAGGCATCCCGCCACCCGGCCGTAGTACGCGTACTGGCCGGCGTCGTTGAGCAGGTGCGAGCAACCGTAGAGCCGCTCGATGATCCGTTTGGTGACCGACGAGTTGTCGCCCAGCCAGATCGGGCCCGCGATGACGAGGATGTCGGCCGGAAGCACCCTGTCGCGGTAGATCGCCGGCCACTCGTCGCTCGCCCAGCCGTGCTCGGTCATGTCGGGCCAGACACCGGTGGCGATGTCGTGGTCGACGGCCCGGATCACCTCAACCGCGACGCCATGCCTTTCCATGATCGCGCGGCTTACGTCGATCAACCCGCCGGTGTGGGTCAGCTCCGGTGAGCGCTTCAGCGTGCAGTTGATGAACAGGGCGCGCAGGTCGTCGTAGCCGCGGTCGGGCGAGGCGTTGGTCATGGCCATCCTTTCGTGTGTCACAACAGATTAGGTGTCGCATCCGGGTACCGCCCGTCAGTGCCGGGTGGCACGCGGCGCGTTACGCACCGGCGCCGACCAGCGGGGGGCCGGCCCGCGACGAGACCCCGTTACCGGCCGACGAGGGCGAATCCGGGGTGAGCCGTGTCCTAAGCGGCGATGTCGCGTTGATTCCGGTACGCCGCCGGCTTCGTGCGGCGAGGCCTTCGCGCCCGAACCGGCCGGCCATACGCTGATGGTGGAGGATGTCATGAGCATCGAGTCCAGGAGCTTCGACGCGCCCGACGAGACCCGCCCGTTCGAGG
>Ga0307415_100000037_pt1 | contig 57345 bp, 49 predicted proteins | sample DK1Cmetagenome_FD_204524 | JGI IMG/M metagenome (GOLD analysis project Ga0307415, IMG submission 204524) | Maize rhizosphere microbial communities from greenhouse at UC Davis, California, United States - DK15-C-2 | ecosystem: Host-associated > Plants > Roots > Rhizosphere > Soil | place: USA... | reverse complement strand
ATAGCCGGCGAGCACAAGTACGACCGCCGCGGCGGCCGGCCGTGGGTCGAGCCGGATCCGCCTCAGGCGTGCGTACAGGAAGATGAGGGTGGCCAGGGCGCCGACCACCACCGCCCCCTGCACCGGTATCCAGTACCGGGGCAGATGGACCCTCAGGTTGGGCTGGTACGGGTCGAGCAGCCCGCCGGTCAGCGACAGCGGCACCCACAGGGCCAGAAACCAGACGACCACCAGCATGAGGCGACGGTCCCGCAGCAGCAGCGCGCCGAGGACGGTGACGGCCAGGGAGATCGGGAAGACCAGACCCAGGGTCGCGGAAGGGGCGGTCCGGGCGAACCCCGTCAGCACGTACATGACGCTGACCGGCTCCCTCAGGAGCACGCCGTGCTCACCGGCGACGTGCAGCCGGTAGAGGGCGTCACCGTAGACCACGGCGTTGATGATGAGCTCGGCGCCCAGGATGGCCAGCGCGGGCACCGCCGGCACGACCAGGCGCCGCCACGGGATGCGCAGCAGATAGAAGAAGACGGGGACGGCCACGAACATGAAGGCCACGAACTCGCGGGCGAGGTAGGCCAGACCGAGAAACGCGCCACTGGCCGCCAGCCACCACAGCTGCCGCCGGCCCTCCCGGCGCGAGGCCACCACGATGGCCACGACCCCGAGGCTGTACCACCCGGCCGCCGGTATGTCGGGGTCGAGGCTGCCGGTCGCGATGCTGACCGGCGCCGACCCGAAGAGGTCCACGCGGGTGAAGGACGGGCTCAGCAGGACGACGGGGAGGGCCACGAACCCGACCACCGGGCCGATCCGCGGGCCGAACAGTGCCCGGGCGCTCGCGTAGGTGCCGGCGGCGAACAGGGCCATGAACGCCGCCGAGGTGACGACCAGCGCGAGCAGGCCCTGGCCCAGGATCTCCTGGGCCACCCGGGTGGGAAACACGATGCCCAGGCGCAGGACGTGGTGCATCCGGTCGAGCGGGTAGTCGGCCGGCAGATGCGGCCAGGTGGCGGCCGACGACCACACGTTGTACGTGTCGGCCCAGGGCGGCGGTGACATCACCAGGACAGTGACGAGCACCCCGAACAGCCCGGCCAACGCCACCTGGACCGACGGCCGGCGCAGCGCCGCCAGCGTCCCCAGCCAGAGACGGCGGGCACCGGACGGCTCGGGTTCCGCTTCCACTCCCGCCGCAGCCGTGACCGGGGGTGCCGCCATGCCTGTCTCCTTAGCTCGAGGCCAGAACAGCCGGAGCCTATTTATACGCGCCCCGGCTCGGGATGGTGTCCGGTCGGGTGGATTTCCGGAGCGGGCGTCCCCGCACCGTCCCCACTCAACGCCTGGCAGGCGGCCACGAGAGCGGCCGCGGTCGCCGCGGCGGCCCGGGCCACCGACGCCGCCGGTAGCCGGCGCCGGGCGATGGCCACGCGCCAGTACAGCGGGCCGATGATCAGATCGACGGCCGTGTCCGGGTCCGCGTCGACGGGCAGCTCGCCGCGGGCGATGGCCCGGTCGATGAGCAGCACGCCCACGTCACGCTGGTTGACGCGCAGCGCGTTCTGCAGGGTGTCGGCGATCCGGGAGTTGCGGGCCGCCTCGGCCAGGAGATCGGGGATGATCTGCGACGCCAGCGGGTGCTGCAGCGCCCGCGAGGCGATGCGGAGCAGCACCTCGAGATCGCCCCGCAGGCTTCCGGTGTCCGGCAGCGCCATCCGCTTGCCGGCCACCTCCGACACCATCTCCAGGACCATGTCGAGCTTGGAGCTCCACCGGCGGTACACGGCGGTCTTGGCCACGCCGGCCCGGCGGGCCACGGCCTCGATGGAGAAACGCCCGTACCCGACCTCGGCGAGCTCCTGCATCACCGCGATGCGGATGGCCGTGGTGATCTCTCCACGGAGCACCGCCGCTCCGGCCGGAGGCCGCCTGTTCTCCGTCGCCACGCGGACACTATAGCGCAGCGACGCTACGGTTGCGTCCCGACGTGGGGGCACGTATTCTCCATGGGGCGCAGGGTCTTTCCTGCCCTGGTTCAGGCGGCGCAGGCGACCGGCTCGCCTCCGCGACGATGGAGGGTCCGTGTCCGACACCACCGTCACCGCTGTCGGAGATGGGCCGCGCGAGGCGACCTCCGGGCAGAGCCTCGGCAGCCTGGCCGCCCGCCACGGCCTGCGGCCGGCGGGCCGGCGACCGACGCTGTCGGCCTACGTGCGAGCGCTCTGGCGCTACCGGCACTTCACCGTCGCGTACGCCAACGGGCGGCTGATCGCCTCGTTCACCACCGCCCGCCTGGGCCGGCTCTGGCAGCTGTTGAACCCGATCATCAACGCCGCCGTGTACTACCTCATCTTCGGCGTCATCCTCAACACCAAGGGCGACATTCCGAACTTCATCGCCTACCTGTGCACCGGCCTGTTCGTGTTCGCCTTCACGCAGGGGGTGGTGGCGCAGGGCACGTCGGCCGTCAGCGGCAGCCTCGGCCTCATCCGGGCGCTGTACTTCCCACGGGCCAGCCTGCCCATCGCGGTCACCCTCACCCAGTTCCAGAACCTGCTCGTCTCGATGCTGGTCCTCATCGGGATCGTCATCGCCGACGGCGAACCCGTCACCGTCGAGTGGCTGCTGCTGCTACCGGCCCTGCTGCTGCAGTCGCTGTTCAACGTCGGGCTGGCCATGGCGATGGCCCGGCTCGGCGGCAAGGTGACCGACCTGCGGCAGCTCGTCCCGTTCGTCATGCGCACATGGATGTACGCCTCGGGCGTGCTCTACAGCGTGAACAACTTCAAGGAACACCTGCCGCCCGTGTTGGCCGAGGTGATGCTGGCCAACCCGCTGCTTGTCTACATTGAACTGACACGCCTGGCTCTGCTGGAGACCGCGCCGATCGCGTCGTCGGCACCGCGGTTGTGGTTGCTCGGCACCGGATGGGCGGTGCTGGTCGCCGTCGGCGGCTTCCTCTACTTCTGGCGTGGCGAACAGGAGTACGGCCGTGGCTGACCAGATCCCCGCCCGCGTCGCGTCGACGGCCGGGACGGCCGAACGCGTGCCGACGATCGTCGTCGACGACGTCCACGTCATCTACCGGGTGCACGGTGCGGCCGCGCCGGCCATGAACAACCCGGCCGCCGCGCTCAAGCGCGTCGTGACCGGCAAGCGGTCGCCGACGATCCGCGAGGTCCACGCCGTCAAGGGCGTCAGCCTCGTCGCCTACCGGGGTGAGGCCATCGGCCTGGTCGGCAGCAACGGCTCGGGCAAGTCCACGCTGTTGCGCGCGATCGCCGGGCTGCTCCCGGCCACCCGCGGCGCGGTCTACACCAGCGGCCAGCCCTCGCTGCTGGGCGTCAACGCCGCGCTGCTCAACGACCTCTCCGGCGAGCGCAACGCGATCCTCGGCTGCCTGGCCATGGGCATGACCCGGGCCCAGGCCCGGCAGGCCTATCCCGACATCATCGCGTTCTCCGACATCAACGAACGCGGCGACTTCGCCTCGCTGCCCATGCGGACGTACTCGTCCGGAATGGCGGCCCGGCTGCGGTTCGCCATCGCCGCGGCCAAGATGCACGACGTGCTCCTCATCGACGAGGCGCTGGTCACCGGCGACGCGCGATTCCGCCGCAAGAGCGAGGAGCGGGTACGGGAACTGCGCGCCTCGGCCGGCACGGTCTTCCTCGTCAGCCACTCCCTGGGCAGCATTCGCGACACCTGCGAGCGGACCATCTGGCTGGAGTCGGGCGTCATCCGGGCCGACGGACCCACCGACGACGTGCTCAAGCAGTACGAAGGATTCATGAACAAATGAGGCGCAGCCTTCGTCGATCGCCCCGAACTGGGCCGGTATGAGCGCTGTACTATCCCAGGTGCCGTCCGAGGGTCGGTCGGGCCCGTGCCGTGCCGTCCCGTCCGTTGAGGCACCCGCGTGAGGAGCGACGTTTGACCAGGCTACGTGACGTAGTTGAGCCGAGCCTCTCAGGCACCAAGCGCGTGATTGACATCAGCGACGGTGGGTGGATCGCCGGGTTCCTGCACCTGCCGGACGGTATCGACCTGATGTCGATCGGCCCGGACGAGCTGCCGGCCACGATCCAGCCCGGCGACCTCGTGCTCGACACGGTTGGAGTCCGCGGCGGTGAGGATGGTCTCCTGCCCCACGTGTGGACGGTCGCGAGCCGGCTCGTGGCGGGCACGTCCGCCGTACTCCTGACCCGGGAGGCCGCGGCCGATCTTCCGCTCGACCAGATCGTGCGCGTCACGACGTCCGTGGGGGGTCAACTGCTGGAGGTGGCCGAGTTGGCCTATCCGGCATGGCCGGCCGCGGTGGTGGTCGGCTGCGGCGTCGAACCGCGCGTCGGCGAGGGCACCGGGCTCGTTCACGCGGCGATCCTCGTGCGTGGATTGCTCGGCCGCGCGCCGGGATCGTCGACGGCGCCGAGGACCGCCGTGGAACCACAGGACGAGGACGGCGTCGCGCGACTGAAGTCTCAGCTCCTGGAGCGTGACCAGACGATCGATCACCTGGAGCAGAAGCTGACGGTGATCATGTCGTCGGCCGGGTACCAGCTCGGCGCGGCCGTGGTCGAGGCGGCCAGGAGCCCGTCGACCGTTCCCCGCCTGCCTCGCCGGCTGGCGGCGATCGCCCGCGGCCGGATGCGCGATCGGGCCGAGGCCGCGGCCTCACAGAGACCGGTCGCCCAGACCCTGGCGACGGACGTCGGTGCGGCTACCGAGGACAGTCGACTCCTCGGCCTGCCGAGCGAGCCGGTGGACCGAACCGTGCGTCCGGAGATCTTCAGCATCGTCACCGACACAACCGCCGAGATGCTGTCCCACCACAGCGTGCTCCGGCGGCCGGTGCCGCACGAGGCACGGCTCGCGCTGGAAAGGACATTGCCCGACGTCCTGCTCATCCAGGCGAGCGCGTTGCTGGCGCCCTCCGCCTGGGGCCATGCGGGCACGCCGGGCGGTGCCGTGTCCCACGGTCGTTCGCTGTACGACACGGTGGTCTTCGCGGGCACGCTCGGCGTCCCCGTCGTGGTGTGGCAGGACGTCCGGCCGTCCATCACGCCCGCGCTCGGGCCGGTGGTCCGCCGGGCCGACCTGGTCATCGGAGGCGGGAGCGGCGGGACCGAGCCGTTGTGGTCTCCCGGTGTGTCTCTGGCCGCGTTTCCCCCGACGGCCAAGACCTCGACCGACAAGGTGCTCGTGATCGCGCCGCACCGGGCGGCGGCCGCCTCGGCCGAGGCGCGACTGCGGCGCGAGCTCGAACGCTCCGATCTCGCCACGGTGCGCCCGCTCTGGTCGCCCGGGCTGTTCGACGCCATCCGCACGCACGCGGTGGCGTTGGCGTCACCGGTCGGTGGTGGCAAGGCGGCCGGGATCGACGACCTCACCCTCGCGTCGGTCGCGTCGGGGGCTCGCATCCTGTCCGGCCTGGATGACGGGCTGTTGGGCACGTTTCCGTCGGTCGTCGTGCCGGTGAGCGATCCGGCGAGGGTCGTCGGCGCCGCCGAGGCGCTTCTGGCGATGCCGGAGATTTCGGGGGTCGAGCGTCGGCTCAACCTGCGCCGCATCTTCGACTTCGAGTCGACGCCGGTACGGCTCGGCTGGCTCGCCGCCACGCTCGGACTCCGGCAGGACCCGATGGTGTCGCGCCGAGTCACGGTCGTCGTCGAGGGCACGGACAAGCGGGACACGGCCATGGCGATCGACAGTCTGCTGAACCAGACCAGTTTGCCGGCCCGGATCCTGCTTTCGGGCGAACGCGTGCCCGATCGGGCGTTGGACGAGGTCCGCGCGCTGGGCATCGACGTCGCGGTCGTCGAACGACTCCAGCCGTGGTCGGTGCTGGCCGACGCGACGGACACGGCCTGGGTGATGGTGTGGCCGCACGGGATCACCGCGGCCGCTCCGGGCCTCTTGCACGACCTGATGGCCGCGGCGGAGTGCGTCCAGGCCGATGCCGTCGGGGCCGCGGCCGGCTCGTCCACCGACGCGGGCTACGGCCGGTCCGTCGACACGCTGCCCGTCGAAGGTTCGCTGATCCGGCGTGAACTCCTGTCACAACTCGGTTCCAGCACCGACCTGAGTGTCCTTCCGCCCGGGCTACGACTGTTCGCCGTTCACGACGCGGGGAGTGACCGATGACGTCGAAGGATCTTCGCGCGCTGGTGTACGGGCACGCCAACCTGAATCTCATCGACGGCTCGTCCGTCTGGGTGCAGAGCGTCGTCCAGGTGTTCGCGGCCGCCGGGTGTGACGTCACGCTGGCCTTGAAGGCACCCGTCGAGACGGAGCGGCTTCTCGAGCCGCTGCTCAAGAACGAGCGCGTGACCATCCGTCGCCCCTACGAGGAGCGGATGGTGGGCTCCAAGTGGCCCACGATGTCCCCCGAACAGGCCGTCGATGTCATCCGACAGCTCGACAAGGAGAAGCGGTACGACCTCGTTGTCGTCCGCGGCATCGACGTGGTCCGGGCGCTCGTCGCCGACGGCGGCTACGCCAACCGGCTCTGGACCTACCTGACCGACATACCGCAGACGTTCGACGGCATGACCCCGGAGGACATCGAGGCCCTGCGACGGATCGCGGAGGCTTCCCGGTACCTGCTGTGCCAGACCGAGGAACTGCGTTCGTTCCTCGAGGCATACGTACCGCAGGCCTGTGGCCGCACCATCTGGTTCCCGCCCGTCGTACCCGAGCGGGGGTTTGAGCTTCCGGCACCGGAGCGGGCAGCGGAGGAACCATTCCGGCTCGTGTACATGGGCAAGTACGCGCCGCACTGGATGACGCTCGAGATGACCGAGCTTCCGGCCCGCCTCGGCGAGCGCGGTCACAACGTGGAAGTCCACATGATCGGCGACAAGATCCATAAACCGCCGTCCCACCCCGAGTACGAACCGGCCATGCACAGGGCTCTGACGGACACACCCGGCGTCGTGTGGCATGGTGGCGTCAGCCGCTCGAAGGCGTGGCGTATCGCGGCCGGCTGCGACGTGGGGCTCTCCTGGCGGCACGAGGGTCTCGATGAGAGCCTCGAACTGTCCACAAAGCTGCTGGAGTACGGGCAACTGGGCCTGCCGGTCGTGTTGAACCGCACGCCGATGCACGAGGTGCTGTTGGGCCCGGACTACCCGCTCTTCGTGGACGAGACCAACGTCGTCGACGTGCTCGACGCCCTGCTTCGGGACCGCAGCCTCCGGCAGACCGCCGCGCAGCGCTGTGCGACGACCGTGGAGCCGCACTCGCTCGCCCGGGCCGTCGACCGGACCCGCGCCGTCCTCTCCGAGACGTTCCCGGTGGCGCCCGAGCTGGCCCGCCGGCGCCGGCCGCTGCGCGTCCTCGTCGCGAGCCACGACCTCAAGTTCTTCACGCGGTTGCAGGAATACCTCGCGGCGCTGCCCGGCGTCGAGCTCAAGGTCGATCTGTGGCGCAGCCTCGGCCAGCATGACAAGCGGCAGAGCAAGCGGCTGGGCCGGTGGGCCGATGTCGTCATCTGTGAATGGCTCGGCCCGAACGCGAGGTTCTACAGCAGACACAAGCGGCCCGGACAGCGACTGATCGTCCGACTCCACCGGTTCGAGCTCTATCGTCGTTATCCCAGCGACATGGTCATCGGCGCCGTCGACCAGGTCGTCTGTGTGAGCCCACACTACGCGGCCCTGACCACGGCTCGCACGGGCTGGCCGGCCTCGAAGGTCGTGGTCAGCCCGAACTGGGTCGACCTGCGGCAGCTCGATCGGCCGAAGCTCACCGACGCCGAATACACGCTCGGGTTCATCGGTGTGGCGCCGATGGCGCGGAAGCGGTTGGGCCTCGCGCTCGACGTGCTGGCCGGTCTGCGGGCGCGGGATCCGCGTTTCCAGCTCGCGATCAAGACGAAGATGCCCTGGGACTACCCGGGGATATGGGAGGAGCCGATCGAGCGCCAGTTGACGGCCGAGGCCCTGCATCGGATCAACCACGACCCGGCGCTGCGGGGCGCGGTCGTCTTCGACCAGTTCGGTCCGGACATCGGCAACTTCCTGCGCCGGGTCGGCTTCGTTCTGTCCACGAGCGACGATGAGAGCTTCCACATGGCACCGGCCGAGGGAATGGCCTCCGGCGCCGTACCGGCGATTCTCAACTGGCCGGGATCGGAGACCATCTACAGCTCGCGCTGGCTGCACGAATCGGTGCAGGACATGACCGAGTCGATCTGGCAGGCCACGACGTCCGGCGAGTGGCACAAGCTGGGCCGGGAGGCCCAGGACGAGGTGCGCGCCGCGTTCGCGCTCCCGGTCGTCGGCGCCCAGTGGGCCACCATCCTGACCCGGAACATCGAGCAATCGCCCGTCACGCTGGTCGGTGGTCCCCCGGCCGCGATCGGCGGTGCGGACTCCCCCGTCGAAGGAGCTGGGCGTGACCGTTGACGTAGCGATTCTGGGCCTCGGCTATGTTGGCCTGCCGCTGGCCCGGGCGGCGACCCAGGCCGGGCTCTCCGTCGTCGGCTTCGACGTGATGCCGGCACTGGTGGACGCCCTCAACGCCGGGCACTCCCACATCGACGATCTGTCCGACGTGGACATCGCGGACATGATCCGCGCGGGCTTCCGGGCCACCTCGGACGAGAACGAGATCGCCGACGCCCGGACCGCCGTGATCTGTGTGCCGACGCCGCTGTCCGACGACGGCGGTCCCGATCTGGGCGCGGTGCGGGCCGCGGTGGCCACGGTGGGCCGGCAGCTGCGCCCGGGGATGCTCGTGGTGCTGGAGTCGACGACCTATCCCGGCACGACCGACGAGGTGGTCCGGCCGATCCTGGAGCAGTCCGGACTGGTCGCGGGGGTGGACTTCCACCTGGCGTTCTCGCCGGAGCGGATCGATCCCGGCAACCACGAATTCGGTCCGCGCAACACGCCCAAGGTGGTCGGCGGGCATACGCCGCCCTGCACGGCCCGGGCCGCCGCCTTCTACGGCCGGTTCATCGAGACGGTCGTGACCACGAAGGGCACCCGGGAGGCCGAGACCGCGAAGCTTCTCGAGAACACCTACCGGCACATCAACATCGCCCTGGTGAACGAGATGGCCCGGTTCTGCCACCAGTTGGGCATCGACCTGTGGGACGTCATCCGGGCCGCCTCCAGCAAGCCGTTCGGCTTCCAGGCCTTCTATCCGGGGCCGGGCGTCGGCGGGCACTGCATCCCCATCGACCCGAACTACCTCAGCCACAACGTCCGGAACAAGCTCGGCTACCCGTTCCGATTCGTCGAGCTGGCCGAGGAGATCAACGCCACGATGCCCGCGTACGTGGCTCATCGCGCGCAGAACATTCTCAACGAGGGCGGACTGCCCACCAACGGCTCGCGCGTCCTGCTGCTCGGCGTGACCTACAAGGCGAACATCGCCGACCAGCGCGAGTCGCCCGCCGACCCGCTGGCCCGGGCGCTCGTGAGCCTCGGTGCGAAGGTGATGTACCACGACCCGTACGTCAAGGAGTGGACGAAGGCGGGTGTGGACGTGCTGCGCGCCGACGATCTCGACGCCGCCGTCGGCGAGGCCGACCTCGTGATCCTCGTACAGAATCACGCCGTGTACGACGTCGACCGGCTCGCCGGTCTCGCGAAGCGCTTCTTCGACACCCGCGGCGCGACATCCCACCCCGGCGCCTACCGGTTGTAGGGCCGCTCCAGCACCGCCGTGAAGAAGTCCTGCTGGAGATCGAACATCGGGTAACGGTTCAACGCGTTCTCGAAGCGTTGGTAGAACTCCTCGTCGAACGGTCGACCGGCGAACTTGACCATCTTCACGTTGAAGCCGATCAGCTCGAAGTAGCGCAGGTACTGCGCCCAGGTCAGCTTGTTCACCCACGCCGCGCCCCGCTCCTCCAGGCCCCGGCGGCGGTAGAACTCCTTGATCACCTCGTCCGAGAACAGCAGGTGCGGCCAGGGGAACGTGATCTCCCGGTAGCGGTGCGAGGCGACCGGACCCCGGTGCAGGTTCGCGTGCAGCCAACTGATGCCACCGGGCTTGAGCATCCGGTAGACCTCTTCCAGTGCCCGGTAGGGGTGCGTGACATGCTCCCAGACGACAAAGGAGATGATGCGGTCGAAGAACTCCGCCGGGAGCGGATTGCCGTCGGTGATATCGGCCCACACAAAGTGTGTCCGGTCGTCCGCCAGGGTTTTCCAACCGGTGCGCTCGGCGACGTCCACGCCATAGGCCTCGGCCCCGAAGTGGTGCGAAAGATACCAGACCTCGTAGCCGCTGCCGCACCCGATCTCCAGTACGCGCTTGTTCGCGAGGTCGATCACATTGTGGACCTCCATCAGGCGCTTGCGGGTGCGCGCCATCAGGGTGGGTGTGTCGTAGACCGGGGGTGAGGGCCAGATCGGCTTGCTCTCGTATTCCGCGTTCAACTGCTCGAAGAGGTCGATATCGAAGCGGTGCGGCAAGGGTCCGTCATAAATCGGGTAGCTCGGGAAGTGCCGGACAATGTCATCCGGGTTCTCCACGACCGGCGCATCGGGCCAGTCGCCGGGAATCGGGGCCGGCGGCGGCACCATTCGGAACCGATCGGGGAAGCGTCGGCTGTCGTCGGGAACCGCCCGGCGATCGTGCCGGTCCGGACGACCCGTCACGAGGTCGCGCGCCGCCCGGGTCAGCCGCAGGAACGGCTCCCGACGGTTCGCCGGCAGACGGGCCGCCAACCCGCGCACGGCCCTACGGGCGGCTGCGCGGGCACGTGATCGAAGTTTCGCGGTTCCAGGCCACGTCATGGCGCAGCATCGTACCGGCTCCAGGACTTGATCAGACCGAGGCGGGGTCTGCTAGTCTCGGGCCCACCCGAGGAGGTCATTGTGGCACGGGGTCCCCGCGTGGTGACGGTCGTGCTCAACCACCGGCACTACGACGACACTCTGCGATGCGTGGCGTCGTTGCAGGAGAGCACGTTCCTGCACCACCACATCCTCGTGGTCGACAACACCGAGCCCTCGCACAAAAGGGACGCGTTCCGGTCGACGCTCGATCCGTGGGTCGAGCTCATCGACGGCGGCGCCGACATTGGCTCCGCCGCCAGCGCCAACATCGGCATCGCCCGCGCGCTGGAGCTCGGCGCCGAGTTCGTCTGGCTGGTCGATCCCGATGTCGTGGTCGCGCCGGACACGCTCGCCGTGCTGGTCTCCACGGCCGAGCGCCAATCCGATGCCGGCGTCCTCGGCTGCCGCGTCCTCGACGACCAGGACCCGCCCCGGATCCTCTTCAACGGCGGGGTGGTCGACGCCGCCCGCGGCGGCGCCACCTCCCACCGCGACCAGGGCGCCGAAGACGGCGACGTGCCCGACGAGCTGCTCGAGGTCGACTTCGTCATCGGGGCCTGCCTGCTCGTGCGCCGATCGGCCCTGCGCCGGGTCGGCCTGATGCCCGTCGAGTACTTCCGCCATTTCGAGGACACCGACTGGTGTATGCGCATCCGGGCGGCCGGCTGGCGGGTACTGGTCGCGCCCGGGACGCGAGTGCGGCACGTCAAGCCGTCGACCGACGAGCTGCCGGCGCCGTGCTACATCTACTACATGCTCCGCAATCGCGCGCACTTCTCGAAGCGGTACTTCGACGCCGACGTCGAGGCGACGAAGGCCGACATGAGTCCGATCGTCCAGCTCTGGCGGGACACGGTGGACAAGCGCGCGCCCGACCAGATCGGCACGTTCGACAAGCTTGTCGAGATCGCCTTCTCCGACGCTCGCGCCGGACGACTCGGCCGGCGCGACGACATCCATGAGTTGGCCCTTGCCTAGGCGCGGGCCCCGGATCCCGGCCTCCCGGAGAGAACGTTGAGCAAGCCCGACTTCGATCCCGACGCCACGAATGACACCCCGGCGTCCATGCGGTCCGAGCTGGAGGCGGAGCGCGAGGCTCACCAGCGGACGCTCCGGCAGCTCGCCGACCTCCAGTCCCGGATCCGCGTCGTCGAGGCCCAGCTCGGCGACGCCCAGGACACGGTGGAGCGGGAATGGGCCGAGATGACCCGCGCCCGCACGGAGCTGCAGCGGGCCGAGGAGCTCCGGGCCCGGGAGGCGCGCGCGATCAACCAGCTCAAGCAGGAGCTGAACGCGTTGCGTAGCAGCCGGACCTACAAGGTCGGCCTCGTCGTCCGCTACCTGCTCCGGCCGGCCGATGGCGTGCGCGCCGTGAGCCGCCGCCGGCACCGCAAGGCGCTGGCGGAAAGCGAGGGTGGCCAACCGGGCCCTGGAAGGGCGCGGCGGGAACAGGCCGCGGGCTACCAGCCCAACACGCCGCGGCACCTGGTCGGTATCGCCGCGGACGGTCCGATGACCGACCTGTACGAGGCGGCGCTGCGGGTCCGGTCGTTCCACACCGACCAGACCAGGGTGGCGTTCCTTGTCTCCACCGTGGAGCTGCGCTCCAGCCGGGGCGACCTGTTCGTCGCGGTCGGGCTCGGCCGGAAGCTGGCCGAGCTGGGCTACGAGGTGGCGTACTTCCCGCAGGACGAGTGGGACCAGCTACCGGCCGACACCGACGTCACGGTGGCGCTGCTGCCGACGTTCGACCCCAACCGCGCGCCCGACGGCAGCCTCGTCGTCGCGTGGATCCGCAACCAGACCGACGCCTGGTGCGGCCTGTCGAAGCTGGGCCTGTTCGACCTCGTGCTCGCCTCGTCGCACCTCTCGCTCGACCGCGTGCGGGAGGTGTACGACGGGCCGACCGGCCTGCTGCCGCTGGGCGTCGACACCGACCTGTTCACGCCGCCCGCCCGCAGGCGCAAGCGGATCGGCGTGGTCACCACGGCCAACCAGCGGGCCCGGCACGGGCACCTCTACGAGTCGCTGCGCGCGGTCGACATCCGCTTCCCGTTCGCCGTCGTCGCCGCTCGCACGGGCATGGACCCGATGTTCTCGCGCTACGCCCTGGGCAGCGCGAGCTACTTCAGCCTGCCCGACGTCTACCGGCGCTCGCTGGTCGTGCTCGACGTCCTCGATCAGACGACCCGACCGTACGGCAGCGTCAACCCGCGGCTCTTCGAGAGCCTCGCCGCCGGCGCGATGCCGGTCACGAACTCGCGGCTGGGCCTGGCCGAGCTGGGTCTGCCCGACGTGCCGGTCTACTCGGACGGGGCCAGCCTGCGGCGGCAGCTCGCCACGCTGCTCGGTAGTCCGGACCAGACTCGCCGGCGGGCCCGGGAGATGGGCGAGCACGTGTTGGCCCACCACTCGTTGGAGCAGCGGGCCAGGACGTTCGCGGTCGAGCTGGAGCGCCTGCGGGGGACCGAGCCGCGGCGTACCGGCCGGAGGGTGGTCGCGTTCTTCCCCGACTACTCGGGCAACCCGTACCAGTCGATGCTCATGGCCGACCTGCCGAAGCTGAAGGTCCTCTCGTTCCCGTTGGGCGACCCGGTCACCAACGCGACCCCGCCGTCCCGCGCCGGGCGGCTCGACAACTACCTGCTGCACGTGCACTGGAGCCACCTGATCCTGCACAGCGGCAAGGATCACGACGAGGCGGCGCAGCGGCTGGAGCGGTTCAAGACCAACGTCCGCGACATGAAGGCGCGCGGCGGCACGCTCCTGTGGACTGTCCACAATGTGTTCGCCCACGAGCCGCGGTTCCCCGACCTGGAGTCCGACCTGGCCCAGTTCCTCGTCCGGGAGGCGGAGGCGGTCCACGTGCTCACCCCGGAGACACCGGCGCGGACCGCGGGCCACTACGTGCTGCCGCCGGAGAAGACCGTGGTGATCCCGCACAGCAGTTATGTCGGCCGCTACCCCCAGTCGATCAGCCGGGCGGCCGCCCGGACCCGGCTCGGCTTCGCCAACGACGAGCACGTGTTCCTGGCATTCGGCGGAGTCCGGCCCTACAAGGGGCTCGACGTGCTGATCGACGCGTTCGCGAAGGCGGCCGACGCCGACCCGCGGTTGCGCCTGGTCATCGCTGGCCGGCCGCAGCACTCGGCGGCCTTCGACGCGATGGCGGAGGTGTGCGCGGCCGAGCCCCGGATCCTGACCATCTTCGACACCGTCCCCGAAGACGAGGTGCAGGTCTACTTCCGGGCCGCCGACGCCGTCGTCCTACCGTACCGGTCGATACTCAACTCCGGTGCGCTGCACCTCGCCCTCACGTTCGGCCGGCCGGTCGTCCTGCCCGACCTGGATTCGTTCCGGACGTTCGTCGACCTGCCCTACGCCGCCACGTTCCGGGGAGGCGACGTCGATTCGCTGCGCGACGCGCTGCTCGCCGCCCGGGACATGCGCGGCCCGTCGGTCGAGGGGGCGGCCCGGGCGGCGGCCGAGCGCAACCACCCGAGGGACATGGCCCGCGAGTACGCCGACCTGATCCGGCGCGTGATGAACGTCGAGGCGCCGCTCGCCGATGAGCCGCCACAGTGAGGTCACGCGCGGGATCGTGGGGCCCCGCTCCGGGTCAGCGGTCGAGGAAGCCGGTCACGACGTCGGCGATGCGCCCGCCCGCGTGCCCGTCCCACAGCGGGGGCACCGGCCAGGTCTCGGGCCGGCCGGCCCGTAGGCACTCCGCCACCAGGCCGGGCAGGCTTTCCCGCGTGGCCAGCCGGTTCGTGCCATGGGTGATCGTTATCGGCCGTTCCGTGTTGGGCCGCAGCGTCAGGCACGGGACACCGAGGATGGTCGTCTCCTCCTGGACGCCGCCGGAGTCGGTGACCACGGCGTCGGACCCCCGCACGAGGCCGAGGAACTCGACGTAGCCCAGCGGCTCGAGCACGGACACGCTCGGGTGCTCGAACAGCCCGGCCGCGGTGAGAGCGGCCCGCCCCCGCGGGTGCAGGGGAATCACCACCCGCGCCTGGTCGGCCACCGCGTGCATCGCGGTCACGAGCGCCCGAGCGTCCTCGGGATCGTCGACGTTGCCGGGCCGGTGCAGCGTCGCCACCACGAACTGGCCCTCGATACCGTGCTCGGCCCTTGCCTTCGCGGCGTCGAACCGGTCGAGGTTGGCCAGCAGAGTGTCGATCATGGGGTTGCCGACCAGGTGGATCCGGGCCGGATCGACGCCCTCGTTGCCGAGGTGGGCCACGGCATCGGCGCTCGTCGTGAACAACAGGTCGGAGATCCGGTCGGTGACCATGCGGTTGATCTCCTCCGGCATGGTCAGGTCGAAGCTGCGCAGCCCCGCCTCGACGTGGGCCAGCGGGATCCGGAGCTTGGCCGCGACCAGCGCGGCCGCGACCGTCGAGTTCACGTCGCCGTACACCAGGATCATCGACGGTCGGGCGTCGGTGACGAGGTCCTCGAGGCCGATCATGATCGCGGCCGTCTGTCGCGCGTGCGTGTCCGAGCCGACGCCGAGGTTGATGTCCGGCCGTGGGATGCCCAACTGGCGGAAGAAGATGTCCGACAAGCGGTCGTCGTAGTGCTGGCCGGTGTGGACGAGCCGCTGCGGTACGCCGCGCTCGGTCAGCGCCCGCAGGACCGGCGCCGCTTTCGGAAGGTTCGGCCGGGCACCCGTGATGTGCAGTACGTGGACGGTCATCTCCAGCCTTTCATACCACCAGGGGCGGCCAGGGTTGCCACAGCATGCCATACCCGCCCACATCCGCTGGTCGCCGCCGGTCGGTCTGGACGGGAGCCGACCGGCGTGTCACGGAGGGTTGGATTGGCGACACTCGCAGCCGGCCATTTGGTTCGAATGCGGCGTCATCCGGCCGGACGGATCGCCCGATGACCGGCCAAGCCGTACGAAGGGGTCGCCCGCCATCGAGCCGGAGAGGGGTGTTGCCGGCCGGCGACAGACCATAGTTTCGGGACCGGCGCCGTGGGGGCGGCGCAACGCGTCCCGAGGAGACCGCCGTGAGGAAGGCCCACCGCAACCGGCTCGTGCTGGCGGCCGCCACCATCCTGGCCGTCGGGTCCATCGTGGCCATCGCGCCGTGGTCGAGCGCGAGCCATTCCGGCACGGCCGGCGTGCTCACGTCCAGCAACGGCGGCGCGGCGATCCTGTTCGACGGGGCCGACTCATTGCTGACGGGCACGGTCACCGTCACCGGGGCCCAGTGGTCGCCGGACGGGAGCCGGGCCGTGTTCCTGGACGCGACCGAGGGGATCCGCACGGTCCGGTTCGACGACGGTCTCGACGCCACGACCCTGCTGGCCGAACCCGCCGCCGACACACGCCGCGGCTCCCCGACCTGGCTGGGCGCCGGATACGGGGTGGTCTGGTCGGAGCAGTCCGGCCCCGGACAGCCGTGGCAACTGTGGTTCGTGCCGAGCGCGACCGGCGGGCTGCCCGAGGTGGTGGCCGAGCAGCAGGAGGGATTCCACTACACCGAACCCGACGGCGGCGCCGGTTCGGCCCTGGTGCTGCAACGCCAGGCCCAGGTCGGCGGCGCCGGGACCGGTACCCCGCAGATCTGGCGCTACGACGCGCTGGCCCCGTCCGGTTCGAGGTTCGCCCTCGTCGTCGGCAACGGCCGCGACCCGGCCCTGTCGCCCGACGGGACGATGGTGGCCTTCATCCGTTCGGAGGGCGGCAACGACGAGATCTTCGTCGCCGACCTGGATGGCTCCCCCGTGGTCCAGGTGACGAACACCGGCACCGACAAGGACAACCCGGTCTGGTCGCACGACGGCACGACGCTCGCGTTCACCGACGGCGGGTCGGACGTCGCCACCGTGCCGGCCGACGCCGTCCACGCCTCCGCCGTCACCACCGTCGCGGGCCTCAACGGCGTGCCCGCGTACCAGGCGCACCGCGCCAACCCCGTACTCCGGCTGGCCGGGGCCACCGACCGGTTCGGCACCGCCGCCAAGGTGTCGCAGTTCGTGTGGGCCACCGAGGGCGCCGCCGGCGACCAGCGGCTGCCGGCCCGCGCCGTCGTGATAGCCCGCTCGGACACCTTCCCCGACGGCTTGGGTGGGGCCGCGCTGGCGGCGGCGAAGCAGGGGCCGCTGCTGCTGACGAGGTCCACCGTCCTCCACTCCGCCACGCGGGCCGAGATGATCCGCGTACTCGGCGACAACCCGACCGCGACGGTGTACGTCCTCGGCGGCACCGGCGCCGTCTCGCAGGGTGTGCAGAACCAGATCGCCGACCTCGGGTACCGGGTGGTCCGGCTGGCCGGCCTCGACCGCTATGCCACGGCCATCGCGATAGCCAAGGCCATCACCCCCAAACCGTCGGTCGTGCTGGCGGCGACGGGGCAGAACTTCCCCGACGCGCTCGGGGCGGCGGCCGTCGCCGGCGCCTACAACGCGCGCGGTGTACCGACCGTGGTGATCCTCACCAACAACACCGCGCTGCCGTCGTCCGTGTCGACCTACCTCAATGGACTCGACCAGAGCTCCACCGTGATGTTCGGTATCGGCGGCCACGCCGCGACGGCGATGGCTCCGTACGGTGCCGTGCCGGTCGCGGCCAGCGACCGGTACGGGACCTCGGCGGCGACGGCGGCCCGGTTCTTCCAGGGTGAGGTGGCCGCGGGGCTGGCCACCGGGTTGAACTGGCCCGACGCGCTGACCGGCGGCGCCGCGATGGGCGTGCTCGGCGGCCCGCTGCTGATCACCCCCGGGACCACCGGGGTGCTGCCGGCCTCCATCCGGGCGCAGCTCGACGTGAAGTGCGGTTCGGTGGACACCGGCCTCGTGTTCGGGGGTGCCGCCGTCGTGAGCGACGCCGACGCGACCGCCATGGGCACCGTGATCGGCGGACCGGGCCGGTTCACCTTCAGCTCCGGCGCGGCCTCCGTGCGGGCAATGGTTTCCCAACCCCTGCGCTGATGGCCATGGATGCCCATCAAAGGGATGAAACACCCGGGGCATCGACCGGACAGGGGTGGCGCCGGTACGGGCCGAAGGCCTAGAGTCTGGCCCTGCGCCGCCGGCCACGGGGGTCGACCCGGCGCGTCCCCTCAGGAGGAGTCCGTTGAAGCAGTCCCACCGCAATCGTCTGGTCGTGGCCGCGGCGGGTCTCATGGCCGCAACGTCCATCGTGGCCATTGCCCCGTGGTCCGGCGCCAGCCTCCCCGGCGAGTCGAACCTGCTCACCTCGAGCAACGGCACGGGTTCCATCATGCGTGAAGGCCAGACGGCGCTATCGGTCACGGGTACGACGGTCACCGAGGCGGCCTGGTCCCACGACGGCAGCCGGGCCGTCTTCGTCTCCGCCGATGACGCGCTCTACACGGCCCGCTACACCGGCGCGACCGCCGGAGCGGCCGTGGCCGCCATAAGGATGCTGCCCGCGGCGGCCGGCGTCCAGCGGGCCAGCCCGACCTGGAGTGGCGACGGGGCCAGCTTCGTGTACGCCGAGCAGTCGGGGCCGGGCGAGCCGTGGCACCTCTCGGAGATGCTGGCCGGGAAGTCCGATCTCCCCGACCAGCTCACGCCCGACGACGACGGGTTCAACGACACCAACCCCGACGCCGGTGACGGAGTGACGTTCGTGTTCCAGCGCGAGCCGGAGTCCGGCGGGACGCCCGAGATCTGGCTGCGCGGGCAGGACTTCAGCCTCTCGCCGATCCTGTCGGACGGGCGCAACCCGGCCCTGTCACCCAACGGCTTGCGGGTGGCGTTCGTGCGCAGCGACGAGATCTGGGTGGCCAACCTCGACGGCAGCGGGCTAACGCAGCTGACCGACACACCGACCACAAAGGACAACCCGGTCTGGTCGTTCGACGACGCGACGATCGCGTTCAGCAACGACGGCGGTGTGGCCACCGTGCCGGCGTCGTTGACGGAACCCGCCACCTCGGTCACCACCATCGCCGGGCTTACCGGCGTGCCCGCCTACCAGACGCACGTCACGAACGACGTCATGCGTCTGGCCGGTACCGACCGCTTCAAGACCGCGGTGGAGGTCTCCCAGTTCATGTGGAACGACGCCGGCGACACCGAGTTCACCGCCGACGCGGTCGTGCTGTCCCGGTCCGACAATTTCCCCGACGCCCTCGGCGGCGCCGCTCTGGCCGCGGCCAAGAACGGGCCGCTGTTGCTGACCCGGCCGACGAGCCTGGACACGAGTACCAGGAACGAGATGCTCCGCGTGCTCGGCACGTCGAGCCCGGCCTCGAAGACGGTGTACGTCCTCGGCGGCGAAGGGGCCATCTCGACGGGCGTGGTCAACTCGATCCGCGCCTTGACGAGTCCGGACTACAACATCGTGCGGCTGGCGGGGGCCGCCGCGGACCAGTACCGCTACGGGACGGCGATCAAGATCGCCAACGAGATCGACCCGACCCCGGACCTGGTCCTGGTCGCGACCGGGCTGAACTTCCCGGACGGGCTGGCCGCCGGGGCCGCCGCCGGATCGTTCATTCCGTTCGGCATTCCCGCCGTGGTGGTCCTGTCGCAGGGCTACGCGCTGCCCCAGGTGACCAAGAATTACCTCGACGCCCTTCCCGACACCACCGAGGTGTACGGCGTCGGCGGGTTCGGAGCCACCGCGGCGGCGGCGTACGTCGAGCCGGGGAACCTGGGGCTCGGCACGGGCCACGACCGGTACGAGACGGCCGCCCTCGTGGCCGACGCGTTCTTCAATGGTGACTTCTGGGCCGGCGTCGCCACCGGCGAGAATTGGCCCGACGCGCTGGCCGGTGGCGCGGCCATGGGTGTGCTCAACGGACCGCTGCTGATCAGCAAGGGATCGTCCGGGACTCTCAACTCGTTCACCCGCGACCGGCTGATCCTGACCTGCGGATCGGTCGATGTGGGCCTCATCTTCGGTGGGGCCGTCGCCGGGGCTCAGGCCACGCAGATCGGTCAGGCGATCAGCGGGCCGAACGGATTCATCGTCTCTGAGCCGCTGCCGGGCGCCGCCGCGCTCACGAGCGTGAACCTTGACGCGAAGGATATGCGTGGCCCGGAGGTGCTGCGCAACCTGAACCGGACCAATGCCGGCGGCTCTCCGGCCAAGGCGCTCCCGGGCCGATAGCCGGTCGCCACCAAGATCATCGCAACTGCCGTGCGGTTGTGGTCTCCTCGGAATCTGAGGCCACAACTGCCGTGCAGTTGTGTGGGGCCTACAGCTCGACGTGGCCGGACACGCAGGTGACGGTTCCGCCGCCGACCCAGACCGTGCCCTGGTCGTCCTGGGTGATGTGCACGCGTCCGGCCCGGCCCAGGGCGGTGCCCTGGCTGGCCACGTACGGCGCGGTGGCCCGCCCGGTGCGCAGCAGCCACTGGGCCAGGGAGGCGTTGAGGCTGCCGGTCACCGGGTCCTCGACCGTGGCGCCGTCCTTGGGGAAGAACGCCCGCACCTCGAAGCGATGCGGCGAGCCCGCCGGGTGGGGTCCGGCCACCCCGATGTCCATGTCCACCGCGCCGGGTCGCAGGGCCAGGACGGCGTCGGCGTCGGCCAGCAGCACCGCGACCCAGCCCGGGCCGTTGTCGGCCCACTCGGCGTCCACGATGTCCTGTCGTGGGATCCGTAGGCACTCGGCGACGTGCTTGATGACGTCCTCGTCCACCGGGCCGGAGCGCACCAGCGGCGGCGCCGCGAACGCCAGCCCGTCCTGTGTGGTCCGCACCGTCACCAGACCGGCCGCACACTCCTGCACCACGACATCGCCGCGCGCGGTGCGTTCCTGCTCGCTCAGCTCGGACAGCCAGGCATAGCACGTGCCGAGTGTCGGGTGGCCGGCGAACGGCAGCTCGGCCACCGGCGTGAAGATCCGCACCCGGTAATCGGCCCCTTGGCGGGTCGGCGGCAGGACGAACGTGGTCTCCGACAGGTTCGTCCAATGAGCGAACCGCTGCATCTCCTCGGTGGACAGACCTTGGCCGTCCAGCACCACGGCCACCGGATTGCCCCGGTACGGCGTCGTCGTGAACACGTCAATCTGCTTGAACGCTCGCCACACGCCCCCGAGTCTGCCACGTACGACGAAGCGAACTGCGATCAGGCAGTCGACGGGAAGGTTGCCGTGAACCCATCGCGCATATTATCGCCAGGACCCCACGCGGCAATCTCCTGGGATGAGTTCATGTAGCGGCGCCGAGGCTGAAGGAGGACTCGATGGCTGTGCTTCCACCGGCCGAGGCCATGGCGCAGCTTGTGTCGGCGGCAGGTCTTGAACCGGAAAGGATAGCCGACGGCGTCGCGACGTTCCCAAGCCACGATGGTCTGACCCGGCGGCTGGTGATCTCGAAGCCGTACCGGCGACCCGGCCGACTCACATGGTGGGCGGAGGCGGCCGATGCCGCGCTGGAGGCCAGGTTGCGCCGCCCATTGGTTGGCTTCATGGTCACCGTGGAGTATCCCGAGCACGTCCAGGCGGGCTACGTGCAGTTCGACTATCAATGGCCCGCCTCGGCGAGGCCGCTGGATCCACAACTCGTCGCCGATCTGTCGACCCATGGTCGAGCGGCGCTCGCGGCGGTTGTGGATCGCCGCGACCTCTGCCTTCTCCTTCTCGAGAACGACAGAGTCCAAAGGGGCGGCTCGTCAATTCCCTTCAATCCCGGCAACAGCAGCACTCGGCTCGCCCAGGCATTGGTCATCGCGCGGGACCTTGGTGATGCTGCGCTCGAGCGGATCGTTATTGATGCGCTGAATCATAGAGGCGACGATCTAGATGAGAGTACGGGTAATCGCTACCGGGAGCTGGTCGCGTACGACGCCGCGGTGTTGCGGCCTCACGTCCCGGTTTCCGTGGACGATGTGGCGGCCAAGAAGGCCGTCCTGCATATTCGTCGCCGCGTGTAGGAATGCGGGTGCCCGTGGAGGAAACTCAACTCGGTGCCGGCGATGCGAATGCAGGAAAGGCGAATTGTAGGGAAGCCGGCGCTCCGGGTGGCGGGTAGCCGCCGGCCCGGTCCTCGCGGCGCCGGCCCTCCCAGAATCTGGGCCAGGATCGACGTCCCAGCCGGCACCGCGCCGTCCCGGGGCCGACACGGGATCCACGAGGCACGGAATTTTAGATGCCCGCGCGACATCATGACGGGCATTTTGTGCGACATCACCTGGGCAGTTCATCTATCAAAAGGATCCACAAACACCAGTGGTGAACGCCACTTCTCTGGGTGTAGTCTCCAGTGACCGAACCGAAACCCCACCCCTCGGGGGGCCGTTTGAGATGGTCGAGGTCGAGGAATGTGTCAATCAGGCCAAGGCATTGCCGGGCAGCCTCGGCGTGAGTTTGATCGACTATGCGACCGGCTTGACGATCTGCTCCGCGGGTCGTCACGCGAACGAAGATGACGACCTGACCGGTTCGGGCACGGCGAGCGTCGTGCGGGCCGTGGTCCACAGTCCGGCGTTCATGTCCGTGGGGCGGCCGAGCCGCCTCAACGATATCGTGATCACCTCGTCGAACGGCCACCACATCATCCACTTTGTACAAACCGGGTTCGATGCCCGGCTGGTTCTGTACGTTTGGCTGGACCCGAACACTGGCAATTTGGCCCTGGCGAAGCGGAGTCTCCGACTGATCGCCCGGGAACTCGTGGCCGGCTGAGACGGTCCATCTGGCAGGGCGAGGCTACAGTGACTGCGAATGTGCCGCGCCAGATAGCCCGCGGCTCGGTGTCGTCCCCGGTGCCGATACGTTCGGCACTGGAGCACTGGTGCACAACGGGAGCCGCCGGAGCGCTGCGGATCCTCGGCCCGCCCGGAGGCAGCCTCTTCCTGATCGACGGGCGGATCGCGTATGCGGAATGCCCCTTGGCGAGCGGCATCGCCGAGCTGCTGACGGCGTCGGGCCGCGTACCACCGCTGGTCTGGACGGCCGCCCTCGAGGCGACCGGGCCGACCGATCGGGTGGGCGACGTCCTGGTACGGCGGGGCGACATCACCGGCGCCGAGCTGGAACTCGTGACCCGGACGGCGCTGTTCGGCGCGGCGCTGTTCCAGCTGTGCGCGGACGCTCCGGTCCACTTCGAGATGGGCGCTCGTCATCGGGTCGGCACGATGCGATCGGTCGAGTTCGAGCTACTGTGCACCGAGGTCGATCGCCGGCGGGCGCTGCTGTTCGAGGCGTGGCCCGACGGCGTGGTGGACACCGCCGCCGTGCGACCCGTGGGTCGGCTGCCCGGGCACCATGTCGCCCTGACGGCGGCTCAATGGGCGATCGTCGCCAACGCCGACCGGGTCCGTAGCCCGGTCGATATCGCGAGGTTGCTGGGCCTGGACACGTTCGCCCTGCTGCTCGAGGCCCGCTGGATGGCTCGCAACGGCCTGATCGAGGCCGGCGTCCGATCGGCCGCGGCGATCGAGGAGGTGCGGCCCGCCACCACCCCCGCCCTCCCGGAGGCCGAGCCCGAGGTGCCCGCGGACCTCGCCGCGATCCGGATCGGTGGACCAAGCGCGGACCCGCGACCATTACCCCGCCGTCGCCCCCGGCTCCATCCCCCGGCCCGCCATCGGCATGACGATCCGGTCGTGCCGAGTTCCACCCTGATCAGACTGCGGCGGGCCCTGGAGGAGAAGCTTTGAGGCCCAACGGACGGCGGTGGTACCGGAACTGGCTTCGCCAGCTTCGCTGGACGCCTGATACACCGCAGTCCAATCGGCGAGACGCACGGGCGGCCAAACACGACCATCCGACCGAAGGGAGACGTCCCGCCAACACGTCGCGCCACCCCACCAGACCCATCCAACAACAAAGGAGAGTTGCCATGCCGGACATGGAGACCGCGCTCAAAGAGGCCATGCAGATCGATGGCGCCATCGCCGTCGCGCTGGTCGACTATTCCAGCGGACTGGCGCTGGGCACCAAGGGCGGTAGCCACGAGTTCGACATCTCGGTCGCCGCCGCCGCCAACACCGAAGTGGTCCGGGCGAAGCTGCGCGCCCTCGACATGCTCAAGCTCAACGACTCCATTGAGGACATCCTGATCACGCTGAACCACCAGTACCACCTCATCCGGCCGCTGACCAGCCGCACCGGCCAGGGGCTGTTTCTGTACCTGGCACTGGTCAAGGCCCGGGCGAACCTCGCGATGGCCCGTCATCGCCTGCGCACCATCGAGCAGGAGGTACTGGTCTGACCCATTAAGGATCTTGGATACCTTGGGTCGTCCCAGCGGCCCAAGCCATCCAAGATCTGAGCCGCCGGGGGCCACAACCGCCAGGCGATTGTGGCCCCGAAGCGTTGCGAGCGGTCAGCAGGGTCGGGCCGGCGACAGCAGCCAGTCGACCGTCGTGACCTGACCCGCCGTGATCCGCACCCGTTGCGTCTGCGGCGCCCAACCGTCCTTGGCCACGATGAGGGTCAACGGGTTGTTGCGCCGGTCGAGCCACAGGCCGTAGTTGCCGTTGGCGTCGGTGAATATCGTGTAGTGCGCCGCCCACGTGTCGATCTGCACGGTGGCCCCGGTGAGCGGCACCTGGCCCGCGCAGGCGGCGCCGCGCACCGTACCCGTGATCTTGCCCCACGAGTTCGGCGGGGTGGCGGTCATCGTCACCGGCACCGGCGCCACGACGTACGGGGTGTTGTTGGTCAGCGTGAGCTGCGCCATGTAGTCGCCCGGTTGGGTGACCACGTCGGCGCCGGCGTCGAGCGTCACCGCCACCTGGACGCGGGCCCCCGGCGCCACGGTGAACGTGCTGGGCGACTCGGACAGCCATCCGACGTCGCCGTCACCGCCGCACTGGTCGAAGCCGGGCAGCACCTCGGAGGTACGGACCGCGTTGAAGCCGCCGATGGATCCGCCCACCTTGTACAGCCCACAGGCGGCCCCGACCCGGAACACGGCCCGGTTGGCGTTGGGCAGGGGCGACCAGGCGTCGGTGGCCGGGTCGTACGCGAACCCCTGGTTGGTGATGACGGTTGACCCACCGGTGATGCCCGCGGAGAGCAGCAGCAGGCCGTTGGCCGAGGTGTAGCCCATCCCCCACAGGTCGATCGGCAGGTCGGCGATGGGCGACCATGTGTTCGTTGTCGGGTTGTAGGCGAAGCCGTCCGTCAGCTCGGCGGCGTCGGTCGCGCCACCGGCGCAGTACACCTGCCCGGCCAGCGCCCCGCAGGCCGCCCACGACGTGTCCACCGGGTAGTCGGCCGCGGCGCTCCACGAGTTCGTCGCCGGGGTGTACACCCAGACGTCGTTGAAGCCGCAGACGTCGGTGGAGCAGCCGCCGACGACGTACATCCGTCCACCGAGGACGGCAACCGCCGACGCCGCGAACCCGGCCGGCACGGATGCGCCCGTGGTCCACGTGTTGGTCGACGGGTTGTAGATCTCCAGTACGTTCGTGGCGTCGCCGTTGGCGTCCCAGCCGCCGGTCACGTACAACTTGCCGTCGATGAAGGCCGACACGGGCTTCTCCCGCGCGACGCTCATGTTGGCGATCGGCGACCAGGCGCCGGCGATCGGGTCGAACACGGCGCCGGAGTTGAGCACGGCCGTGCCGTCCACGCCGGCCACCGAGTACACCTTGCCCTCGTTCATCGCGACCGCGTTGTCCATGATGGGCGTCGGGAAGTCGGCGATGTTCGTCCACGGTGGAGCCATCGGCTGCTGCGGGACGGTCGGCGCCATGCCCTTGGGCAGCTTGCCGAAGCGGTGCGGGCTGTACGAGCCCGGAATCCGCTGCAGCGGCGCGCCGGGGCCGAGTTGCCGCATCATCTCGAAGCCGGCGTCCCGCTCGCCCAGGGTGACCTGGGCCGGTGCGGCGCCGGTGTTGCGCACATTGAGGGTCACGGTGGTCGTGTTGCCCATCCGTAGCGTCCGCTCGATCTCGGTCGGGTTGACCACGAGCCGGCCGGCGCCGAGGGCGAAGTCGGTTCGGACGGCCGAGTTGACCAGCACGTTGACGTTCTTCGTGTTGGTCACGTAGCGGGAACGGCTGGCGCTGAACGGGTGCGACCCGGTCAACGACGAGAACATCCAGTAGAAGCCGTCGCCCAGGAACGGGTTGTCCGGCGTCGGCGCCGTCACGGCCGACTCCGCCGGCTTGTCGTCACTGCGGACGGTCGCGCCGTTGAGGCCGGCGCCGGTGTTGGCGTCGGTGACCCGGCCGAGGACGAGTCCACCCCGGACCGGCACGCAGAGGCGCTGGCCGACGAAGACGTTGTCGATCTCCCACCACCAGGCGAAGGTGCCGACGAAGCGCCACCGCACCTGCACCGCGGCCTGGCCGGCCGCCTGCGGCAGCGCGATCTCCTCGAAGCGCGGCCCCCGGGCACTGGCCTCGTTGTGCACCAGCGTCGTCCAGGTCGTACCGCCGTCGATGCTCAGGTCGAGGTTGCCGAAGGAGTTGGGGAACCCGCGGAAGTCGCTGTTGAAGCCGACGCTCGGCGCGGCCACGCCGGTCATGTCGAGCACCGGCGTACGCAGCTCGCTGTCCTGGGTCCGGCCGACGCCCAGCTGGTCGCTGTCGATGATGGCGAAGCCACCGCTGCCGCCGGTGAGGTTGCCGCGGTTGCCGAGGTCCTGGAAGACCCAGCCGCCGTCGGCGGTGTTGTTGACCACCGACCAGCCGGGCGGCGTGGTCGTGGCCTCGAACGCCTCCTGCAGTCCGTCGATCCGGATCTGGTACCCGGGTGCGGTGCAGCCACGCGGCTCCACCGACAGGGACACGTCACGCACCACGTCGGCCTCACCCAGCACGACCGTCTCGGTGGTCGGCAGGTAGCCCGGGTACTCCGCGCTGAACCGCAACGTGTACGTGGCGTTGGTCGGCAGCTCGATTTCGTAGCGGCCGGTGGCCGGGTCGGTGAAGCGGGGACCGCCGGGCACACCGTCGACGGTGATCCGGGCGTAGAGCGGCCAGCCGTGGCCCGACCCGTCCCGGACCAGACCCGAGATCGTGGTGCGCGGCACGGCCGTCAACGCGAAGTCCACGGTCGTGGTCGTACCGTCGGCGACGGTGACGGTCACGGTGCGCGAGGCGTAGCCGAACGACGCGGCGGTCACGTCGTGAGTACCGGCCTCCAGGTTGAACGCGTAGCGCCCGTTCGAGTCGGTGATGGTGCTGGCCGTCCCGACGCTGACCGAGGCGCCCACGATGGCCGCGCCGGTGCCGGCATCGGTGACCCGGCCGGTGACGGTGCCCTGCGGGCCGGCCGGCGCGAACGAGCGAACGCCGTTGGGCGTGCCCAGGCCGGTCGGGCCGTCATAGCCGGGACCGGCGTTGCACAGGTAGGCCGTGCCACAGGTGCCGTTGGAGCCCGACGTGACGTCGTTGAGGCCGCCCGGTGTGGCGTACGGGTACGAGTTGGGGTAGGTGTTCGCGCGCGGCAGGCCGGCCAGCGCGTAGGTCGAGGCGACGATCGGCGTGGCCGTGCTCGTGCCGCCGACGACGATCCAGCCGCCGCCTTCGTTCGTGTCGTACACCGCGACGCCGGTCTGCGGGTCGCCGATGGCCGCCACATCGGCCACGGTGCGCCGGGGGCAGCCGGAGTCGGTCTGGAACGTCGGCTTCGTCGTGAACGCCGAGCAACCGCTGCCGCCGTCGGTCCACGCGGTCTCGGTCCACCCGCGCGGGTTGCCGGTGTCGCGGTTGAGCGTGGTGCCGCCGACCGCGGTGACGAATTGCGACGACGACGGGTAAATGACGCCGAAACCGTCGTTACCGGCGGCGGCGGTGATGACCACGCCGGGGAAGTTGAAGAACGACTCGCTGGCGACCTGGCCCGAGAACTCGCTGCCGCCCCAGCTCAGGGAGACGAACTTGGCACCGAGGCTGACGGCCGTGCCGATGGCCGGGAACAGATCGTTGCTGAAGTTGGAGTTCGCCTCGACGAGCAGGATGTTGCAGTTGGGGCAGATGGCGGAGACCATGTCGATGTCCAGCGCGGTCTCTAGGGCCCAGCCGGCATTCGGTGCCGGCAGTGGGCTGGGTTGACCGGTCTGGTTCACCTTGCGGAAGCAGCCGTTGGCCGTGGTACACGGCGGCAACCCGAACTCGGCGCGGTAGACCGCCAGGTCCTCCTCGGCGGTCGGGTTGTCGAAGGCGTTGACGACCGCGATCGTCTGCCCGGCGCCGGCCGTCGCCGACGGCAGGTTGTACGCGCTGCGCAGGTCCGCCGGCCCGTACCCGGCCGGGGCCAGCATCGGAACGACGCCCAGACCGCCCTGGATGTCGGTGCGCACCAGGGCGAGACACGTCATCTCTCCCGGCTTGCGCGGCGCCTCGCACACCGCCTCGGTCGGTGTGTTCTTGGGATCGGCGGCGGCGGCCCGCGCGGGCGCCGGGCCGAGCGGCCCCGTCAGCACGAGCGTCACCGCGGCCGCCGTGAGGCCGGCCGCCCACCGTGACCGGTGCACGCGTGGCTGGAACATTCGGATCCTCCCCTCCGACAGGTGGGGGAACCCTCCCTGCCCACCTGGAGGAGGACGCTATGGCCGCACGGACAAAGATCACAAGGTTCGAATCAGTAAATATTCATGGCTTTGACCGGCGGCAACGCAACAAAAAATCGTAGATCTTGGAGGACTCCGGTCGCCCTGACGGCCGCTCCAGGCCCAAACGATCCAAGATCTACGAGTGGCCGGAGGCGGTCCGGGCGGGCCGGCTAGCGGGCGCGGCTGCGCCGGCGCGGGGTGCCGTCGGCGGCCAGGCGGGTGTGGCTGACCGCGGCCGCGATCGCGGTACCGATCACCGCGAATCCCACCTGGATGCCCAGCTCGGCCCAGCTCCACTCGGCGCCGCCGAAGCTGGCCGGAGCGTTGTCGTCGAGGCCGAACTGGCGAGCGACCAGCGTGCCCAGCAGCGCGGCGCCGATACCGATGATGAGGGTGACGAAGATACCGATGCGCTGGCGGCCGGGGAGGATCAGCCGACCGAGGACGCCGACGAGCGCGCCGATGAGCACGGCACTGATGATTCCGGTCACCTGCATGGTGGCACTCCCTTCACCGGTTCCACGGTACCCAGTAGGGACCAGCGCGCACCGTTGCGACGCGCGCCGATCACGTACAGTGATCGATCCGTCGCTTGCCCGCTTCCCCTTACCGTAGGGGCACCCTTATAGCGGATAAGTGCCCGAAGGGTGCCCCTGCAGGACGGGTAGGACGGACAGGCGGCAGGGCGGGCCGGTCCGCGTCGACAGGGTGCCGCCGGCGAGGTCCAGCACCACGGTCGCGAGCGTGCCGTGGCGCAGGTCGGCCGGGTCCTCGGCCAGCGGATGGCTGCACACTCCCCCGCTGTGGTCGCACAACGCCGCCACCACGTCGTCCGCCGTGATGTCCGCGGGCCGGGCCGGCGAGAGGAGGCGACGCAGCGTGTCGTACCGGACCAGCGTGGTCGGCGACTCGGCCGGCACATCGTCGCCCTCGCGGGCCGGATCGGTCAGGAAGTGGTTGGTACGCACGAGCAACCCGTCGGCGTCGGGCATGGCGTACGACGGTCCGCCCGGCCAAAGCTCCGCCGACACGGCCTCGCCGGCGGCCACCATGGTGATCGACGTCGAGGCCGACGTGACCGCCGAGGCGCAGATGGCCCGGCCGTCACCGACATCGCGGGCCTGATCGAGCACGCGGCGCGCGACGACGTGCACCGGCACGCCGATGCCGTCACCGTCGGCCCGGTGGTGCAGCATCGTGAACAGCAGGCCCAGGCCGGCGTCGTTGACGCCGATCTTGCCGACGATCCCGTACTCGGTGAGCGTGCACACCCGCCGACCGTCCGGATGCGGGATCGTCCATTCCAGCCAGTTGTCCGCGAAGTCGGTGTACCAGTCCCAGTTCTGGGCCGCGACCGCCGGCCCGCCGGAGGGCGGCAGCGCGACCACCGCCGAGCATTCGGTGACGGGACGTCCGCCCGGACTGGCTGGGCGACGTCTGACGCCGCGCGGCGAGCCGGCCCCGTCGCCCCGGAGCATGGCGATGATCTCGGTACGAGCGTTGACGGCCGCCACGTGCTCGACCGGTAGCCCGGATCCCGAGGCGATTCCCCGGATCTCCTCCCCGATCTCGGAAGCCCACCCGTCGATGCTGCGCAGGGCCAGTGTGCCCACCGCGTCGAGGTCGACGTCGGCGAAGTCCAGCGAGGCGAACAGCCGCCGGTAGGCCGACACCGTGGCGGCCACCTCGCGCGCGTGCAGCGCGCCGAACTCGTGCCCCCGCTCGGCCGGTCCGGCCACGGCGGAGGTGAACGCACGCGTCATGCCGGTCGGCCCATCACAGCCCGAGGCTACGCCACCGCCGTCCAGCTCTGGTAACGCCGCTCGTTGGGGGTCTGCAGGACCAGGGGCCGGCGGCCGTAGTACCGCGCGGCCGAGACGCCGATCACCAGATCCGCGCCGACCGGGGCCAGCGCGAACCCGTACGGCGTGGTCACCAGCCGCCACAGCTGGGCCACACCGTCGGTCGCGCAGTCGACCTGGATCAGCGCCGCCCCGGTCCGCACCGGGCCGGCGACGGTCAGGCACTTGTTGGCGGTCGCGTTCTGGATCTGCACCGCGCCGCCGGCCGCATCGACCAGCCGCCATCGCTGGTTCGCCCCGTCGTGGCGCCGGTTGAGCACCACCGGGGCGCCGTCGGCCGAGCGCGCGCCGTAGACGTCGGCCGCCCCACCGGTCAGCGAGTTGGTCAGCGTCAGCCAGATCTTCGACCTCGGGACCGTCGGGGCCAGCGTGCGGAACGTCACCGGCGCGGTGTACGCGGTCAGCACCCCGCCGGCCACGGTGAAGATCTGTGCCGTGTGCCCCCGACCGGGCCGCAGCCCCACCAGCCGCACCGAGGTGACTCCGACAACGCCCAGCGTGCGACCGTCGAGCCGGACCGCGTAGCGGGTGCCGGCCGGGCCCGGGTTCCACGACAGCACCGCCGTCGTCGCCGACACCGCGGTCACCCGCAACGTCGGGGTGGGGCCCGGCCCCGGCGTCGCGGTCGGCGTCGGCCCCGGCGTGGCGGTGACGGTCGGGTCCGGTGGCACCGTCGTCGGCGTGGGTGGGCGTCCGGGCGCCGTGGTGGATCCGGCGGTACGGGTGGGGGTGGCCGTCGGGGACGGCCCGCCACCGCCCTCGGCGATCAGGAACTCGTTGTCGGCCACGTTCCAGTGCGTCGCCAGATAGCTGCCGGCGCTCGGGTTGGTGTGGTAATAGTCGTCGTGGCCGCAGTCCAGCCGCTGGTCGCCGATCCGTTCGGAGCAGACCACGCGGGTGTCCTGGCCCGAGCTGTCCCGGTAGCACATCAGGTCGCGCTCGTCGACGCAGTGCCCCGCCCCGCTCGAGTTGGGCGCGCTGTCGTTGACCGCGCCCAGGTTGTGCCCGAGCTCGTGGGCGGCGACGGCGGGGTTCCAGCACCCGTTGTCGCTGCGGCCGTACCCGGGCCCGCCGTTGCTGCGGTTGACCGAGCCGGTCCGCTCGTCGCCGGCGAACGTCCCGATTCCACAGTAGACGTCGGCGTCAGCGAAGATCATGTACTTGCGGTCGGTCTTGTTGAAGCCCAGCGTGCGCAGCGCGGAGATGGTCTGGTTGAACGTGTCCAGCCCGCCCGCCGGCACCTCGACCTCGGCCACGTCGACCGCACACTCGGGCGTGGTGACGAACCGCACATGGCGCGCCCCGCCGGTCTCGGCGGCGCTCGCGTTGTAGATCGTCTCGACCCCGGCGGCCCAGGTGCGGATGGAGGCGACGAACTGGGCGTAGCGGCTGGCGGAGCCGGCCGCGTAGGCGTAGAGCACCTGGACCCGCTGGCCGGACTGGCCGTCGCCGTCGCAGGCCACGCCGTTCGGGCCCATGGTGAAGGCGGCCGGGGCGGCGTCGGGCACGATCGCCGGGGTACCGGCGCCGGCGTCGGCCGGCACGATCGCGCCGAGATCCCACGCGACCGTGGCCTCGCTCGGTGCCGGGCGGGTGTCGCGGACCGGCGCGGGCTGCGCCGGCTCGGCCGCCGCGATCGGCGCCACCGGCTTCTTGACGTCCAGCCCGGGCGGCGCCGGATCGGGACCGTGGGCGCAGGTGTCCGGGTCACCCACCTCGTACCCGCCGACGCACGGCGTACCCCGCTTCGCCGGCACCAGGCCCCCGTAGACCAGGCCGCGCTCGGGTTCGTCCTCCGGCACGCCGGCGATCGGCTGGGGCTCGTCCGAGGTCGTGCGAACGATCACCGGCACCGCCACCGCGGACGCGGCCAGAAGCATGAGGCCGAAGGCCACCAGCCCCCGGTTGAAGGAAAGGCGTTCCTGCAGACGGCGTTCGGCCATGCGTGCCTTAGGACGACGCCGAGGTGCGGCCACGCTGGTCCTCCGGGATGCCTCGATGGTGCTCGCCGCGCCGGATGTCGCCTGCCGTCCCGTGGGCGCGCCAGCAGCACCCGGACGGCAGGCAATCGACGATGCTAGCCATGCCCAGCACGGCGGGAAAGCGGTGGCGACTCACTTAAGGCACATCTAAGGAAGACTTATGGATCCCGGCCGGGTGATCGCCTCGTACAGGTCCTCGAGTATCCGGGTCTGCCGACCAAGATCGAAATGGGTCTCCACGTGCCGCCGGGCCCGCCGGCCCAGCCGGACCCGCAGTTCGTCGTCGGTGAGCAGCCGGCGGACGGCCCGGGCCAGCGACGCGCGGTCGCCCTCCGGACACAGCAGGCCGGTCCCACCGTCGACCACGGCTTCGGGAATTCCACTGTGGAACGTCGAGACGGCCGGCCGGCCCAGGGCGGCCGACTCGAGGATCGTCGTCGGCAGGCCCTCGGTCTCGCCGTCGGAGGCCGTCCGGGACGGGCGACGAGGACCTTCGAGGCCGCCAGGCACCGCATGACCTCGGCCGGCGGCTGCCGACCCAGGAACGTCCCAGGCCCAGCTCGGAGGCCCGCCGCCGCATCGGCTCCTCGAGCGGTCCGTCGCCGATGAGGACGACGCTCGGTCGCGGGGGCTCGCGCATTCGCGCGGCCTTGACGCGCCACGGTGGGCTCGACGATCTCCTGGCGGTGATCCGCCAGGATGCGGAACACGGTGTGCCGTCCACTGTGGTGGAAGGCCGCCGGCGCTTCGCCGCCTACCCGGGCTTGCGTGACCCGAGCCGGGGCCTGCCGGACGAGTGCTTCGAGGTGACGACGGCGGCCGACTGGCCGGCCAGGCTCGACGCCGTGGCGGTCGCCTGGGGAGTCGACGAGCGGGGCGGACGGCGGCTGGTCGTGACGGCCCGCTCGCCCGCGCCCGACCTGTCGGCTCCCGATCTCACGGCCCATGCCGAGGGCATCGCCGCCCGGACGGAGGTGGTCGACTCCGGTCCCGACGGCACGACCGTCCGGCTCGACTTCGCGGTGGCCGACCTCGTCGAGGGCAGCGCATCCACCGGGCAGCGCCGCACCATCACGGCCTCGGTAGGCTCCTCCATGGACGGTGCTCTCCTCCGGGCGCCCGCGCTCGGCCGGGTCGCGCCGCTGATCTGCCGCCACGGCGCCCGCCTGTACGCCGTCGCGGCCGTACGGGACGAGTCGGGCCCCCTGGTCATCTCCGTGGTACCGGTGACGCCGCGACGGATCCTGGCCCGCCTGGCTGGACTCCTCCGCCGACCACGCCGCCCGTGACGGCCCCGGCCCGCGGTGCGCGTTGGCCCGTCTGCTGATGCCGTTGATCGTGAAGGATCGGTGTCCATATACAGGAGCACCTATCCTTCACGATCAGGTCGGAGGCGGGCGCGGATAGTCGTGAGCGGGTTATTCGCGCGGGCCGCGGGGAACACACATGGGCAAAAGAAGGAGGTGACCACCGTGGCCCAGAACGGACGTACCCGCAGCCAGCGCCGGGCCGGCGGATCGGGCTCGAGCGACTCGAACACCTCCGCCGCCAAGCGCACCGGCACCTCACGGTCGGGGCAGGCGTCCTCGAGCGGCTCGCGGTCGAACACGTCGCGGTCGGACGGCTCGTCCTCGGGCAGCTCGCGCTCGAGCAACTCGCGGGCGAGCGCCTCGCGGTCGAAGCCGGCCAAGAGCGCCGCGGCGATCACCGACGAGGCCGCCGAGGTCATCCGGGCCGAGGAGCAGTCCGGCAACAGCATCGGTGAGCAGGAAGCGCCTTTCCACCGGCCGCGCTGGCACCGGGCGTTCTCCTTCGGTCTGATCACCGGCGCGCTCTTCCTGCTCTCCTGGATCGGCCAGTTCGTCTTCCAGATGATCACGGAACGCAGCGACGCCGAACAGCACGGCCAGGCGTTCAGCTGGAGCGACTTCCTTCCCCAGTTCCTCAGCTCCACTTTGGAGAACTGGCAGTCGGAGTTCCTCCAGCTCGTGTGGCAGGCCGCCGGGCTGGCCCTGTTCTACTTCTGGGGGTCCTCGCAGTCCAAGGAGGGCGACGAGCGCCTCGAGGCCAAGATTGATCTGCTGTTGCGGGACCGCGGGATCGACCCGTCCAAGCTATGAGGTTGTCGGACGGGGGCGCTAGGGTGCGGCCCATGTCGACCATCCGCAGCGCCTATCTCGTCGCGGCCGCGTCGGCCGCGGACCTGTTGCGCGACCCGGCCGTCGCCCGGTCGTGGGGCTCGCCGAGCGCGCTGGCCGGATTCAGCGTGGGAGGTCTGGCCGCCCACCTGGCCGGGCAGGTGCTTTTCGTGCCGGAGACGCTGGCCATGCCCGGCCCCGAGGGCGAGGTGGTGCCGCTGCTCGGGCACTACGAGCGGGTGACGTGGATCGGCGCCGACCTCGACGCCGAGGTCAACGTCGCGATCCGGAGCAGCGGGGAGGCCGGGGCCGCCGACGGCCCGGACCGGCTCGTCGGCCAGGTGGTCGACGCCCTCGACCGGCTCCGGGAGGCGCTGCCCGCCGAGCCGGCCGACCGGCTGGTGCGCCCGCCGGCCGGGCCGTGGGCGCTGCGGCTCGACGACTTTCTGACCACCCGCATGATGGAGATCGCCGTGCACTCCGACGACCTAGCCGTCAGCGTGGGCGTGCCGACGCCGACGCTGCCGTCGGCCGTGGTCGACCCCGTCCTGGCCCTGCTGACCCAGCTGGCCGTGCGGCGGCACGGCGCCACCGGGCTGCTGCGGGCGCTGAGCCGGGCCGAGCGGGCACCCGCGACCGTCGCCGCCTTCTGATCACTCCCGCGTGCGGGCGACGGCGAAGACGCGACGGAAAGGAAAGTAGACGACGCCGTCCCGCACCGGGTACGCCCGGGCCAGCCGACTGTCCAGTTCGGACCGGAAGTCCGCCCACTCGTCGTCGGCCAGGCCCGCCCGGACCGGCCGCAGCGCGGTGCCCTCCATCCAGCTCAGCACCGGATGCGCGGCGCCGTCGGCCGGCAGCACATGCACGTACGTCGTCTCCCAGGCATCGACCGAGCAGCCGGCGCCGGCCAGCAGCTCGGCGTACGCCGCCGGGTCCGGCACGTCGCGCGGCCCGGTACCGCCGGCCAACCGGTCGCGCCAGGCCCGCGCTCCGACGACCTCCCGCAGCGCCTGGTGCGACGGTGCCTGGGTGTTGCCCGGCACCTGTAGGGCCAGCCACGCCCCGGCCGGCAGGCCCGCCGCCCACCGGGTCAGCAAGTCCTCGTGGCCGGGCACCCACTGCAGGGTCGCGTTGGTGACGACGACGTCCACCTCGGCGTCCGGCGACCAGTCGCGCACGTCGCCGACGGCGTACTCGACCGGACCGCCGCCGGCCGTCGCCTCCGCGATCATCTCGGCCGAGGAGTCGATGCCCCGGATCGCGGCCCGCGGCCACCGCTGGGCCAGCGTCGCGGTCAGGTCGCCCGGCCCGCAGCCCAGGTCGACCACGACCCGCGGCTCGGCCGCGGCCACCCGGCCGACCAGCTCGAAGAACGGCCGGGAACGCTCGTCGCCGTACCGCCGGTAGACCGCCGGATCCCACATCGCTCCGCTCCCCTCGACCCACGAGCCCTGCGTCGATCATGAGGTTACCGCCACCAGATCGTGCCGATCATGGACCTGGGTTCATGATCAACGCACCTGGGCGGACCCAACCTCATGATCAACGCATGGGAGGGGCGCAAACGATACCTTCATGATCACCGATGGGACGCGGAATGTGGTTGTCTGTGCGCCATGACGACCGGACCGGACGACGAGAGCTCCGCCACGCTTCCGCGCTGGATCGCGCCGACCGCGGTCATCCTGGCGTTCCTGCTGGCGGCCGGCTGGCTGGGCGGCCTCGGCGGGAAGCTCTCCGACATCCAGACCAACGACGCCGCCGCGTACCTGCCCAGCAGCGCCGAGGCCACCCGGGCCCTGACGGAGTCGCGGCGCATCACCGGTCTCGAGGCCACCTCGGCGGTGATGGTGTACACCAAGCCGTCCGGTGTCACCGACGCGGACCGCCGCCAGATCATCCTGGCCATGCTGCGCATACAGGCGGGTGCCAACCAGATCCTCGCCTCGCCGCCGATCGGCCCCATCGTGGCCGAGGACGGGCAGGCGGCCGAGGTCATCGTCCGATTCCTCGGCTCCGACCCCGACCAGTTGCGGCCGGTGGTGGACTGGCTACGCCAGGGAGTCGCCGACGTCCCCGGCCTGCGGCTGCACGTGTCCGGGCCGGCGGCGATCCTGACCGACCTGCTCGAGGTGTACGGGGCGATCGACCTGGTCCTGCTCGCGGTGACCGCCGCCGTCATCCTGGTCATCCTCGTCGTCATCTACCGCAGCCCGATCCTGCCGCTGCTGGTCCTGGCGGTCGCCGGCACGGCGCTGAGCCTGACCAACGGCGCCGCCTACCTTCTCGGCCGGTCCGGGCTCGTCACCATCTCGGGGCAGACGCAGGGCATCCTCGCCGTGCTCGTGCTCGGCGCGGGCACGGACTATGCGCTGCTGATCGTGTCCCGGTTCCGGGAGGAGCTGCGCCGGCACGAGGACTCGTACGAGGCGATGCGGGCGGCCTGGCGGGCGTCGCTGTGGCCGGTGGCGGCCAGCGCCGGGACCGTGATGGTGGCGCTGGCCTGTCTGAGCTTCTCCGATCTGCCGTCCACCCGCGGCCTGGGTCCCGTGGCCGCGACCGGCATCGCGCTGGCGCTCGCCTCCATGCTGCTGTTGCTGCCGGCCATCCTCGCCCTGACCGGCCGGGCGGCGTTCTGGCCGTTCAAGCCGGGGTACGGGTCGCAGGTCCGCGAGGGGCGGGGCTGGGCCGGGGCGGCGCGGTTGGTGGGTCGGCGCCCGCGGCTCGTGTGGGCGGTCACGGCGGCGGTGCTGGCCGTGCTGGCCCTGGGCGTGCTGCGGCTGGACGCCGGGGGCATCCCGCGCACGGAATCGTTCCTGGTCACGGTCGACTCCCTGGTGGGACAGGAGATCCTGAGCGACCACTTCCCGGCCGAGGCGGGCGCCCCGGCGGTCATCGTCACCAACGCCGGCAGCGTCGACGACGTCGTGGCCGCCGTCGTCGCGATGCCGGGCGTGGCCCGCGTGCGGCCCTACCTGGATCCGCTGGAGTTCTTCGACGCCCGGCAGGCCGGGCGGCCCGACCCGCCGCCGAAGCAGGTCGACGGGCGCGCACAGGTCAACGTGACCCTGGCCGTCCCGGCCGAGTCGCCGCGCGCGCTCGAGGTGATCCGCGAGGTGCGCCGCGTGGTGCGCGACATACCCGACGCCGACGCCCGCGTGGGCGGCCAGACCGCCAGCAACCTGGACGCGCAGGCCACGTCCCAGCGCGACCGGGTGGTGGTCATCCCGCTCGTACTGCTGGCCGTGTTCGTCATCCTCATCCTGTTGCTGCGGGCCGTGGTCGCGCCCGTGCTGCTGATCGCCACCGTGGTGCTGTCCTATCTGGCCACGCTCGGCGTGTCCGGGGTGGTCTTCACCGACGTGTTCGGCTTCGCCGGGGCCGACTCGTCGCTGCCCCTGTTCGCGTTCGTGTTCCTGGTCGCGCTGGGCGTGGACTACAACATCTTCCTCATGACCCGGGTACGCGAGGAGGGCGCGCGCCTGGGCCACCGCGCCGGCACGCTGGCCGGGCTCGCCCTCACCGGCGGGGTCATCACGTCGGCCGGGGTGGTGCTGGCCGCGACATTCGGCGCGCTGGCCGTCATACCGCTGGTGTTCCTGGCCCAGCTCGCGTTCGCGGTAGCGTTCGGTGTGCTGCTCGACACGTTCGTGGTCCGAACGCTCCTCGTCCCCGCGCTGACCGTCGACATCGGACGGAAGGTCTGGTGGCCCGGCACGATGCGCGACCCGTGATCCGTCTCGTCATCATCGCGGACACCCACGTACCCAGGCGCGCCCGCGACCTGCCCGAGCCGGTGTGGCGGGCGATCGACCGCGCCGATGTCGTCGTCCACGCCGGCGACTGGGTGGACGTGGCGCTGCTGGACGCGATCCTGGCGCGGTCGACCCGACTGGTCGGCGTTCACGGCAACAATGACCCGCCGACGCTGCGCGCGCGCCTGCCCGAGGTGGCGAGGGTCGAGCTGGACGGCGTACGCCTGGCGGTCGTGCACGAGACCGGCCCGGCCGCCGGCCGGGAACGTCGGTGCGCGGCCCGCTTTCCCGACCAGGACGTGGTGGTGTTCGGTCATTCCCACATCCCGTGGGACAGTCAGGCGCCCGAAGGACCGCGCCTGCTGAACCCGGGTTCCCCGACCGACCGGCGACGCCAGCCGTACGCCACCTACCTCACGGCCATGGTCGACGGGGGCGAACTGGTCCGGGTCGACCTGCACCGCCTGCCCCGCCGCTGACGACGCATCGTGATGATCCGGAAGCGTCGGCTGCCGTGGTGGTGATCGAGCCTTGACCGAACGGCTGGGACGCGGGCCTCCCCGATCATGGCGCGACGGCCCTCGGCGCGAGGGGTCGGATGAGGGTACCGTTTGCGGGCATGGGGATGAATATGAGGCGTGCCCTCGCCGTGACCGCCACCGCGGTCCTCGGCGCGGGCCTGGCGGCGTGCGCACAGACCACCGGCACGGTCCGGGAGGCATCGCACGCGGGCCATGTGCCGGCGGCGGCGGACACCACGCCGGCGGAGCCACTGCGCTCGGGCGAACGGTTCCTCCGGATGGCGCTGCCCCGGGCGTACACGCCGGTCCCGCCCAACGGCGGCACCGACCAGTACCGCTGCTTCCTCATCGACCCGAGGCTGAAGGAGCGCGCGTTCGTGACCGGCAGCCAGTTCCTGCCGCAGAACGCGCGCCTCGTCCACCACGCGATCCTGTTCCGGGTGCAACCCGACCAGGTGCAGGAGGCCAAGGGTCTCGACGCCGCCGACGACGGTGACGGCTGGACCTGCTTCGGCGGCACCGGGCTCGGCGGCGGCAACCCGGGCCGGCAACTGCGGTCGGGCCTCGGGTGGATCGCCGCGTGGGCGCCGGGCGCCAAGGAGGTCGTGCTCGGCGACAACCTGGGGTACGAGCTCAAGGCCGGCAGCCAGATCATCATGCAGGTGCACTACAACCTGCTGGCCACCGACGGCAAGGCCGAGCCGGACCGCTCCGGCGTGCGCCTGCGGCTGACCGAGCCGACCAAGGGTATGCGCGCCCTGCAGACGTCGCTGGTCCCGGCGCCGGTCGAGCTGCCCTGCCCCAGCGGCCAGCGGGGCAAGCTGTGCGATCGCGAGCAGTCGGTGCTCGACGTGTGGCACCGGTTCGGCCAGCGGGCGGCCTCGCTCGTGGCCGGACTGAACATACTGTGCAACAAGGGCGAGAAGCCCAAGGCGGGCGCGACCCAGCACTGCGACATCCCGGTGACGCAGGCCGGGACGGTGTACGCGGTGGCCGGCCACATGCACCTGCTCGGCCGCAAGATCAAGGTGGAGCTCAACCCCGGCACCAGCCGGGCCAGGACGCTGCTGGACGTGACCAACTACAACTTCGACGACCAGAGCGCCCGGCCGCTCACCCGTCCGGTGGCGGTCAAGCCCGGCGACACGTACCGCGTCACCTGCACGCACGACGCGTCGCTGCGCGCCCGGCTGCCCGAGCTGCGCCAGCTTCCGCCGCGGTACGTGGTCTGGGGCGACGGCAGCAGCGACGAGATGTGCCTCGGCATCGTGGTCTGGACCCGCGCCTGAGCAACCCGGCCCGAGTGTAAGGAGGGGCACCCTGCAGTACAAAAAGTGTCTGTAGGGTGCCCCTGCTTACAGCGGGGCCGGGGCGGGTCAGTGACCGCGGAAGGCCTCTTCGAGCCACCACGAGCCGCGGGCGGCGGTCACCTTGAGGTCGACGACCAGCGGCCGACCGCGGGGGTCGGCGAGCCACGGCCCGATCCCGGAGACGTCGGCCGCGGTGCGCACGGTCAGGCCGGCGCAGCCGAAGCCGCGGCCGATCGCGGCCAGGTCGGCGTCGGGGAACGTCACCGTGTCCAGCCGATGGCCGTGCGGGCCGAAGTGGTGGACCTCCGCGCCGTACGCGGCGTCGTTGTAGACCACGACGAGCAGCGGCTGGCCCAGCCGCACCGCGGTCGACAGCTCCGCGACGGACATGAGGAAGCCGCCGTCGCCGAGGGCGGCGACGGTGAGCCGCTCGGGCCGGGCCACCGCCGCCCCGATGGCGCTGGCCAGCCCCAGCCCGATCGACTGGTACGCCTGGGTGAAGCAGAAGCCGTGCACGTCGGGCACGGACAGGAACATCGACGGGTACCCCATGAAGTTGCCCGAGTCGACCACGACCGTCCGCTGCGCCGGCAGCAGGTCGTCCAGGGCGATGCTGGCCGTGCGCGGGTCGATCCGGTCGGCCGTCGAATCGTCCACATAGGGCACATCCCGCCAGGCGCCCTCGGCGGCGATGCGGGCCCACAGCTCCGGCGTGCGCCACCCGGTCGACGCCGGCGCATCGGGTAGCGCCTCCAGACAGGCCCGCGCCACCGCCGTCACATCGCCGGTGAGTCCAATGTCGACACGATGCCGGGCGCCGAGCGCCGCCGGGTCGTGGTCGACCTGCGCCACCACGGCGTCGGGCGGCACGAGGCGACCGTGCCGGGTGGTCCACATGTTCAGCGTGCTGCCCCAGGCCACGACCAGGTCGGCCGATGAGATCAGCTCGGCCGCCAGCGGGGTGGCGAAGCCGCCCGACACGTCCAGGTACCACGGGTCGGTGGCGAAGAGCCCCTTGGCCGCCGCCGACACGGCCAGCAGGGCACCGCACCGGTCGGCCAACGCCGTCAACGCCGACCGGGCCGGATCGGCCGGCCGGGTCGCCCCGCGTCCGGCGATGAAGACCGGGCGCCGGGCGGCGGCCAGCGCGTCCACGAGGGCCGCGACGCCTGGGACCGGGGGCGACGCCGGCTCGGGGGTCCGGGCGTCGGGACCCGGGTCGCCGGCCGGCCGGGCCTGCAGATCCAGCGGCAGGCTGAGCAGGACCGTGCGCCCCGCCTCGGCTATCCGGGCCGCCGCCGTCGCGTCCCCGGAGGGCCGATCCTCCCGTACCCGGAGGAACTCGGCTCCCACCGCGGCCGCCAGCTTCCCCACGTCGATGAAGAAGTTCGACCCCGGGTTGGTGGCCTCCGGCGCCAGCACCACGAGCGGCGTGCGGCTCTTGGCCGCCTCGGTGAGGCCGGTCAGCGCGTTGGTCAGTCCGGGACCCTGGTGCACCGACAGGGCGGCGGTGCGGCCGGAGACCCGGGCGTACCCGTCGGCCATGCTGGCGGCGCCGCCCTCGTGCGCGGCGGCGACGAACCTCGACCCGGCCGCCACCATGGCGTTGGTGGCGTGGAAGTTGCCGCTGCCGACCACGCCGAAGACGTGGTCGATCCCGGCGGCGGCCAGGGCCCGCCCGACGGCCTCGGCGACGTTCACTCGACGAGGGCCAGGACCCGGCACGGGCTGCCCGAGCCGTGCACGATCGGCAGCGGGCTCGCGATGACGACCGCGCCGACGGCCGGGAGCTGGGCCAGGTTCTGCAGCTGGGTCAGCCCGTACTTGTCGCGACCGAGCAGGAACGAGTGGCACGGGAACGGCGGGTCGAACGAGTGGGCCAGGCCGGCGTCGGTACCCACCGTCTCGACTCCGACGCCCTGCACCGGTGCCTCCTCGGCCAGCCACCGGGCGCACTCCACGGACACGCCGGGCGTGTGGCCCTCGTTGGCGAACGCGCCGGCGTCGCCGGAGCGGGCGTCCCAGCCGGTTCGCAGCAGCAGCCACCCGCCGGCCGGCAGCGGGCCGTGGTCGGACTCCCAGGCCCGGACGTGCTCGACCTCGAGCAGGAAGTCCGGGTTCTTCCCGGCCTCGGCCGAGACGTCCAGCACGGCGGCCGGTGCGAGCAGCCGCCGCGGGGGCACCTGGGAAACGTCGGCCCCCTCGCGTCCGGTGACCCAGTGGATCGGCGCGTCGAAGTGGGTGCCGGTGTGTTCACCGGTGCTGATGTTGTTCCAGTACCAGGCCGGCCCCCGCTCGTCGTACCGGCTGATCTCGGTGAGCGCGAACGGCCACGTCTGCCCGAGCGGCTCGGGCAGCGCCAGGATCGGCGTCTGCGCCGACAGGGGGGCGGTGAGATCGACGACCTTGACGGTCCCGGCGGAGATGGCGGCGGTGAGATCGGACAGGAGACCCATGAGCCCCGACCGTAGGGCCCACCGGTGCCGGGGTCAACGAGGCGAAGAGGTTATCGCCGGGCGGCTTTGGGGCATCACATCGGGTAGCTAGAGAGGAAGCGTGGGGACGATGACTGATGTGGACGCCCGGTCGGCCTCGACCGGCGACCTGGTTCGGCAGGCGGCCGAACAGATAACGCGACTGGTCCGCGACGAGCTGGCGCTGGCCAAGGCGGAGATGACGGACAAGGGCCGGCGGGCCGGGGTGGGCGCGGGCCTGCTCGGCGGGGGCGGGGCAATCGCGCTGTACGGCGTGGCGGCCCTGATCGCGGCCGTGATCCTGGGCCTGGCCGAGGCCATGCCGGCCTGGCTGGCCGCGTTGATCGTCGGCGTGCTGCTGCTCGGCGCGGCCGCCGTGCTGGCGCTGGTGGGACGTGCGCGGGTCAAGCAGGCCCTGCCCGCGGTGCCGGAGGAGACCGTACGGAGCGTGCGGGCCGACATTGACGAGGTGAAGGAGAGGGCTCACCGATGACCACGCAGCAATCCGGTCCGGCCGCCACCGGTGATCCGGACGCCATCCGGGCCGACATCGAGCGCACCCGGGCCGAGTTGGGCGACACCGTCGAGGCGCTGGCCGCCAAGGCCGACGTGAAGGCGCGGGCGCAGGACGCGGCCCACACCGCGAAGGTCCGGGCCCAGGAGAAGGTCGCCGAGGGCGCGCAGGCCGTACAGGAGAAGGTCGCCGAGGGCGCGCAGGCCGTACAGGAGAAGGTGACCGAGGGAGCGCACGCCGTACAGGAGAAGGTGACCGAGGGAGCGCACGCCGTACAGGAGAAGGTGACCGAGGGCGCGCACGCCGTACAGGAGAAGGTGACCGAGGGCACCGTGGCCGTGCGCCAGAACCCGGGGCGGGCGGCGGCGTTCCTGGCCGGCCTGACGGCCGCGATCACCGGCCTGATCATGGCGATGTTGCGTCGCCGGAGGCGGCGGGGCCGGTCCACTCGTCGCGGGTGAGGGCGTACTCGACCTCACCGTGCTCCGTGCCCGGTAGCGGGTCCGGGAACGACACGTGGAAGGTACGCACCAGCCGCAGGCCCGCCTTTTCCAGCACCCGCCGCGAGGCGATGTTGACCGCCATCGTGGTGGCCACCACGCGCGCGACGCCCAGCTCGGTGAAGGCCCTGTCAATCAAGGCGGCCGCGCCCTCGGTCCCGTACCCCTTGCCCCAGCACGACGTGCGCAGCCGGTAGCCCAGCTCGGCGTCGTCGGGCCCGCTCGCCTCGAGTGGCCATTGTGGTCGGCGCAGCTGGAACCACCCCACGAACTCCTCGCTCGAGCGTTCCATCGCGGCCCAGCCGCCGAGGCCGGTATCGTCGCCGGCCAGAAACTCCGGCAGCGTCTTGGTTTCGATCACCTCGCGCGGCGTCGGGACGCCGGTGAGGAAGCGCATCACGCCCGGGTCGCTGTCCAGCGCGACCAGGTTGTCCACATCGGCCTCGGTGAACCGGCGCAGCACGAGGCGCTCGGTCTGGAGAAGGATGTCCACCGCGACCACGGTAGTCGGCCGACTGGCGTTCATTAAACTATCACTGTAAGTTGCGCATCGATGGTCATGGAAAGGAGCCACTGATGAGACGCGTGATCGCCCTGGTGGGTACCTTGATCATGGCCGTGGCGATCGCGCCGTCGGCCGCCGCCGATGCCGACGGGCAGCACGGGCAGCGCCGGCCGGTCATCTTCGTCCACGGCTTCTCCGGCTCGGGCCTGCAGTTCCAGACGCAGGCCAAACGCCTGGCCAGCAACGGATACCCGGCCGAAATCATCGAAACTCACGACTACGATTCCACCTTCGCGACGGAGACGGCGGAGCAGGTCCTGGCCCGGCTCGACCAGCGGATCGCGCGACTGCTGGCCCGAACCGGCGCGGACCGGGTCGACCTGCTCGGACACTCGCTCGGTACCGCGATGAGCCAGACCTATCTGGCCTTCCCGGACCGGGCGGCGCGCGTGGCGCACTACGTCAACCTGGATGGACGGACCGCGCCCGCGCCGCCCGGCGGCGTACCCACGCTGGCCGTCTGGGGCGAGGGCGACCCGGCGCGGGCCATCGCCGGCGCCACCAACGTCTACCTCGCCGACCAGTCGCACACCCAGGTCGTCACGTCCCCGGAAACGTTCGCGCAGATCCATGCCTTCTTCACCGGACGGGCCCCGCGCACCACCCGCATCGTGCCCGAGCCGTTCGCGGCGGACGTGTCCGGCCGGGCCGTGCTGTTCCCGACCAACGTCGCCGTCGCCGGGGCCCGGCTGGAGATCTACGAACTGACCAGCATCACCGGGCAGCGCCGGCGGTCGAGCCCCGACGCGACGTTCGAGCTGACCGGGGACGGCTCCTGGGGACCGTTCCGGGCCCGGGGCCTGTCCCGGTACGAGTTCGCCATCGTCCGCGTCGGCGCGCCCACCCACCACCTGTACTTCCAGCCGTTCCTGCGCACCGACCGGCTCGTCATGCTGTTGACCAGCCTGCCCGGCACCGGCCTGTCCGCCCTCACCGAGGTCAGCGACGCGCACACCAACCTCGTGGTCTCCCGCAACAAGGAGTGGTGGGGCGACCAGGGCGAGGCCGGCGACGAATTGTGGATCAACGGGCGCAACGTGCTCAACGCGGCCAACAGCCCGCGCGCGAAGCGGGTCATCGGCATGTTCCTCTACGACCGCAGCGTCGACCAGGTCACCGACCTGACCGCCCCGATCCCGGCCTTCTTCGCCACGCCGTTCATCACCGGGATGGACGTCTTCATCCCGGCCGCGCCCCGCAACCTCGGCCTGGCCGTCGTGGTGGCCCGCGGTCGCGGCAGCGGCTTCGACGCGCTCATCGTGCCGAACTGGCCGTCGGCCGACCACCGCATCACGTTGCAGTTCAACGACTACTGACACACCGGCGGGAACCGGGCGGCGCCGCGTGGCGTCCCAACGCCATGGGGAACTGGCGCTCCGCCACGACGAGATGGATCGCGGCCGCGCTCATCGCGGTGCCGGCCGCCGGCTGCGGACGGGCGACACCCGCGGATCCGCCGCTGCGGGCCGCCGACGTGCCCCGGGAGGCCCCCGACCCGCGGTCCCCGGTCGAGGCGACCGTCGCCGGGGTCACCGCGTTCGGGTACGACCTGTACCGGCAGGTCGCCGAGCCCGGCCAGAACGTCGTGCTCTCGCCGTTGTGCGTCGGATACGCCTTCGCGCTGGCCCGGGCCGGCGCCGCCGGTGAGACGGCGGCGCAGCTGGACCGCGTGTTCGGTTACCCGGCCGGGGTGCACGACGCGTACAACGCGATCTCGCAACGGGTCGCGACCGTCGACGGGCCGGCCGAGCGGCCCGAGCGGAAGCCCGGAACCCGGCTACCGCCGACCGTCACCATCGCCAACGGGCTGTTCGCCCAGCGTGGGTTCGCCGTGGGTCAGCCGTTCCTGCGTACCCTGGCCGCCAAGTACGGGGCGGGCGTGCAACCGGTCGACTTCGGCGATGGCGACGCGGCGAAGCGGATCATCGACGAATGGGCCCGCCAGCGGACGGCCGACCGGATCAGGGAGGTCTTCGATTCGATCGACCCCTCGACCAGGGTGGTGCTGGCCAACGCGATCTACCTGTACGCCGACTGGGCCCATCCGTTCGCCGACACCGTCGAGGAGGGGTTCACCCGGGCCGACGGCTCGACCGTGACGACCAGGATGATGCACCAGACCGCGACGCTCGGCTACGCGGCCGGTCCGGCCTGGCAGGCGGTGGAGCTGCCGTACGCCCAGAGCGACCTGGCCATGTGGGTCATCGTCCCCTCCGGCCCGGACGGCCCGGACGGGCTGCTGTCCCCCGACACGCTGGCCGCGGTCGGCGCCGGGCTGGCCGAGACCGGGGTGAACCTGATCCTGCCCCGGTGGGACTTCCAGACGCGGCCCGACCTCGTGGGCGCCCTCCGGGCGCTGGGCCTGATCGCGCCGTTCACCCCGGGCGCGGACTTCTCCGGCATCGCGCCCGGCCTGTACGTCGGCGACGCCATGCACGCGGCGAACATCACCGTCGACGAGAACGGGACCGAGGCGGCGGCCGTCGCCGCCGGCGGCATGGCGACCTCGGTCCAGTTGCCGGCTGAGATCACGGTACGGGCGGACCGGCCGTTCGCGTTCGCCATCATGCACCGACCCACGCGGACCCCCCTGTTCATCGGCCGCGTGGCCGACCCCAGCGTCACCCGGTGAGGCAGCGGAACTATCTGATCATGAAGCCGGTCAGCCCCTCCGGGGCTTCGGCGTGCGCGCTGACATCGGCCACCCGGGCCTCGGCCGGGCCGCGGCGCGCCCAGGCCACCATCCCGTCGACCGCGTCGTCGGGGCCCTCGAAGACGGCCTCGACGCGGCCGTCGCGCAGGTTACGGACCCAGCCGGTGACGCCGCGCTGCGCGGCCGCGCGGCGGCACGTGTCCCGGAAGTACACGCCCTGGACGTCGCCGGAGATCAGCACCCGGGTCCGCTTCATGACACGAGCCTAACGGTGCGCGAGAATGCGGCGGTGACGATGACGAACTGGGCCGGCAATGTGACCTTCCGTGCCCGCCGGGTCCACACACCGTCCTCTGTGGATGATCTGCGCAAGGTGGTGACCGGTGCCGACCGGATCCGCCCGCTCGGGACCGCCCACTCCTTCAACCGCATCGCCGACACCGACGGCGACCTCGTCTCGGTGGCCGGCCTGCCCCCCACCATGACGGTCGACGCCGGGGCCGCGACGGTGACGGTCGCCGCCGGCGTCCGGTACGGCGAGCTGGCCACCCACCTGCACGGCGCCGGATTCGCCCTGCACAACATGGGTTCGCTGCCGCACATCTCGGTGGCCGGCGCCTGCGCCACGGGCACCCACGGCTCCGGTATCGGCAACGGAAACCTGGCCACCGCGGTGTCCGCCCTGACCCTGGTCACCCCGGACGGCGAGCTGGTGCGGCTGGCCCGCGGGGAGGACGACTTCGCCGGCGCGGTGGTGGCGCTGGGCGCCCTCGGCGTCGTCACCGACCTCACGCTCGATGTCCGGCCCACGTTCGACGTCCGCCAGTACGTCTACGACGGCCTGTCGTTGCCGGCGCTGCTCGACAACCTCGGCGAGGTGCTCGGCGCCGGCTACAGCGTGTGCCTCTTCACCGGCTGGACCGGACCGACCACGTTCCAGGTGTGGCTCAAGCGCCGCTTCGACGAGCCGTTGCCGCCGCTGGACTGGCTGGGCGCCAGCCTGGCCGACAGCCCGCGCCATCCGGTGCCGGGCATGCCGACCGCCCACTGCACCGAACAGCTCGGGGTGCCCGGCCCGTGGCACCTGCGGCTGCCGCACTTCCGGTTGGAGTTCACGCCGAGCAGCGGCGAGGAGCTGCAATCGGAGTACTTCGTGCCGCTCGACCGGGCCACGGAGGCGCTGACCGCCATCGACGACATCCGGGACCGCGTCGCGCCCGTGCTGCAGACCTCCGAGGTACGCACGATCGCGGCCGACGATCTGTGGCTGAGCCCCGCCCATGACCGCGACAGCCTGGCCATCCATTTCACCTGGATCGCCGACACCGACGCGGTGACGCCGGTGGTGGAGGCCGTCGAGGAGCGGCTGGCGCCGCTGCGGGCCCGGCCGCACTGGGGGAAGCTGTTCCGGATGGCCCCCGGCGCGGTGGCGTCGCTGTATCCGCGGCGGGACGAGTTCATCGCCCTGGCGCGCCGGTACGATCCCGCCCGCCGGTTGCGCAACGAGATGCTCGAGGAGTACCTCTAGTCCCGGCTCATCTCGACGAGCTTGGTGAGCGTGTTGAGGTTGCGCATGGTCGCCGCCACGTCGAGGCGCTTCTCGAGGAAGTTGTTGCTGAGCCGGCCACCGCCGTAGGTTCCCGGGACGTACATGTAGGCGGTGGTCCCGACGATCGCGAGCTTCTCCGCGCCGAAATCCTCCTCGACCAGTTGCCTGACCTTGGCCGCCGCCGGCCGCCGGGCCAGGAGGGCGAAGAACACGCGCTTGGGGTCGTGACCGTCGCCGAACGGGTTGGCATCCAGCAGCTTGCGCACCTGGGCCGGCGTACGGGCGACGATCGCCAGATCCGGACCGATGTGCTTCCTGATCAGATCGTGGACCCGGGTCTCCACCTCCCGCGCCGGCAGCGTGGTGTCGACCAGCGCGTTTCCACTTTGGATGTACGTCCGGACGTTCTCGAACCCGCCCGTCGAAAGAGCCTCGCGCAGCTGCGCCATCGGCACCTTGTTCTTGCCGGACGGCATCACCGCACGGATCAGGACGATGTACCGCTTCATCCGTCGTAGCCTCCCGTGATCAGCACCGGCACGAGTCTATCGGCGGGATGCGGTGGACGGTGATCGCGATCCTCCGACGAGTCCCGCGGCAGAACTCCACAATCCGCCGGACGACCGCGACCAGGCCAGCGTCGTGAACGGATCGTAGTACGGCCCGACGTATTTTGGCGTGCACATCCGGTGTGCACGGCCGATGGTCGGCGACCGTGGCGACACCGAGCCCGGCCCGCTCCGCTTGTGGGTCGAAAACCGGTAGGAAATCGGCCCGTCGGATCACTGGAACTGACCCACAAACCGGTCGATCGGTACAGGTCCGCCCGCGGCCAACGGCGCGGCCCGCTGGACTGAATGCGGGCGACTACGCGGGAGTGGAAGGCCGGGCTGCGCTAGGTTGGCCGCATGAGCCGATGGATGGACGACGCCGTCGAGGAGTACCTGACGGAACTGGCCGAGGTGGAGCACGGCGACGCGATCCTGGTGGACATGGAGACCTACGCGGCCCAGCACCGGTTCCCGATCGTCGGCCGGGCCACCGGTCGCTACCTGGAGCTGGCCGCCCGGTCGGTGCGGGCCCGCCGCGTCATGGAGCTGGGGTCGGGCTACGGCTACTCGGCGTACTGGTTCGCCCGGGCGGTGGGGCGGGAGGGCGAGGTCGTCTGCACCGAGGGCGACGCGGCCAACGCCAAGCTCGCCGAGGACTACCTCGGCCGCGCCGGCGTGTGGGGCCGGGTCCGGTACCGGGTGGGCGACGCGCTGGAGGGATTCGCCGCCGAGGACGGCGAGTTCGACATCGTCTACTGCGACGTGGACAAGCTCGGGTACCCCGACTGCTGGCAGGCCGCCCGGGAGCGCATCCGCGTCGGCGGGCTGTGGTTGTGTGACAACGTGATCTGGGACGGTCACGTCGCGACCGGCACCGATCGCGACCGGCTGCCCGGGCACACCGCGGCCATCCGCGAGCACAACCGGCTCGTGGCCGAGGACGACCGGTACGTGGCGAGCATCGTGCCCATCCGCGACGGCGTCATGGCGGCCCTGCGGATCAAGTGACCGGATCAGGCACGGCCAACCCGGTGAGGTAGTGGGTCAACGCCCGGTGGTACGGCACGAACGTGTCCACATCGGCGTACTCGCGCGGCCCGTGCTGTCCCGCGCCCCCGACACCGAACGCGACCGCGTCGATGCCGCGCTGGTAGTAGTGCCGCCCGTCGCCGGCGCCGTGCTTGCGCAGCAGGGCCCCGCCGTACCCCTCCCGCCGCGCCGCGTGGCGGAGCGCGACGATGTCGGCGCGGTCGTGGTCGGCGTGGTGGGGCGGGTCGAGGTGATCCACCTCGACGGTCACACCGGACCCGCACAGGTCGCTGAAGTGCGCCCGGATCTCCTCGACCGTCCGGCCGTTGATCTCGGAGTCCTCCGCCGGGTACCGGACGTCCAGCCACGCCTCCGCCTCGGCCGGGATCTGGTTGAACGTCCGGTTGGGAGTGTGGATCCGGGCCAGGTTGACCGTCGTGCGCCACTGTTCCGCCTCGGGCACCGGGTAGCGGGCCATGACCCGCGACACGGCGGAGAGCAGGCGCAGCAGCGCGTTGTCGCCCAGCCACGGGTACGCGCTGTGCCCGGCCGCGCCCGCGGCCCGCAGCGTGACGTGGAACAGGCCCTTGGAGTCGGCGACCACGTCGAGCCCGCTGTGCTCGCCGATGACGACGAAGTCGGCCACGACGCCCCGCTCGATCTGGTGCAGGGTGCCGTCGCGCCCGCCCACCTCCTCGTCCGTCACGATCTGCAACGCCAGCGGGTACGGCAGGTCGGCCGCCACTTCGCGGAACACCAGCGCCTGGATCAGCGCGGACACCTTCATGTCCTGCGCGCCGCGCGCGAACAGCCGGCCGCCGTGAAGGCGGGGCCGGAACTGGTCGGGTGCGCCCGGCACGACGTCGACATGGCCGTTGAGCACCACCCGGAATTGCCACGTTGATCCGCCTCCGCGAGCGTCGGCGAACTCGCGCCTCGGCGCTCCGGTGTGAACCAACGCGCTCGGCTTGCCGTTGGACTCGAACCGCTCGACCGTGAAGCCGGCGCCCACGTAGTCGACCACGAAGTCGAGCGCCCGGCCCAGCGCGTCCGGGCGGTCCTCAGTGGAGGGGATGGTCAGCAGGTCGGTCACGTCGGCCAGGAAGGCGTCCAGTTCCACGGGCGCCATCCTGCCCTACGATCACCCGCGACGATCGCACCCGCCTGCCGCTCCCGATCAATTTCCGGCACCGCTTCCCGCTCACGGCGATCACGGCCCGTCCGTTATAGGGTCACCGAAGGTAACCGTCGCCCACCCTGGGGAGTTGATTTCGTGATGGGTCCGCGAATCGGGAGGTTGTGTTGAACGAGTTAGAGCCCGCCACGTCCGGAAGTCTCGACCACGGTGGCGGTGGCGACGGTGAATCGAAACCGACGCAACGACCATCCGATCCCTCGGGCGGACCGCTACGCATCGGCGTGGTGGCTCCGCCCTATTTTGATGTACCACCCAACGGGTACGGCGGAGTGGAGGCCGTCGTGGCCGACCTCATCAACGCGCTGGCCCAACGCGGACACCACATCACGCTCTTCGCCGCCGGACGGCCGGGCACCAAGGCCGACTTCGTGCCGGTGTGGGACCGGACGGTGCCGGAGCGACTCGGCCAGTCGTATCCGGAGGCGATGCACGCGGCGGCCAGCCGTCGGGCCGTGCTGGAGGCGGCCCGCGGTGGCGGGTTGGACATCGTGCACGAGCACACGCTCACCGGACCGCTCAACGCCGCCGTGTACGCGGCGGCCGGCGTCCCCACCGTCCTGACCGTACACGGCCCGGTCGACGAGGACATGTACCCGTACTACCGGGCCCTCGGATCGGACCTGCACCTGGTCGCGATCAGCAACCAGCAACGGCAGCGCGCGGCCGAGCTGAACTGGATCGCCACCGTCCACAACGGACTCGATGTGGAGGCGTGGCCGTTCCGCGAGCGCAAGGACGACTACGCGCTGTTCCTCGGCCGGTTCCACCCGCAGAAGGGACCGCATCTGGCCCTGGACGCCGCTCACGCCGCCGGCCTTCCCCTGGTACTGGCCGGCAAGTGCGCCGAGCCGATCGAGAGGGACTACTTCGACCGCGAGGTATATCCGCGTCTGACGGCCAGCGACCACGTCTTCGGCGTCGCCGACGCCATCTCCAAGCGCGAGCTGCTGGCCGGCGCCCGGTGCCTGCTGTTCCCGGTCTGCTGGGAGGAGCCGTTCGGCATGGTGATGATCGAGGCCATGGCCTGCGGCACGCCGGTGGTGGCGCTGCGCGGCGGGGCCGTCCCGGAGATCGTGGCCGACGGCGTGACGGGGATCATCTGCGACGAACCGGCCGACCTGGGCCGCGCCGTGCACGCCGCGGCGGGCATCAGCCCGGCCGCCTGCCGCGCCCACGTCGCGACCAGCTTCGGCGTGGACCACCTGGCCCGGGGCTACGAGGCGGCCTACCGCGCCGCGATGGACCGCCACCGCGCGGCCCGCGCGCCGCGGGCCGATCTCGTGAAGCCGGTGGTGCGGATCCGCGACGCCGCGCCGAACCGGCGGCGCGTGCCGGTGCGACCGGCGGCCCAGAGCGCCCGCCGCTGACCCGCGGGCAACGATCATGTCGGGGGGCGAGCCTAAGATCGGCACATGGAGGTGTTGCGCGCCGTAGTGCTGGTGCTCGCGACGATCAGTATGGGGTTGATGGCCGGCGTGTTCGGCCTCTACTCCCACACGGTCATGCCGGGCCTTCGTCGTACCGATGACCGGACGTTCGTCGGGGCGTTCCAGGCGATGGACCGGGCGATCCTCAACCCGTGGTTCCTGATGGGCGGGTTCATGGGCGCCCTCGTGCTGACGCTCGCGGCCACCGGGCTGCACATCGGCGTGGCGGCGGCGTTGCCGTGGATCGTGGCCGCCCTGGTGCTGTACCTGGCCGTCTTCGTCATCACGATGCGCGTCAACGTGCCGCTCAACAACGGGCTCAAGGCGGCCGGCGACCCCGACACCATCGCCGACCTCGCCGCGGTCCGGAAGCGGTTCGACGAGCCCCGCTGGGCCCGCTGGAACCTGGTTCGGACCCTGGGATCCACGGCCGCGTTCGCCTGCCTGGCCGTGGCGCTGCTCCGGACCTGACAACGCCGCCGTCGTGCGATACCGTTACCGATATCGTTGCGATATCGAAGGTGGCATCATATGTCGGCGCGTCTGAAGGAACTGTTGCTGAAGGCCGTACGCACGCTGGAGCCGGATGAGCAGGAGGAGGTCCTCGGCGAGCTCCTCCTCGGCGGTTCCATGACGACCATGCACGTCCCACCGCCCCGCGGCGACGTGTCGCTGCCCCCGTACATCTCGATCGGCGGACTGCGCCAGCGGGTCGGCCCCACGACCGCGCGATCCGAGGACTTCCTGACCACGCTGGCGGTGGCGTCCGGCGACGTCAAGGTTCTGCCGGTCCGCCTGCCCGAGGCCGACTACGAGCGGCTGCGGACGTGGTCCAAGGAACACGGCTTCAGCATGGCCGTGATCATCCGTACCCTCGTCGAGCGGTTCCTCGACGAGCAGGGAGCGCCGCGCGCCGGGTCGGAGTGACCGGTGCCGCACTCGATCCGGCTGGCCACGTTCAACGTGCTGGGACTGCCCGGACCGCTGCCCCGGCTGGCCGACCGCGCCGTCGAGTTCTGCCGGCGCCTCGACGGCAGCGACATCGACGTGATCAACCTTCAGGAGGTCTGGGGACCGCGCGCGTTCGCCGCGATGCGGGCCGGGTTGCCCTCGTACCCGCATGTGGCCTGGCGCCGCGGCATCGGCAACCGGCCGGCCGGTGGCCTGGTGACCTTCTCCCGCCGGCCACTGGACGCCGTGTCCTTCCGATCGTTCCGCGGTAGTGTCCCGAACGCGGGCGGTATCCCGTTCCGCGCGCGGATGGCGGTCAACAGCCTGCTCCAGGGCGTGCTGACCACCCGGCTGGCCGGCCTGCGGACGGCCGTCGCCAACACCCACGTGACCGCGAACAAGGACGGTGACTGGTCGGCGGCCAACCGCCACCACGGCATCCAGTCCGACCAGGTGCGCCGGTTGCACGCGGCCGTACGGCGGGCCGGGAACGGTTGCGGGGCGGCCGTGTTGACGGGCGACTTCAACATCGCCAGCGACTCGCCGCTCTATCCGGCGATCGTCGATGGTGGACGGTGGCGCGACCCGTTCGCGCCCACCGACCCGGCGACGTACCACGTCGAGTACCTGCCGCCCGGGTCGACGGGGCGGCGCATCGACTACCTGCTCGTGGCCGGCGAGGCGACGCCGTCCGATCCCCAGGTGCTCTTCGGCGAGCCGGTGGACCTGCCCGACGGGCGGCGGACGCATCTGTCCGACCATGTGGCGCTGGCGGCCCGGATCATGGTGCCCTGACGCCATGGCGCGGGTGAGTTTCGACCGCCGCGCCCAGGGGGTAATGGCGGGGTACCCGGAGAGGCGGTGAGACATGTCCAGAGAGACCTGGATCGCGGTGGCCGTCGTGGTCGGCGTGATCGCCGTCCTCACGCTGTACGGCGCGGTCCGGCTGGGTAAGAAGCTGTTCGCGACGCGCCGGCTGCTCGGAGACCTTGGTTCGGGCGGCAAGGTGGCCTTCTACGGCTCGCTGCTCTACGCGTTCTTCCCGGTCGACCTGCTGCCCGACCCGATCTACCTCGACGACATGGCGGTGCTCGGCGGCGCGCTGGTATACCTGACCCGGCTGGCCCGCAAGCGCGGCCTGCTGAACTGGCCGGGCCGCCGCCCACCGCGGGTGCGCGGCGGCGCGATGCCCGGCGTGACTAGCCGTTGAGCCGGGCCAGTTCCTCGTCGCTGAGGCGCAGCCCGACCGCCTCGACCGAGTCCAGAATGGTCTCCGGTCGGCTCGACCCCGGGATGGGGACGACCACCGGCGACCGGGCCAGCATCCAGGCCAGGCAGACCCGCTGCGGGCCGACGCCGTGGGCCTGGCCCACCTCGGCGAACGCGGGGAAGCGGTCGCCCAACCCGGCCGCCGCTCCGCTGCCGCCCAGCGGCGCGTAGGCCAGGAACGCCACGCCCATCTCGTCGCAGAGGTCCACCTCGGGCTCGGACGTGCGGAAGCCTGGCGAGTACTGGTTCTGCACCGAGGCCAACCGCCCGCCGAGGATCTCCTGGGCCGCCTTGATCTGGTCGGGATTGGCGTTGGAGATGCCGGCAAGCCTGATCTTTCCGGCGTCGAGCAGGTCGCGGACGGCCCCGATCGATTCCGCGTAGGGCACCTTCGGGTCCGGGCGGTGGTGCTGGTACAGGCCGATCGCCTCCACGCCGAGGCGCTTGAGTGACGCCTCGCAGGCCGATTTGAGGTACTCGGGCGAGCTGTTGAGCGTCCAGGACCCGTCGCCCGGTCGCAGGTGGCCGCCCTTCGTCGCGACGAGCACGTTCGACGTGTCGCCGCCGTAACTGGCCAGGGCTCGGGCGATCAGCGTCTCGTTGTGGCCCACGTCGTCGGCGTAGAGGTGGTACGCGTCGGCGGTGTCGATGAGCGTCACCCCGGCGTCGAGCGCGGCGTGGATGGTGCGGATCGACCGGGCCTCGTCCGGCCGGCCCTCGATGGACATCGGCATGCCACCAAGACCGATGGCGCTGACCTCCACGTCGGCGATACGGCGCTGTTCCATGAGCAGACCTCCCGGGGTACCTTCTCCGGTTCCCACGCTACGTGACCTTGCCGGATCCGGGGAACGCGGGCGGGATGATCGCGATTGCGGGTACGATCGCGCGGTTCTGCTCGACATTCGTACGCGGAATCGCGATCAACCAGGCACTAGCTCGCCTTCTCGATGTCCTTGCGCATCGAGACCAGCAGGGCGGCCGCGCGCGCCTCGTTGAGCTTGAGGTGGTCGGCGGCGTAGTCGTTGATGACGATCGTGCCCACCGTCGACCGGTCCATCCAGCCGCAGGCGTAGAAGGTCGTCGTCTTGAGCACCTGGTACTCGAAGGTCTGGCACCACACCTGGCCGCCGAGCGGGCCGGCATCGTGACGGCGCATCTCGGCGGCGGGGGCGAAGCCGGCGCCGCCGGCCAGTCCGGCCCGGCCGAACGCCTCCTCGATCACCGTCGGCCCGGCCTGTTCGACCGCGCCCGGTGCCTGCGGTGCGGCGAACTCGGCCCCCCAGAAGGAGACCCGCCCGAGCCCGCTGCCCGCCCTGAAAACGCCGGAGACGGCCCGGCTGACCGGCACCCCGCCGATCGGCCCGTTCGGGCCGGCCTGACCGGGCTGCTCGTTGGACCCGGGGGTGGCGGTGCGCAACTCCTGCCGCACCAGCGATCCGGTCCGCTCGGGAACGGTGAGCGCCTGCGAGCTGGAGCCGATGTTGATGTCCCGGGTGAAGAAACGCCGGCCGTTGCTGGCACAGGCGGAATGGTTGTCCAGCCGGCAGTTGGAGATCATCGCGTGGACGCGGTGCGGGCCGTTCTCCGGCTTCGGGCCCGCGTCGGCGGGCGGCGGCCGGTCGAGCCGGACGTTCCAGGAGGGGGTGAGGTCGTTGCGCGCACCCATGGCCATCGGTTCGAGGTCGTACTCGACGGGGGTGTGGAGCTCCTCCGCGCCGTACTCGTACACGACCTTCACGTGGGCCGTGGCCGTCCGCTCCTGAATCTGCAGCTCGGGGTGCTTCGCCGCCTCCGCGGCCACATCCGACTCGGTGAGCAACGCCCGGCAGAGGTGCCCGTACGTGACTCCCCGGGCATCCATCTCTTCGAAGGCCTCCGGGCCGCACAGCGTGGCGACCACGGTGATCCGGATCGACAGCCGGTGGCCCTCGAGCACGAGGGCCGGGCCGTTCGGCTCGACCGTACTGATCACGTCGATCCCCCACACCTGGGCGGGGTTGACCGCCGGGTCGCGGTGTTTGCAGGCCGGGACGGCGACCAGGGCGCCGGCGGTCGCCAGGGCGATCAGGGCACGGGTCAGTAGGGTTCGCACGCCTCGATGCTGGCCGTAAGCGGCCGGCCACCGAATCGGGCAACCACGCTTAGCTTGGACGGCGGCGTGCCCTATGGCGGCTAGGAGACCTGACGCCGCAGCGAGTACGTGACCCCGTGCAGGCGCTGCGGCTGGCCGATCATCCGTGGGTGGCGGTCGTACGCCTGCCAGCCGTCGGCGCCGGCCCGGTTGAGGTGGCGCAGGTCGTCGAAGCGCTCATCGGTGCCCCATCGCTGGGCTCCAGCCGGGTGGTGGAACGTGGCGTTCCAGTCCATGTTCTGGTCGGCTCCGAAACTGCCGGTGGCCCTGTACTCGAGACGCGCGTACTCCCATCTGATCACCCGACCATTCTGGTGCATACGCTCCGGCGTCCGGCGCCCGCCCTCCGTACATGGAAATGGCCGTTGACCGAGCCGGTACACTTGTGCCCATGCAGCACTGGTAGGGCCGTTGCCCCCGCCTCTACATCGTCACCCGAGTCGATCTTCCGCCGGGGACGCAGGCATGTCAGGCCGTTCACGCCGCCCTTGACTTCGCGCTCACCTTTACCGAGCTCGTCCGCGACTGGCACTCCGCGTCCAACACGCTGGTCCTGCTGGCCGCGCGGGACGAGCTCGCCCTGCACCGGATCGTTGCCGACGCCGCCGCGTCCGGCCGCCGGCACATCGCCTTCCAGGAGCCGGACCTCGGCGGTGCCCTGACCGCCGTCGCTCTCGAACCGGCGGCCCACCGGCTCGTCTCCGGCCTCCCTCTTG
>Ga0307415_100000036_pt1 | contig 58925 bp, 49 predicted proteins | sample DK1Cmetagenome_FD_204524 | JGI IMG/M metagenome (GOLD analysis project Ga0307415, IMG submission 204524) | Maize rhizosphere microbial communities from greenhouse at UC Davis, California, United States - DK15-C-2 | ecosystem: Host-associated > Plants > Roots > Rhizosphere > Soil | place: USA... | reverse complement strand
AAGGCCCGGACGTCACCGACCGCTACTTCTACCAGTCGGCGCCGCCGCAGGTCATCGAGGCAACCGAGCGGATCCAGGCCGTCTGCGAGCGCCATGGTGTGCCGCTGGCCGCCGCAGCGCTGCAGTTCTCCCGGCGTGATCCGCGCATCGCCTCCACCATCGTCGGCATCACCCGGCCGGAGCGGGTCGAACAGACGCTCGAACTCGCCAAGCTTCCGATTCCGGAGTCGCTGTGGCACGAGATCGATCCCGCACCCGAGGAGGTCTGGCTTTCGTGACCACGACGTTCGCCACGATCGGCAGCGGGCGGCGGACCCGGTTCTTCCTGCGACTGGCCAGGGCAATGCCCGAGCGCCTACGGGTGAGCGGTGTGGTGACCCGCGACCCGGGACGCGCGGACGCACTCACCACCGACTCGGGCGTGCCGGCCTTCGGCACGGTCGGTGACCTGCTGCGGTACGAACGGCCTTACTACATCGCAGCGGCGGTGCCCTGGGCCGCGATGCCCGATGCGATCCGGGAGGTGGTCGGGCACCGGATGCCGGTGCTCGCTGAGACACCGCCCGCCCCAGATCTGCCCGGTCTTCGGACACTGTGGACGGACGTTGGCGGGACCGGCCTGGTCCAGGTGGCCAAGCAGTACCTGCTGATGCCCGGGAGCTTCGAGGAGACCCTCGGAGAGCAGGCGCGGGCGCTCCGCGAACAACGGCCGTCCCGCCTCGGCCAGGTCGGCCAGGTCGACGCCGGGCAGCCGTCGACCCAATGTGCCGCGCATGCGGGCCACGAGCATCGGCTGGTGCAGCGGCCGCAGCGCCAGGCAGTCCTGGGCCGTGACGAGGTGCAGTGTGCGACGCATGAGCAGGGTCCGCACGGCCGCACGGCTCTCCAGCAGCTCGACCAGCTCGTCCGGATCGAACGAGACGAGCCGGCTCCACAGACCGACGTACGGTTCCATCGGCTCCTGCGCCTGCAGGCCCACGAGGTGTTGAGCCTGGTGAGCTGCGTGAACGGCAGCCGGGTCCGGTCATCGGTGATCGCCTCGGCGAGGACGCCGGTGCCGAGCCGGTTCGGGCTGCGATCTTCGTCGGTGAGGGGGAGGCGGCTCACCCAGGTCGGCCAGCGCGGCGAGTAGCTCCTCGTCGCTGCGCGCCGCCGATGCGTTGCCCCTTGACCACGCTTTCCTTGATGGGGAGCAGGAGCGTCGCCTCCGGGTGCCCCGCCCGCCCGATCACCGTCGTCGCCGCGGCGAAACCATCGCTGAACCGAGGTCGGCGCCCCCTACAACCTTTGGCGGCGCCCGCCGCGTCGTAGGGCTGGGCTGGGTTGACTCTGCCGCCGACCGTCGGCTCTTGAAGTGGAGAAATGATATGAGACCGATCCTGGCGGTTGTTGCCGCTCTAGTCATAGGTCTGACCGCATGCTCGGGTGACCAAGCGCCCACGACCGAGGGCATCGACGCATCCGTGCCACTCCAACAACAGATGCGGGACGCGATCGAGGCCGCCAACGGCAAACTCGTCCAGGACCTGCTGGATGAGGGCCTCGCTGTGGACGCCGACCTGGGCAGCGGTGCCACGGCGCTGCATCTGGCGGTGGGGGCCGGGGACGATGGCATTGTGAAGTTGCTTCTCGCCGCCGGGGGGCCAACCGAGGCACGCACGCAGTCCGGCGAATCCCCACTGCACGTGGCCGCGGCCGACGCGGGCGGCGCGGTCGTGGAACTACTCATTGCCGCGGGCGCGGATCCCGAAGCGCCGAACCCTGACTTCCGAAACAACGCCCCGTTGCACTACGCGTCGAGAAAGGGGAATACGGGGGCGGTTCTCGCACTTCTCGCCGCGGGCGTGGATGCGGATCAGCTTACAGCCACCCACTCGACTGCGCTCATCATCGCCGCGTACAACGGCCACCTCGACTCAGCGAATGCGCTGCTGGAGCATGGTGTGGACACGGAGGTTCGAGACGACGTCGGGCGCACGGCGGTCCAGTGGGCCACGATCCGGGGCCACCCGGACGTAGCGGCGGCCATCGAAGCGGCGGCGGTGAAAGGCTGACACCTGAAGGGTGCCACTTCGCGGTTTGGCCGGTTCAATGCGTCGGGCTGAAGGGCCGCGTCGGTCACACGTTGCTGGATCGTCATTGACTCCTGCTCGACGGCTCGACTCCTCCCGGGGCCTCGCGGGCGAGCAGGCGGCCCCCGGGGGCGGAGAAGTCGACGACCTCGCCGCGCAGCCAGGTCCGGACGACCGACCCCCGCAGGGTACGGCCGGCGTACGGCGTCCCCTTGCGCGACAGCCCGACCAGGTCGGCGGATGCCTTCCCACGGTACGGCGACCGCCCCGAGATTCCGGCATCGGCAAGGTCATGTCCCCCGTATTGGCATGAACAGGTCAACTTTGGCAAGCCGCCGGGTGCTCGCATGGGGGTCGAGCCAGCGCTACCGCCGTCGCTCGCTGGAGGGATCATGGCGTACCAGGCCCTGCGTACGATCGCGCGTCTGATCGTCGGCGTCGCCGTCCCGGTGATGATCATGTTTCCGGCGGCCGCATCGGCGGCGCCTGACGACGGTCCGCTGGTGCTCGAGGTGCGGCCGGCACAGTCTGCCTACCGGCCGGGGGAGCCGGTCCGGTTGACCTTCCTGGTGTCCAACAACGCGGATCGGGCGTGCGGTCTGTCCAAGGTCGCCGACGGCACGGTCGACGTCATGTCGGTCCGCCGAGACGGCGAGGAACTCGAGCCGGTGCTCACGCACAGCCTCTACATCGACGGCTTGGGCGGCGCGATCCGGGCCGGCATGGTCACGGTGGCGCCCGGCTCGGCGGTGGAGGTGGTGCTCACCGGTATCCGGATTGCCGACGGCATGGACGCCGGCAGTGAGGTGTTGCCTTCGGTGACGGCCGCGCCGGGCGGCGCCGCGATGGGCGCGCTGTGGCCGATCGGCACCCCTGGCCGGTACGAGGTGACGGCCGGCTATGCCGTCCCGCCGGTGGGCGGCGCGATCGCATCGTGCGTGGGCGCCGCGTCGGCCCGGACCGTGTCGTTCATGGTCGGCGAAGCCGGCGACGGAGCCGGTTCCGGGCCGTGGGTACTGATTGGCGCGGTGGTCGTGGTCGCCATTGGCGCGGTGGCCGTTGTGGTGCTGGTGCGCCGGCGCCGCCGCTCGCCGGCCGCCGCGATCCTGGTTCTGGTCGCGGTTGCCGCGGCCGTCGGGGCCGGGGACAGGTCCGCCCGCGCCGATGTCTACGTTGACCCGACGGGCGGGATACCTATACCGGGGATTGATCTCGGATCACAGGTCGACGCCTGTATGAAGCGTTTCGCGATGCCCGGTGGCGACCCGGCGCGCCTGCTGCCCCGGCTCAAGGACAAGAAGACTCCCCGGGTACGGATCATCTCCACGACCGATGACGCATCCCGCACCTGGAACACGGGCGGCGGCACGTCCACCATCACCTGGAACCCGATCAGCTACGCCCCGTATCACGACGGCGTTGCGGGTGAGCCGTGCGCGTCGCTCTACCACGAGCTGGCCCATGCCGACGACATCTCGCGGGACCAGGTCCCACCGGGCTACTGCGGCGACACCGGGATCCCGACGGCCGAGGTCAAGGCGACCTTCATCGAGAACCGGTACCGGAAGAACAAGCGACTGCCGCAGCGGACGACGTATGAGGACAAGAAGCTGCCCAAGTCGTACAACGAGTGCCGCAAGTCCAAGAAGAAGAAGCCGACCAAAGGGCCCGTGAGGCTGTGCCTGAACTCCATCTCGTGCGGCGGTAGCACCGGCGATCCGCACATGGTGACGTTCGACCAGTCCTACTACGACTTCATGTCCGTGGGGGAGTTCGTCGTGGTGCGGTCGACCACGGGCGAGCCGCTGGAGATCCAGGCACGCCAGGCACCGTTCCTGTCCTCGCGCCGGGTGTCGGTGAACTCGGCGCTCGCCTTCCTGATCGGAACCCATACGGTGTCGCTGACGCTCGCCGACGGGATGACCCGGGTCCACGTTGACGGCCAGCTCACCGCGGTGGCCCGTGGCGAACGGGCGCTGCCCGGGGGCGGGGTGCTGGCGGCCCGCGAGTCGGACATCGGCCCCACGGACGGCTACGACCTGCGCTGGCCGGACGGCTCCGAGGCCGCCGTGGACAAGATCGGCTCGTTCGGCTACCGGCTGCTGGTCAGGTTGGCCGACGGTCGGGCCGGTAAGGTCGAAGGTCTGCTCGGCAATTTCGACGGCGACCAGGCCAACGACATCGCTCCGCCCGGCGGCGCCCCGCTGGCCCAGCCGCTGACGTACGACGTGCTGTATCCGTCCTATGCCGACAGTTGGCGGGTCGACCAGAAGGACTCGCTGTTCACGTACGCTGCTGGCCAGAGCACCGAGACGTTCACCGATCGGGCGTTCCCCGACAAGCCGTTCTCGGTCAAGGACCTCGACAGCGCCCGGCGGAACCAGGCCGAGAGGGCCTGCCGGTGGGCCGGCCTGACCGGACAGTGGCAGCTCAACGAGTGCGTCTTCGACGTCGGCGTGACGGGCCGGCCCGATTTCGCGGTCAGCAGCGCCGGGACCGAACTGGTCGCCCCGGCCGTCGCCGCGCCGATCTCAGCCACGCCCATCGCGTCCGGGACGCTGACCGCCGGGGGCAACGACCGGGTCCGGTTCGCCGGCCAGGCCGGCCAGGCGGTGTTCGTCGACGCCGTCGGGCCCCGGCTGCGCGACCAGTGCTCGCCCTATCGCCTCCTCGACCCGGTCGGCAAGCGGATCGCCAGCGGCTGTCACATCAGCGGGCTCGGCCACATCGATCGCACCGAGCTCACCAAGGACGGCCAGTACAGCGTCGTCCTCGACGCAGATGCTCGCTCGACCGGCCGCGTCACGGTCCGCGTCTACGCGGCCGGGGACACGAACGGGACCATCGACCCGACGGGCGCCCGAGTGACGGCGGCCATCGAGCGGCCGGGCTCGCTGGTCACGTACCGGTTCACCGCCAGGGCCGGACAACGTGTCTTCGTCGACCTGCCGGAGAGCACCCTGCCCGACCAGTGCTCCCCGCTGCGGCTGCACGGCCCGGACGACCGGAGGATCGCATCGGGCTGTGTCATCAACGGCGTGGGCGACATTGAGGGCCCGGTGCTGGCCAAGTCGGGCCAATACACCGTCGTGGTCGACCCCGACGGCCGCGCCATCGGCTCGATCGCCCTGCGCCTGTTCGCGGCCGAGGACGTCACCGAGAACATCGCGGTGAACGGGCAGCCGATCGTGGCGACCATCGACCAGCCAGGGCGCGCGATCCGGTACGCGTTCACCGGCACCGCCGGCGCGGCGGTCAGAGTGGAGGCATCCGACGGCACGTTGCCAGACGAGTGCTCGCCACTGCGGCTGCTCGCACCCGGCGGCCGGTCGATCGCATCCGCGTGTGTCGTCGGCGGCGAGGGCAGCATCGAGGCTGCCGTGCTGCCGCACACCGGCCGGTACGAATTGGTGGTCGACCCGTTGGGTAGCGCCACCGGTTCGGTCACCCTGGAGGTGCGCGCCTGATTGGTCCGGTGGCGGGAGAAGGTTGGCGACCACGCTAGTGCTCGTGCCTCGGCGCCGGCTGGATCCCATTCGCGCGTACGTTGCCGAATCCTCCGTTCTGAGATCGAGGTCAGCCCTTCACCGCGCCCGCGGTGAGCCCCTCGGTCAGGAAGCGCTGTCCGAACGCGTACATGATCACCACGGGGATGCTGACGAGGAGCGACGCCGCGGCGAGCTGCCCCTGCGGCACGACGTCCCCGGCGATCATCGACTGCATCCCCACGGGCAGCGTCTTGTACTCGTCCTTCGTGATGAACACGAAGGCGAAGAGGAACTCGTTCCAGGCGTTGGTCAGGGTGAACAGCGCGACCGCCAGTAACCCCGGCTTGGCGAGGGGCAGCACCACCCGCCACAACGCCTGGAGGCGACTGCAGCCGTCGACCAGCGCGGCTTCCTCCAGTTCGACGGGGATCGAAGCGAAGTACCCCGTCAGCAGCCACGTGGCGAACGGAAGCGTGAAGGTCGGGTACGTCACCACCAGGGACCACAACGAGTCGGTGAGCCGCACTCCGATGAGCAGCTGGTACAGCGGGATGAACAGCAGTGCTCCCGGCATCACGTAGGTGAGCAGCACCGTGACGGTGAAGCCCTGCGCCCCGCGGAACCGTAGCCGGGCCAGCGCGTAGCCCGCCAGGGCGGCGCAGACCAGTGCCACCGCGGTGGACGCCGCGGACACCAGCAGGGTGTTGAGATACCAGCGGCCGAACGGCTGGTTGACGAACAGGGCACCGAACTGCGCCAGGGTCCACGGCGTCGGCCACAGGTCATGGTCGCGCATGACGACCTGGCCTTCGGTCTTGAAGGCGGTGACCGCGATCCAGTACAGCGGGCCCAGCACGAAGAGAAGCAACCCGGCCAGCGCGACACTGGACCCCAGGCCCGACACCAGGGACGATGCCCGGCGACCTCCTCGGTCCTGCAAGGCCGAGACCACCCGGCCGACCGCCGCCGCGACCAACAGGATCACCCCGAGGACCACCGTCGCCTTCCAGAAGATCTCTGGCGACGCCCAGATCAGCAGACCGGCGACCGCCGCGGCCACGACCCACGGCAGCGCCTTCCGCGCCTTCCGCGTCGTCCCGTCCGACCGCGCCGATCCGATCCACCGCGCCTTCCGGGTCCGCCCGGGTAGCTTGATGCCAGTGTCCTGGCGCAACAACCGGACCAGGACGAACACCAGCCCGCCGATGACCGGCAACATGACGAGGGTGACCGCCGCCCCCGCGCCGTACTGCAGCTGCAGGATCGCCTTCGAGTAGGCGACAAGCACGTACGGCGCGGTCACGTCGCCCGGGCCGCCCTGCGTCAGCAACCAGATGAGGTCGAAGTTGTTGAACGTCCAGATCGACGACAGGGTCACCGTCACGGTGATCACGTAGCGCAGGCCGGGCAGCGTCACGTGGACGAACCGCCGCAACGACGAAGCGCCGTCGATGGTCGCCGCCTCGTACAGGTCCGCCGGGATCGCCTTCAACCCCGCGAGGAAACAGACGGTGAAGAACGGCACCCCCTTCCACACGTTGACGAGGATCACCGACGGCATGGCCAGCGACGGGTCGGACAGCCAGCCCGCGGGCCAGCTGTCGACCAGGTGTGCCGAGGCCAGCAGCGGCCCGATCCCCGAGTCGGTGAGCAGCGTGTTGACGCTGCCGAAGATCGGGTCGAGCAGCGAGCGCCAGCCGAACGCCGTCACCACCGTCGGCACCACCCACGGCGTCAGGAGCAGCCCGGTCAGCACGGCCCGCCCGCGACGCCGATGGTGCAGCAGCAGGGCCGCGGACAGACCAAGCACCACCTTGAACACCTCGGCGTAGGCGGTGAACACGAACGAGTTCACCACGCCCGTGTGGAACTGCTGGTCGCCGGCGAGGGCGATGTAGTTGTCCAGGCCGACGAACACGCTGTCCTGCCCGTGCCGTTCCGTCGTGCTGGTAACGATCGACCGGGCGATCGGCACGAGCACGAGCCCGCCGACCAGCACGGCCATGGGCGCCAGGAACAGTGCCGCCAACCGCCAGTCACGACCCAGCCGCCGCTGGGTCGCCGTAAGGGAGCGGGGTCCCGGTGGCGAGGATGCCCTCGCCACCGGAACCCGCGCTGGACGGACCGACGTCACTGGGGCAGCCCCTGCTGTTTGAAGATCTGCACCATCTTCGTGTGGGCGGCCGTCACGGCCCGTGCGGGCGCCGTTCCCTGGACGACCTGCTGCATCATGTCGGTGAGCACGTAGGCGGCGACGACGGCCTGCTGGCCCGCGCTGGCCTTCTGCGGAAAGGACAGGCCGTTCTTCGTGGACAGCGGCAGCGGCTGCTGGGACATCGTGCGCAGCATGCCGAACGCCGGGTCGCCGCTGGTGAAGAACGGGTCGGCGTCCCAGACCTTCTCCCAGGCGGGCATTGCCAGGCCGGGCGCCTCCTTCGCCACCCCGAGCAGCGCGGGCGCACTGACCAGGTACTGCGCCAGTAGCTTGGCGAGCGCGGGGTTCTTGGCGCCCTTAAAGACGACAAAACCCTGGGACTGGCCGAGCAGCAGGGACTTGTCGGTCGCCGGGCCGGTGCAGTCGGAGAAGACGTGGGTGTTCGCGTAGACGGGATTCTTCTTGGTCTTGGAGTCCGCGTAGACACTGAAGCTGTTGCGGGTGTAGCCGAGGACGCCGGCGAGCCAGTTCTCGTTGTTGCTGGTGTCGGTCCAGCTGGCCACCCCCGGCGGCAGCATCGGCGCGTACTTGGGGTTGGTGTAGATGTCGCCGAGGAAGGTCACCGCCTGCACCGTCTCGGGGGAGTCGAACGTGACCTTCGTGCCGTCGTTGGTGGCGATAGCCCCGCCATAGGAGTTGATCAGTGCCTCGATAATCCCGTTGCCGTCACCGGACCGGTTCACCGTCATGCCCCAGCCGTACCGGCGCTTGGTCGGATCGGAGATCGCCATGGCCAGGTCCCGCACCTCCTCCCATGTGTAGGTGTCCTTGGGGGAGATGCCCTTCTCCTGCATCCAGTCCTTGCGCAGGAATGAACCGATCCCGATGAAGTGGTAGGGGATGGCGAACCACTTGCCGTCGAACACGCAGAAGTTCTTGGATTCCGCGCAGGGCTCGCCGTACTTGGCCGTCAGCGCCTCGACGACGTCCGTCACGTCCTCCAGGTCGCCCAGCCCGTGAAACTGCGCGATGAACCGCGAGTCGGTCATGAACGCCAGGTCACGCGCCACCCCACCCTTGACCTCGGCGTCGATCTTGGCCACCACATCACCGGCGTCGGCCTGGACCAGACTGTTCTCGATCTTCGTCCCGGTGGCGTCGGCGAACGTCTTGATCGCGCCGTCCAGTGCGGCGTTCGCCGCGTTCGAGTACAGCTTCTGCGACAGCACCCCCATCGACGTGCCCTTCAACGGCGCCGCGGCGTCGAGCAGCTCCTTTGGAAGTTCCGGCCCTCGGGGGGTCGAAGGGCTGTCTCCGCACGCGGCCAGACCGGCCGCGCCGAGCACCCCCACTCCCAGCCCCAGAAAGCCGCGCCGGGACCACAACGGGTTGTCCTCCATGGCTATTCGCCTCCTTCTCGCCTCATCGCCGCACGCCATCTGCGTACTCAGCGACCACCGCGGTCTTCGTGCCTTCCAGCCGTATCTCGGAGTAGGTGAGGTGGGGTTGCCCTCCATGACGTCGGGCGCGCCCTTGCCGTCGCCCATCGTCGGGACGTTCGCCCACGCGAGTCTGGGTACGCCGCCCGTCGTCGCGACCGTCGCCGCCCGCGCGGCGACGCGGAGGATCCAGATCGGTGGGCAATGATCACCTCCGAAGCGCCGCGTTCGATGTTTCGAACTGGAGTTCGATAAATCGATTGAGCTGGTCGCGACGGTAGAGGACTGAGTGCAAGGTGTCAACGATGTTGAATAGTTAGGCTGCCGGAAGCGGGCGCTCGGTGAGCACGTGGAGTGGATGATGGAGTTCCTGCACGCCCCGTACAAGATCGCGTAACTTCGGGTTAGTGGGACTGCCCGAGGCCGGCATCACGAGCCAGGACGATCGCCTGGCCGCGTTCGGAAAGGTTCAGCTTCGCCAAAATCATGGAGACGTTGTTCGCGACCGTCTTGGGCGAGAGGAACAGGGCCTCACCGATCTCGACATTCGTGAGGCCGGCGGCGAGCTTGCCGAGGATCAGCCGCTCACGCTCGGTGAGCTGAGGAAACGTCGTGGCGGATCGGGCTCGGCCGTCGCCGAAGAACGTGCGCAGCCGAGGCGCGAGCGCCGCGCCGAACACGGCCTGCCCGGCGGCGGCGGAACGCACCGCGGCCAGGATGTCCTCGCCGTCGGCGCCCTTGAGCAGGTAGCCGACCGCGCCGGCGGCGATCGCGGCGTGAACGGTGGCGTCGTCCTCGAACATGGTCAGCACCAGAACCGCGGTGTCGGGCCTGGCGGCCAGGATCTCACGGGTGGCCTCCAGGCCAGAGAGCTCCGGCAGCTGCAGGTCCATCAGTACGACGTCGGGACCGGTCGCAGCGACCACGTCAACGGCGCTACGTCCGTTTGCGGCCTCTCCGACCACGTGGACGTCCTGGGCAGATGCGAGCACTGCCTCCAGCCCCTGACGGACGAGCTGGTGGTCGTCGACGATCACCACCCGGACGGTCCCCTCGGTCGTCATACGGACGCCTCCGCCTGCAGCTGCGACAGCGGGAACGACGCCACGAGGCGACCGCCGTTGGCGGTAGGGCCGACCTCGAGAGTCCCACCGAGCTCGGACACCCGTTCCCGCATCGCGACGATACCGACACCGGGCGTCCAGACAAGGTCGGACGCTCCGTCGTCCACGACCTCCACGTAGGCGCTGGCGCCCGCTGCGCCGAGGCGGACGCGGCAGCAGCCTGCCTCGGCGTGCCGGACGACGTTGGTCACGCCCTCGACGGCGATCCGGAACAACGCGACCTCGACGGCGGCGGGAAGGACCGGCAGGCCATCGTTCTCGACCTCGATGTCGATCGGGCCGATCTCCTCCATCCGGTGTACGTGCGCCGTGATCGCCCCGACGACGCCCAGGTCGTCCAATGCGGGAGGACGGAGGGAGTAGACGACTGTGCGGAGGTCGGCGATGGCCTGGCTCGATGCCTCCTTGGCCCGCGCGAGCAGCGCGAGCGGATCGCCGTCGCGGGACGTCAGTCGGCTTCGCGCTGCGTCAAGGTTGAGGCCCACGCTGGTCAGGAGCGGGCCCAGACCGTCGTGGAGGTCCCGGCGCAGCCGGCGGCGCTCCTCTTCACGCGCCTCGACAATGCGCTGGCGCGACGCCACCAGATCGGCCGTGAGCGCCTCTGCGTGTACGGCAGCACCCGCTTGCCGAGCCAGGTCGGCCAGCACCGCGCCGTCGCGCGGGTCCAGCGTCGACTCCCCACGCCGCGGCGCGGCCACCAGGGTTCCGACCCGCGTGCCCTGGGACACGAGCGGCCAACGTCCGAGCTCGGCGTCGGTCGCCCGAAGGTCGCCGTGCTGGGCCAGGACGGAGCCGTCTCCGGGCCGCTCGATCGCGACGTACGGCAGCCGCAGCGACTGTGCGACCGCCGCGACCACGGTCTTCAGTACGTCGCCCGGGGCGGCTATGGCATCGAGGCGCTGACTCAGGTCGCGCAAGGCCTGGTAGGGATCACTTCGTCGGCCGTAGAACAGCTCGTCGACCACGTGCTGACTGCGGCGCAGCGCCGGCCCGAAGACCAGCGCCGTGATCACGGCCGCAGCCACCAGCCCGACCCGTTCTCCCTGGAGTGCCGCGACGACGGCTGCCAGCGCCGCGAAGACCCCGGCGACCACGACGCTCATCAGCGCGTACGCCACGGACCTGCGGATGACGGTGTCGATCGCCCACAGCCGATAGCGGACGATCGGGATGACCAGGGTGGTGGTGAAGAGCAGTCCATCGACAAGGCTCACCGCGACAGGGAGCGTCTCGGTGACCGCGATAGGGAACAGGGCGAGGGAGAGCACGACACCGAAGGCCCGCCACCGGAGCTGGTCGCGCTCGATGCCGGTGGCCTTCCAGGCCCGGCGGACGATGGAGAGTCCGGCGATGATCCCGACCAGGATCACGAGCGGGACGGCCACCGTGAACGCCGACGCGACCTCACCCACGACGGTCCCACCCGTCAACGGGTTGCGGAGGGTGCTGGTCGTACCATCGGCACGTTCCAGCTCGAGCGTCTGGTCGCCTAGAAGCCCGCCGATCAGACCGAGGGCGATCCCCACGACGAGCAGTCGATTCAATAGCCGCCCGAACCGTGACCTGACCTGGCCGCTCGGGAACCGGACGTTCACCAGACCCTGCACCGCGAGCGGCAGGAACTGCACGGCGCCGAGCAGGCACCCGTACTTCACCAGAGGGCTCTCCGCTCCCTGGCTGAGAGCGGCGTAGGACTGCGAGGCAAGCGCGACCCCGACCGCCACGACCGCGGCGCAGCCCGAGAGCAGCCAGCCGAACGGGAGATCCGGACGACGTACGACGAGGAACGCGCCGACGACGGCGTACGGCACGACAAAGGCCAGCGCCGTCGAGATCTCGGCTACCTGACCGCGCGGAGCACCGTCCAACGTCGACATGGCATCGATCGTGAGGCCCACCCCCACGATGGCCACCGCCAACAGCGCGACCGCCGCCGGCGCCGGGTGGGCGCTGGGCGACAAGGTCCGTTTGATGATCACGCTGCTCGTCACGATGTCTTAACCCTGACCTGTCCGCGCTGCACCCGCAACGGAGCTCCGCTCCCGATCATTGGGACATTCTCCCGACAGCGCGGGAACGGTTCGTGATCTCCGGCCCTGGCCGCGGGAATCCTCGGAGCACAACCATCAGTCAAGGACACGTCCGGCAGCCCGGCCTCCGGACACCACCGTTAGGAGACCACCATGAAGTTCGTCCGCATACTCGCGATCGTCCCGCTCGTTCTGATGTCGCTGATGAACGTCGGCTACCCCTTCGGGACCGACTCGAAGCCGGACGTCGTCGTGGCCATCGCGGTCCTCATGCTCGGCGTGGCCGGGTTCGTCGCCGCCTCCGGCATGGCCGGTAACACCACATGGGGCATTCCGGCCGCACTCGCGGTGGCAGGCATCAACGTCGTGGGCGCGATCATCGCGCTCGTCTCGGATTCCGAAGGGGCGATCATCGGCCTCGTCGTCAGCTCGCTGGCCCTCGTGCTGGCGTTCGTCGCCGGCTCGGGCACACGCAAGGTGTCGGTGGCCTGACCATGAGCTCCACGACCGAACCGGCACCCCTGGCCACCGCGGCATCGGCCAAGCAGCCACGGGACCGACGCGGGTTCTGGCGCATCCTGCTCGCGATCATCGTCGTGCTGCCGATGCCCGCCAAGGGTGTCTTCTACATGCTGACGCCGGTCGCAGGCGACGCCACCTTCCAGGACTCCGTGACCTCGTTCGAAGCCCACCGCGGAATCCTGGAGAGCCTGAAGTGGTTCGACGCGGTGTTCGTCGTCACGCTCATCCCCGCCACGATCGCGGTGGCGTGGGTCGCCCGGCGCGGCGCCCCACGACTGACCGCCGCCGGCGCCTTCATCGCGCTGACTGGATTCCTGGTCGGCATACCCCTGCTCGGCGGGGTGATGACGCCGGAACTGGTCACCGTCCAGCACGACCTCGACGTGACCTTTATGGCCGCGCTGGACGACGCACTGCACCACGAGCCCCTGCTCGGGATCGCCTCGCTGCTGTTCATCGTCGGCATCGTATTCGGGCTGGGTCTGCTCGGCGGTGCCCTGAAACGAAGCCGGTCCGTCCCCGCCTGGGTGGGGCTCGCCGTCATGATCGGAGGCGCAACCCACCCGTTCATCCCGAACCACATCGGCCAGGGCATCGGCCTCTTCGTCGCCGCAGCCGGCTTTGCCGGCGTCAGTGTCGCCCTCGTGCGGATGACCAACGACGAGTTCGATCTGCCCCCTACGAGGCTCCCAGCAGCACCTCGTCCATCCCGTCCGGTGGGCGAACTGATCCCTGCCATACCTGAGGAGTCACCATGAAACGATCACGTCGTCGCACCTTCGGCGGATGGGTGCCGTTGGTCGCCACCGCTCTCTCGCTCGCAGCATGCAGCGGCGGCTCAGCCCCTTCACCGCCCTTGGCGCCGTCCGCGGCGGCTAGGTCCACGGGATCGGAATACTCTACCAAGTACTTCACCACGCCTCTAGACCTCAGCGTGCCGTCGTGGTTGGTCCCGACTCCCACAGAGGACACCGCGCAGTTCGTCACATTCACCTCCGCCGACGACAGCCGCTCGGTACGCATCCTCAGCCCCGTCGTCCTCTACCCACCGGGCTCAACGACCGAGACACCTATCCCCCAGGACTACGTCGGCTACCTGCTGACCCAGACCGCCCATGGCGGCCATCTCACTGACCGGATCGATACAACGGTGGATGGTCATCCCGCCACCGTGGTGACCGCACGTACCGACAAGCCTCTCGACGGGTCACTCGGATGCCCTGACACCGGGATCAGTCCCTCCGATTGCTTTGGGCTGCAACCAGAGCTCATCCTGCGCCTCGCCGTGATCAGGACCGACCACGGACCGCTGCTGATCTGGCTACGCAACCAGGTAAGCGCCAAGCCGGACCTGGCGACCGAGACGCAGCACTTCACCGAACTGTTGTCCGGCGTGCACTTCAGCGCACGGTCCCCGCAAGCGGCGCCGGCACGGGCCGCAACCCAGCTCGACGGCACCTACACCTGGACGATCACCGAACAGGACGCCCGCATGTACGGCACGGCGAGCGACAGGACGTCGGAGGGCCTGGCCCGCTTCCCGATCACCTTCACCATGGTCCTAGAGAAAGGCAACTGGACTATGCAGGAGACCAGCAGCTCGGACACCGGAAGCGGCACCTACGAGATCACTGGCGACCGGCTCACGTTCCATTGGTCTGGGACCACGCTGGCCTTCGACGTAACGAAAGCCAAGGACGGGACCCTGCACCTGCGCGGCATTGCGCCCATGCATCCAGGGGAACGGTTCATCTGGACGACGAAGCCCTGGGTCAAGCGGTAACCCGCACCCCGGGTGGAGCGGCTGTGGTGCGGTCGCGGGACGAGCCGTTTGGGCTCCCGTCGTTCGGGCGGGGTCCGATGAGGGGCAAGCCTAACCACACGAGTGACCGGCCCCGTCGACATCGGTCGACGGGGCCGATCGGGCCGGTCGACCTGCCACGGCCCCACATGAGGACCAACGGGTACGGGTCGAACCGGCGCGGCTGCCCCGGTGGCCGCCCACGCATGGGACCATGCAGTGGCCACGGACGGCCGGTCTGTGCGCGGGTTCGGTCAACCACCGCGGTGAGTCGTGACTGCGGGTGTTCATCCACTCGAGGTGTCAGGTCCGACGTGCCCGCCGTGGTCACCCACCTGCGCGACCTTGAGTTACGGGAGTGTGCATTGTGGATACGGCCGGGGTGATCGAGGCGCACCGGCGCGCCGGGCGGGACTTCACGGCCGCCGGGGTGCGCAGCTACGTGCGCGAGGAGGGCGCCGGGGACCCGGTCGTCTGCGTGCACGGGGTACCGGCGTCGTCGTTTCTGTACCGCAAGGTGTTGCCACAGCTGGCCGCCCGGGGGTTGCGTGGGGTGGCCTTCGACCTGCCGGGACTGGGTCTGGCCGACCGGCCGGCCGAGTTCGACTATAGCTGGACCGGACTGGGCCGCTTCGCCATCGCGGCGGTCGACGCCCTCGGCCTGGACCGTTTCCACCTGCTCGTGCACGACATCGGTGGACCGGTCGGGTTCGAGGTGGCGGCGGCGATGCCGACCCGGGTGCGGTCGATGACCCTGCTCAACACGCTCATCGCCGTCGACGAGTTTCGCCGGCCGTGGGTCATGCAACCGTTCGCCTGGCCGGTCATCGGCGAGGTGTGGCTGGCAACGCTCAGCCGGCCGCTGTTCGTGGCGTTGATGCGCTGGCAGGGGGTCAAGGACCGGTCGGTGCCCGCCGGGGAGCTCGCCGCCTACGTCGACCTCCTCAAGCGGGCCGATAGGGGCAAGGCGTTCCTGCAGATCATGCGCGGTTTCGAGCTGACCACCCAGAAGCGCCGGCTCTACGAGAGCGTGGTCCGCGACGTGCCGTACCCGGTGCAGGTCATCTGGGGAGCCGACGACCCCGCGCTACGGCTTGCTGTGCACGGTGCGCAGGCGGCCCGGGCTGTCGGCGTCGACCACGTCCACACCGTGCCGGCCAAGCACTTCCTGCCCGAGGACCAGGCACCAGCCATCGCCGCCTACGTGGACGCCATCGCCGAGCGAGGCTGAGCGCCGCCACGTCGGAAGAATCGCTCCGCCACCTCGTCGAGCGGGTACGCCAGCTCGATGCGTACTCGTCGAGGGTGACCTCGGCGGCCGGGTCGAACCGGGCGGCGACCCCGATCGTCTTGATCACCTCGTCGCCGATGCGGAACCACGGGCACAGTACGAGCTTCGGGGATCGTCCGGTGGCGCCGGCTGACGCCGACCGTGTCGCGCCTCGGAGGGCTGCTCCTCCCGCTGGCGGGTGGGTACGTGGTCTACTACGGCTGGTAGGAGATGCGGGTGCTGGGCGGCGCCGCAATGGCCGATCCCGTCATCGACGCCGCGAGCGCCGTGCAGCGGTGGCTAGACTCCTCGCCCGACCACGTCGGCCCGGCGAGGCCGCCCACGGCTGGACCGGTGAGTCGACGTCAACGTCGGCCTCCGTAGCAAGAGCCTCCCACGCACCCCTTGGCCGGTCCCGGCGGCGTCAGGCTGGACGCCATCGGCGGGCGGCTCGGGCGAGGTGATGGAGGTCCTCCCAATGCGAGGTGACCCTGTCGCGGCCAGCCGGGGTGAGTCCGACGGTGGTGCGCGGAGTCCTACCAACGAACTCTTTCGAGACGACGATCAGGCCCGCTTCTTCGAGCCGGCCGACATGTGATGACAGATTTCCCTTCGACAGCCCGGTGATGCGTTGCAGGAACAGGAAATCGGCCGACTCGCAGGCCGACAGCGCCGAGAGGATCGCCAGCCTGGCTGGCTCATGCACGAGCCGATCCAGGTCGGCCAGTCGCTCGAAGGGCGTCGTCATGACTCGTCAGGCTGCGGGAATCGGCGTACCAGCTCCAAGTGGTCGAGAGATCCCAGGACGAGGTAGAGAATCCCGACCGTCGCCGCCCACAGGACCACGATGGGTCGTCCCGCCGCGACCGCCCCGGCGAGCGGCAACGGTGTGAGTGCGGCGAGCAGTGCCGCCCCGACAAAGTAGTGGGGCCGCCCACCGCCGGTCGACGCGCGGTAGGCAAGCAGCGCCGCGGCCCATACGACGCCAGAGATGAACACCTTAGGTGCCACCAGGATGTCGATGAAGATGGAGGCGGTCATCGCCGGATACGCAATCAGCCACGATGCTGGCCGGCGCGACCGACCACGACGCCGAATCTGCGCGCGTAGTAGCGGTCGGCGACGCGGTAGAGGTACCACCACGATGCGATTGCGCGTGGCAAAGCGGTGCGCTCAGCGGGCATCCCAGGCAGGCGGTCCTCGACGAAGCGGCGCAACGATTCCACCGACTGCGGGAATGCTTCGTGGATCATTGCGGTGAGCTGGTCGGTGCCGGTTGGGTCGATCGGTTCGAAGGTCGTGCGCAGGGTGACGGTGGCGGTGTGCGGGTCGGGGCCGGGTGCAACGGTGAGGGATCCGCCCGACTGTCGCACGGACAGCGCGACGCGGAGGTGTTCGAACCGGTAGGTTCGCCGGTCCGGGGAGATGTCGCTGATCCCTCTCGTGGACCTCCTGCCCGTCGGCCATCTGGCATACCCGTATCACGCCGTCCAGTACGAGTTCGTCGTCCGCGACGGCTTCGCCGCCGTCCGACAGGCCGACGAAAGAGGCGACATTGACATCCTCGCTAGGACGGATAAGGTCGGCCTTCCCCGGGGCAAGCCGTCACCGTTGAGGGCGTCTGCCTCGATGACTCCGCGGGGAGTGAGAGCGACCCGCCGACCCTCGACCTAGCCCGGCCGGGCTGCGGTCGTAGCCCGAGTTTTCGAGTCAGCCGATGAGAGGACGTCCTCGGCACACCGTTGACACGCCATTGTGATCTGCAACGATGAATCGTGACTTCCGGATGGCGAAACGGTATGGATCTTCTGGCAGCGATCGCGACTGTGATCGCCGTGATCATGATCGGCCTCTATATCGCGTTGATAAGTCATGAAGGCGGCCAGGTGGCGGCCTGGTTTCTCGCCGGACTGGCCGCGGCAGCACTTCTTTCGGTCTATGGTGGAGTCCGCGCGGTGCCTCGGCGCGGGTTGGCGCTGGCGGTGTCGGGCGTCGTGATGGCGGTGTTGGGCTTTCTCAGCCTCCCGTCGATCGGATTTCCAATCCTCGGCGCGGGTGTGTTGGCCTTGGTCGCTGCTGCGCGCAGCGTTCGCCATGGCACGCTTGCCCGCTGAGTAGAGCCTGACCTGAATGCTATCGCTCATGATGCGGTGCAACGCGTTCATCTGCCGCTCTGCGTTCGTATCCAAGCCGTACGACTCGACGTGTGGAGTCGAGGAAGCGCGTGAGCTTTCCTCGTCACGGTGCCGTCCACCAGCTCGACGCGGGTCCACAGCAAACCACCGAGCAGGCGTATGCGCATGCTCGACCTCCCGCGGGCAAGCCTAACCACACGATGACCGGCCCCGTCGACATCGGTCGACGGGGCCGATCGGGCCCGGGTTGGGCGGTCAGGCCGCAACGAGCTCGGCCTCGACGGCCGCCGCCACGGGTCGGACAAGGGTTGCGATGGTCACGCCGGCGATCGCCCCGAGGAGCGCGATAATGACCAGGAAGGGCGGCAGTCCACCCCCGAGGGCATCGTCGATCGACTGGGCGACGAGGAACACCGGGACCATGCCGACAAGCGAGGCGAGGCCGGCGCCCAGTCCCTTGAGCACCATCAGCCTCGGGTACGGTCGCCCGGCGGCGCGGGCCTCCCGGCGCAGCAGGAACGCGGTTGCCCCGCCGAGCGCGGTCATGCCGGCGACGAAGTCGGCCGGCGGGCCGAGCAGTTCGAAGGCCACGCCTCCTACCAGGAAGACGGCGATGCCCTCGACGGCGGTCCAGAGCAGGTACCCGGTGTGCCGAGCGCCGATGGCGCGGCGCTGGGCGAACGCCACGACCGCGGCCATGCCCATGAAGCCCGCGAAGTGCATCGGGATGTCGAAGGGCCCGTCGTGTTCCACGAGGCCGCCGTCGGCGATGATGCCGAACACCGGCAGCCCCACGAAGAGGCCAAGCGCGTTGGCCACGAGCCAGCGGCGCCACTGCAGGCGGTTCATGTGTACTCCTTGAGTCTGAGCACCGCGTATCGGTGCCGCATGTAGAGAGTGCTCTGTGGACAGAGCGGCAACCAGGGTGAGCACACCCGGATTCGCGTAGGGGCACACGACGCCTGGTGCACCGGCTGGCACCACTACGCGGGCACGGGGATGCGACCGCGAACGGTGGTGCCGTGTCCCGGCGCCGACTCCACGGTCAGGGTGCCGCCCACCGCGGCTATCCGGTCCTGCATGCCCAGCAGGCCGCTGCCCCCGGAGTCCGGCGTGGTCGCCAGGTCGAAGCCGGGCCCGTGATCGGTGACGACGAATACGAGGTCGCTCTCGACCGTCCGCAGACGCACCTCCACCGGCGCGCCCGGAGAGTGCTTGGCCGAATTCTGCATGGCCTCCAGACAACAGAAGTACGCGCCCAGCTCGACGGCGATCGGGAAACGGGCGCCGGCCAACTCGGGGTCGAACTCGACGCGCACGTGCTCGACGCTGCGCGCCCGGGCCCGCAGCGCGGCCGCCAGGCCCCGCGCGGCCAGGACCGGAGGGTAGATGCCGCTGGCGAGTTGGCGCACGTCGTCGATGCAGCGGTCGACCGCCGCGACGCATGCCGCCAGCGCCTCGGCCAGATCGTCGGGGCCGGCCGCGGCCAGCCGTTCGGCGCGCCGGATCCGGCCCGCCAGGGCGACCAGTTGCTGCTGGGCACCGTCGTGCATGTCGCGCTCCAGGCGGCGCCGCTCCTCGACCTGCGCGGCCGCGATCCGTTGCCGGCTGGCCCGCAGCTGCGCCGACTGCTCGGTGATCAGCTCGAGCCGCGCCTCGAGTTGCTTCGTGAGGGCCACGCTGCGTAGGGCCGGTCCGGCCTGCGCGGCCAGGTCGGTGAGGAGCCGGTAATCCCCGCGGCGCAGTGGCCGGTCGGACGACGTCGCCACCGCGACGTCACCGACGACCTGCCCGAGGTGGCGCACCGCCACGGACTCAACGGCCGGTGCCCCATCCGCCGAGCCGTCGGGTGACCAGGCCGTCCGCTCGGCGCCGTCGTCCAGAAACACCCGTACCCGGGCGGCCGGCACGCCCAGGCCCCGCACGAGCGCCTCCGCGGTGCGCGGCAGGACCTCCTCAACGACCGGGACGTCGGCGAGCTGCCGGGGCAGCGCGGCGAGCGCGTCGTACGGCGTCGCCCGTACTCCATGGACCAGCCGCCGGGCGGCCCGGGTCAGCGCATCCTTGACCTGTCCGAAGGCGACGGCCACGAACGCCGCCGCGACCACCGAGGGCACCAACCCCGGCGGGTTGTCCCGGTCCCCGGTCAGCCGGGTGACGCCGACAACCACGGCCACATACCCGGACCCGATGGCGAGCGCAAGACCACTGTATACAAGCGAGGCGACGAGGATGCGGTCGAGATCCCAGACGTGGTACCGAAGGGCGCCTATGGCCAGGGCGGCCGGCAGCCCGACCGTGATGGCCGCCACCAACACCAGCCGGCCCAGTGCCTCGGTGAACGGCCAGAGCTGGGCGAGCAGGCCGACGACGGCGACGAGGGCGACCAGCGCGAGCGGCGTGAGCCGCCGCCGCTGCTCGCCCCGGGCCCGCACATACCGCACCACGAGGCTCGCGCCGGTCGCCACGAGCATGAGCAGGGACACGCGGGTCAGCCCGTCGTGGGCACGGGTGACCCAGCCCAGCGCCGACCGAGGAAGCACGCCGGCCCATGGGATCTGATAACCGTAGGTCTCGTCGGTCAGCGGGCCGGGGCGCAGCAGGAGCAGCACGATCTGGACCGCCACGACGGCCGTCGCGACGCCCGTGACGGCCCGCCACCGTCGCGACCCGAGCCGCCCATCCGGGAAGAGAGCCAGCGCCAGGGCCAGCGGAACCGGGAAGAACAGCGGGTCAAGGGCCAGCCCGACCCCACCGGCAAGTGCCGGAACGGGCACCGAACCCGGATCGGCCCGCAGCCCCGTGTACGCGTACTCGCGCAGGCTCAGCTCGGCCACCAGGCTCGCGCCCATGACGAACAGCACCGGCCCCAACAGGTTCGTCGGCCGCACGGCCAGCAGCAGGCCACCGACGAGGCCGAGCGCGACGCCGACGAACAGGGAGCCGAGCGTGAAACCGACGCCCACGCCCGGGTCATCGGCGTGTCCGGCAATCGCGATGGCGGTGGCGACGCCGCCCGCGGCGACCGCGGTCGCGGCGAGCAGCGCCAGGTTGCGGCGTGTGGTCACGCCGCCATTGTCACCGGCCCGCCTCCCCGACCGCGATGGTGGCGGGACGACGGCCGTCCTCGTGCCAGCACCACTTCCCCACGAAGCGCGGGTCTCTACGCTGGGCGTGTGACCGTCCGCCTGATACTCGCCGAAGACAACCTGCTCGCCCGCGAGGGGTTGCGCGGACTGCTCTCCGCCGACTCGGACATCGCGGTGCTCGAGGTGTGCCAGGGCTACGACGACCTGCTGGCGGCGGTGGAACGGCATGACGCCGACGTGGTCGTCACCGACATCCGGATGCCGCCCACCTTCACCGACGAGGGCGTGCGGGCGGCGAAGGTGCTGCGCCGCATCCGTCCGCATATCGGCGTCGTTGTCATCAGCCAGTACGACGATCCCGAGTTCGCCCTCGCCCTCCTGGAGGACGGATCGCGCGGGCGGGCGTACCTGCTCAAGGAACGAATGTCGGACCCGAGCCAGCTCCTCGACGCCATCGCCGAGGTCGCGCGCGGTGGCTCGGTGGTCGATCCGAAGGTTGTCGACGCGTTGGTGCGCGGGCGGCGTCAGCGCAGCCCGCTTGCCACGCTCACGCCCCGCGAGCAGGAAGTGCTCGCCCACATGGCGACCGGGAAGGACAATGCGGCGATCGCGTCCACGCTCGTGCTCACCGTCCGCGCGGTCGAGAAGCACATCAACGCGATCTTCAACAAGCTCGGTCTGGCCTCGGAGCACGAGGTGCACAAGCGCGTCAAGGCGGTGCTGCTGCACCTGGCGGAGCAGGATTCCTGACCCGCCGGCCGGCGGCCCGGACGACGATGATGACCGCGTCCTGCGCGCCGTGCCGTCCGATCGGTGATTCCCGGGCCTCACGGCCTCGTCCGGCGGCCTACGCCTCCCGTACCAGCAGGGCAAAGGCGGCCCGCCCCACGGCCGCTTCGTCGAACTCCTCGCTCGCGTACACCAGGTTCGGCTGGGGTGCCAACACTCTGGCCGTCATGACAGTCGGCGCGCCGCACGGAACGAACAGGTCTCGCGCGTCCGCCGGGGGCATCGCGTCCGGCGATCTCCCCGCGCGCCTTTGGGGCCCGCCCCAGTAGCGCAGCATCAGCGACCCCGCGCCCAGGCACACGATCTCGATGACGTAAACGCCGGACTCGTTCACGCTGGAGCTGCCGCCCGACATCCCGACCCGGCCGGCGCGCCGGGCGATTCCAGAGGTGCCCCAGACGATCGGAGGCTTGCCCTCGGCCCGGCGCCGCCGGTTGTCGACGTTGTCGAGCCCGAGAGCGGTCTTGGCTCGAGCCTCGAGCCGCTTGAGCTCCTCGTCGGACAGTCGCGGCGGTGCGGGCGCGGGCGAGGGCGAGAGCGACGGCGTCGCCGCGCCGGGCGGGGGCGGCTGGCTTGTCCGGCCGGCGATCTGGACGACGAAGGCGCCCGCGGCGATGGCGGAGACCACCCCGAGCGCGACCGTAGCCACGCCGGTGCGCCGGCGGCGCCGCACGGTCCGGGCGGCCGCGGCCGAGCCGGGCGGCTGGATGAGGGGAAGCGTCTCGGCGCGCAGGCCGGCCAACGCCGCTCGGGTCTGTTCCTCGGTAAGCTCAGGCACGCGGCACCTCCAGGTCAGTGGGGTCGAGGCGGACGGCGAGCGACGTCCGTCCGCGGTGCAGCCAGGACCGTACGGTCGCCTCCGGCACACCCTCGCGGTCGGCGATCTCGGCCACCGGCAGGTCGGCGAGGTAGTGCAGTACTATCGCCCGCCGGTGCTTGGCGGGCAGCGTGGCCAACGCGTCGATGAGCGCGACGCGATCGGGCCCCGGGCCGTCCGCGATCGGCTCACCGCGCTGGCGGCTCTGGAACGCGCGCGCCGTACGGATGCGCCGCCAACGGCTGGTCGCGAGATTCCACGCGACCCGGCGCACCCACTGGTGCGGGTCGTCGTACGCGCTGATCCGCGCCCAACCGGCGAGGGCGCGGCAGAAGGCGTCCTGTACGACGTCCTGCGCCTCGTGCCGGTCGCCGAAGTAGGCGTAGACCTGCACGGCGAGGTCGGCATAGTGCGCCGCGTAGAACTCGTCGAAGTCCCTCATCGTGGACTACACGTTCCGGCCGGACGCTACGTTGCGGACCGGCCGGCAATCTGCCGGTCGGCCTGCACGGTGGTCTCGTCGAGCCAGGCGTGCCGCGGGGCAGCTTACCGGCGCGTCGTCACGCGAGCCGCAGCTTGCGCTTCGACTTCGCTGAGTTCGATCGAGCGGAGTAGGTTCCCGAAGGTGGACCGGGATCACTTGGCTCGGATCTTGGATTGCGAAGGCGAGGCCTTCGCCGCATGCCGGGGTGCGGTTCTCGACGGTGCCCGGTTCTGGGTCACCGATTCGACCCAGCCGGCGTCCGAACTCGCGACGACCTATGCCCGGCGCGAGCGGCGCATCCGACAGCGTGGGATCCCGACGCTGGGGTTCGCCGAAGCGGTGACGGCGCTGCGTGATCGGGGCGATGGACTGGTACGACTCGGGGCGGTGGACACCGATGACCCGCCGTACCACTTCCAGCTGTTCATTAACGGCGACGGCACAGCGATGATCGCTTGCCTCGGGGTTGACCAGGCATGGAAGGCGAACCGAAACGGCATGTGAACCGGCCGCAACGGCACCCCGACAGTCTTCCGGGCCGTCGACCCGCGGAGACGCTCGGCCTCCCCCCGCGCCGGACGCTTGTGTAATGATCGTCGAGTGAGCGGATGGGTCTACAACGATCGTCCTGAGGGCGTCAGGTTTCTGCCCGAGCAGGTCACGGAGCCGGCTCGCACCGAGATCGAGGATGAGATCTGGGCTTGGGTCGTGCGGGGCGAGGACGACGCCGCAGCGTTCGTGGACTACCTCGACGACGATGAGGAGCGCCACGGCGTCACCGATGAGGAGCTCGCTTCGGCCTACGACAAGGCGCTCGAATTCCGGCGGGCCCAGCAGCGCGGATGGGGCGCCGTGCGAAGCAATCTGAGCCTCGCCTTCGCTGAGCTCAACGAGCTCGGCGTGCTGGCGAGGGAGAACTTCGCCTGCTGCGGCAACTGTGCCGCCGCCGAGATCCACGATGAGCGTGACGAGTCCCGGCACTGGCACGGGTACCTGTGGTTCCACCAGCAGGACACCGAGTCACTGGTCTCCAGCCCGGATGGGTCGGTGTACCTCGGCTACGGCGCCTATCCGGACGCGGACTTCGACAAGGCCGCCTATGACGCCCTTTCAGAGGCCGAGCAGCGGGCCTGGTACCGGGCCGACGTGGAGCGCCTGCTGGATGAAATCGTCTTTCCGGTGCTTCGCAAACATGGCATGCGGGTCGAGTGGAACCGGAACCAGGCCACCCGGATCCTGCTCACCGGCGCGCAGTGGTACGCGCCTTTGGCCTGAGGCGGGCCGGTATCGGTCTGCGCAGGGAAACTACTTGTCTAACGGGTCAACGGTCACGACCTGACGGGTCTGGCCGGAGGTGCCCGGCTCAATGGGGCTGCCCACCCTGGAGTGTGGCTTTCACTGGGCATGCGGGAGCGGAGAGGACACAGTGGACAAGGTACCGGTTCCGAGCGCCAGCGGATCGTGAGGCGTCATCCGGAGGAGGCGACCGCCCAGCCGAAGCTGTCACTGGTCTCCGGCGTGCCGGCCACTCCACCGGTGGCCTGATTGAACACCCGGGTGTTCGGGCCGGTGAGCAGCGCGACGGACGAGCCGTGGAAGGCGTACACCGAGCCCGCGGAGTCGACGCTTCCCACGGTGTCGCCGATGACGCTGACCGCGAGGTCCCACTCGAGGCCGGCGTTGAAGCGGCCGGCGGTGAGCGCCCAGCCGAAGTAGTCGAAGTCCTCCGGTGTGCCCGGGGTCTCGTTGGAACCCTGCCGGATCAACTGGTTGCGAGGCGTGGCCACGCCGCTGGCCGAGCCGTACAGCACCTGGACGACGCCGGCGTCCTGGAAGCCGTCGATGTGTTCGAACGGCACGCCAATAGCCAGATCCGCGCGGCCGTCGGCGTCGAAGTCGCCGGCGGCGAGGGCCAAGCCGAACCCGTCGTCGGCCTCCGGGTCCCCGAGGACTCCGTCGGTGGCCTGGGTGAAGAGCTGGTCACCGTTGCCGCTCAGCCCGCCCGTGCCACCGTAGAGCACCTGCACCTCGCCGGCACCGTCGCTCCCGCCCACGAACTGGAACGGCACGCCGACGGCGAGGTCGGCGCGGCCGTCACCGTTGTAGTCCCCGGCGGCCAGCGACCGGCCGAAGTAATCGCCGGGCTGCGGTACGCCGAGCAGCCCGCCGGTACCCTGGCGGAACACCTGGCTGCCGGTTCCGACCAGGCCGGTCGGGCTGCCATACAGCACGTGCACCTGTCCGGAGTCCTGGAGCGGGTCGTCGCCGACGTCCTCCGCGTACAGACCGATCGCGAGGTCGGCCCGGGCATCGCCGTTGAAGTCGGCCGCCGCCAGCTTGTACCCGAACAGGTCGCCCGCCTCGGGGAAGTCCCCGACGCCGTTGTTCCCCTGCTGGTACAGGGCGGGCATGCCGGTCAGGCCGGTCGACGTACCCCTGAGGACCTGGACCGCGCCGGCATGCTCCCGTCCGGCGCGCACCTCGCCCGGTGCGCCGATGGCGAGATCGGCCCGGCCATCACCGTTGAAGTCGCCGGCCGCGAGCGCCTCGCCGAACAGGTCGCCGGCGTGCGGCGTCTCGCTGAGACCGCCGGCGCCCTGCTGCAACACCTGGCTGCCGATACCCGTCAACCCGCTCGTGCCGCCGTACAACACATGGACGACGCCCGCGGTGTCGACGGTGCCGACGTCCTCGAACGGCACGCCGATGGCCAGGTCGGTGCGGCCGTCGCCGTTGAAGTCACCGGTGCTGAGCACGAGGCCGAAACCGTCCCCCGCCTCGGGCGTGCCGCCGAGACCCCCGGCGCCCTGCTGGAAGAGTTGGCTACCGGTGCCGGTCAACCCCACCGAATTGCTGTACAGCACCTGGACCACACCGGCACCGGCCGCGGTGCCGACGTCCTCGTTCGGGACGCCGATGGCCAGATCCGCCAGGCCGTCACCGTTGAAGTCCGCCTGGACCTGGGCCGCGGCCGCGGCCACAGCCTGGCTCCCGGCCGAGGCGATCCCGTACCCCGACAGCACGGCCACCACCACGGCCATGAGCACCGTGAGCCGTCCCCCGTGGCCGACGATGGGCGCGGACCTGCCCGTCCTACTGCGATGCACAGCGACCTCCTGTCTTCGCACCGAGGATCGGCACACGTCCAGCATCGACGCCGGCATCGCAACGTGGTCGCAGGTCGGCCGCCGACCGCACACGATGGCGGTCAGAACGCGTGCTGGGCGAGCGCGACCAGGACCGCGGCGGGCAGCGCAGGTCCGTCCAGCATGGAGCACGCCGGCCATCGCGGTGGCCTCGTCACCGTCCCGAGGCCGGCAGCAGCCCGTCCGCCCGAGCCGGCACGCACTCGTCGCGGCGGATGTCTCGCCCACCACGCCGATGATCGTGGCGAGCGCCGTCAGCCAGGCGGACGGTCCGGCCGATCCCTCGTTGCCTGCTTCAGCCTGCGCAGAAGATCGGCGCCGGGGGACGACGGGACTGCCACCGAGCCTTGGCGAGTCTGAACTGTGGTGAAGGCGCCGAGGCCAATCCCGCGGCCGTACCAGCCAACCAAGTCGATCTCCTCAACGTCGATGGCACGCTCGCCGCGCAGCGTGCTCACCCGCAACGTCCGGCCGTCGAACGACGCCGCCCGAGCCAGGCGGCTGGAGAGTGCGACGCCTATCACCGCCAAACCCACCAAGCCGAGCACTAGAAACCACCATGGTGGTCCACGGTGTGTCACGACCGTATACACCAGACCGGCGCCATAGCCGAGCACGAATACCACGAAGATGACCACCGTGTACCGGAAGCTCGGGCCGAAGTCCCAGCTCGGCGCGGAACACGAACGAGCCCATGGACACCGTATCGCCAGTTATCACGCCGGCAAACCGCCGATCACTTGTGCGCGGCACAGGCACCACCGCCACGGGATCCTGCCGTGCGCGTGCACCAGCAGAGGCAAGGCGTCGACGTTGCCACGCTGGCGTCGGGAGCTGATCGCCCGCGTTGATCCGGCGCCGGGACGACTGGCCACGCACGAGCTCAGCTCCGGTCGGAGGCGGCCTTGAAGGCCAAATACGGGTAGACGTTTCCCGTCGCGTCGATGAAGCAATGCCGCCGACCCGCGAGGCATATTCCGTCACGTACCCCCGGGTCGGTGGGGAACCCTGCCTTCGGATCGTATCTGGGGAACTCGCGGTAGAAGTCCGCCAAGTTGCTCATCGAGGAGCCGGTATTCAAGCGGATACCGCGCTCCGTAAGGCGTCGAGCGATCGGAGGCACCGGCAGGCCGCTCATAGGATCGAGGCGTTGAAGTTGACGTGCACGCGTCCCGAGTCCCGGTCAACCATCCCCCAGACACAGATGTCGCCGAGACGCACAAGATAGAGGGTGAGAGGCCGGCAGTCATCACCGAGATCGGTTGCCGGATTGAGCGGCGGATGGAGCCGCCAGCTCTTCGTGCGCCGCAGATGATCGCGCAGCCGGTCCAGGACCTCCGGCGTTGACGCCCCATCGGTCGCCTCGACCTCGAATGTGATGCCGTCCGACTGCGATCCGCCGCCCCGCTCCTCGGAGACGACGACCAGGCCGACTGGCAGCGGCAGCAGCTCACTCCGCGCGGGCGCTTGCCCCTCGGGCACCGGGTTGCGCAGGTCCCCGTGAGCGAGTCCGGCCAGGACGCCGAACAGGCCCGCGGGTGCCAGCTGCGCGGCGAGGAGCAGGTACGCGGCGACCTGTCGCAGTGCGCCCGGTCTGCGTCCGCCGCGGCGTGCATCCATCCGGGCCGCCGCCGCGACGACCACGGCAGCGAGGAGTGGATATGCGAGCGCGATGTGCAGGCCAAGCGGGATGGTCCAGTCGACGGGCGGCCACCACGCCGCGATGATCGCACCGGCGCCCATCATGACCAGGGTGACGCCGGTAGCTGGCCCCCATTCCCGGGTACGGGCGAGCAGGACCCACACACCGGCCGGCATCCAGAAGAACAGGGCGATCACCGGGATGGCGATGAAGGTGGACGCCTCCGGTCGGTCGAACCACGGGTACCCGGCCAACACGAGCGCCAGATCCAAGGCGAGCCCCATGGCGGCGAGGGCGATACGCCAGGTGGGCCGCCATCGCTCCGAAGTGGACACAGGGTTCATGGTGCATACCGCAGCGTTCCCCCGTCAATGTCCACCACGACTTCCGCCCGGTTCCGTCACACACCGCGCGCACCCGACTCGTTCTGCCACCAAGAGGTCCTCGTGCCCACGCTGACGTCCCGCTGACCGAGACGGGCCGATTGCGGCTGGCCCGGTGTGTCGTCGATGACGGTGGGCCGCTGCGGCGGGCGGCCGAACGGTTCCAGGTCAGCCCGACCACGGCGGTCCCATTGGCGCGGCGCTACCGCGAGCTGGGCGTGGCCGGCATGGTCGATCGGTTCAGCCGCCCGCATCGCAGCCCGCGTCGCGACGTCAGGCGTTCCCGAAACGGTCAAAGCCCAGGGCGGCCGGGCTAACCGTGACCGAGACTCCTGATCCGGCGAGCTGGCGCATTTGATCTAGGACTTCTGCGGTCGGGGAGCCGAAGATCCTGATCGCCGTGTTCGAATGGTCGATGTACTCGTAGGCGGCGCGGACGAGGTCCTGAATCACGCTCATGTGGTAGCCGAGGTTCTCGGCGTCGGCGTGGACCTGGACGGTGGTGGCCTTGGAGCCGTCCTCGCTGACGTGTAGCGCGAAGTACAGCATCTTGGGCTCCTTGGCCTCCACGATGTCGGCGACCTGCTGGTGGGCGTTCTTGTACGCCTCCTCCTTGCCCGGCTTGATTGTGTAGGTGTTGATGAAGATGAGCGGCTGGGCCATGATCGTCCTCCTCGGGTCTGGATGTCCCCAGAGTCCACCAGCCCGGTAAGTGATGGGTAACGGCTCCGTCGATCGGGCGAGGCCGCCCGTGAGATCGCTGATGCGACCCTGGCATAGTCAGCGGGAGGGCATCATGCAGTTTCGCATCCTGGGCAGGCTTGAGGTCGTGGACCGTGACCGCCGCGTCCTCCTGCCGCGGGGACGCGGCCGCTCCTTGCTGGGTCTGCTGGTGCTCCGTGCGGGCGAAGTCGTCTCCTCGGATCGGCTGATCGACCTGCTGTGGGGGACGGCGCCACCGCCGACGGCCGCCAAGGCTTTGCATGGCCTGGTGTCCACGCTGCGGAAGCGGCTCGAGCCGCGGGAGCACGGCCAGGTGCCGCCGGTCCTGCAGACACGCCCCCCGGGATATGTACTGGCCATCGATTCCGACCAGGTCGATGCCAACCGGTTCCGTCGTCTTGTGGCGGAGGCGACGGCGGGCCCGGCCTTCGAAAGGGCCACTCGGCTGCGTGGGGCATTGGGGCTGTGGCGGGGTCCGGCGCTGCACGAGTTCGCCTACGAGCCGTTCGCGCAGGCGGCGATCGCGGAGTTGGAGGAGCTGCGCCTGACCGCACTTGAGGAGCGCGTCGACGCGGACCTGGCACTCGGCGGGCGGGCCGAGCTGGTGGCGGAGCTCGAGCGTCTGATAGCCGATCATCCTCTGCGGGAGCGGTTTCGCGCGCAGCTCATGCTGGCGCTGTACCGGTGTGGGCGTCAGGTGGAGGCCCTCAAGCTGTTTCGGGTGACGAGGCAGCTGCTGGTCGAACAGCTCGGCGTCGAGCCCGGTCCGCCGCTGCAGCGGCTTCAGCGGGCAATCCTCGCGCATGAGCCTGCCCTCGAGTTGACGGAGCTCGATGACCGCGAGCTGGCGGCGAACGCGGTTGTGCCGCCCAGCACCAGCCGTTGGTTGGCGGCTGGTCGTCGAACGGTCACGGTCCTGTTCGCCGATCTGTCGGGGCCGGCTGCCGCTGGGGCCACCGCCGTCGCGGATCCCGAGGCCGTGCACCTTGTGGTCCGGCAGGCCTACAGCGTCGCTGTCGAGGTGCTCGGTCGGCATGGAGCAACCGTGCAAGGCTTCATCGGGGACGTCGTCGTCGCGGTGTTCGGAGTGCCGGTGGCGCATGAGGACGACGCGCTGCGGGCCGTGCGGGCCGGGCTTGAGCTGCGTGACCACCTTACCGCGGCGAACGCTTCGGCGGAGCGCGCCCACGGCCTGCGGCTGGCCGCTCGGATCGGTATCGGCACGGGCGAGGTCGTCGTCGGCGATCCCACCTCGGGGGCGACATCGACCTCGGGTCCGCCGGTGGCCCTGGCGGCCCGCCTGCAGCAGGCGGCGGGGGAAGGCGAGATCCTGCTGGGCGGGCTCACCCGGCGTCTGGTGGGTGACGCAGGCGTTGTCGAACCCGTGACCGCGGCGGTGGTGGACCACCTTGTCGGGTCCGGGGGTGCTTGGCGGCTGGTAGATGTCCGGCCGATGCGTGCGAGTGTCCCGACCGACACGCCCTACGTCGGGCGCCGGAACGAGCTGGAACGGCTGCGCGGCGTCCTCGACCGCGCGGTCCAGAAGCGTCGCGCGGCGCTCGTCACCGTCATCGGCGAGGCCGGCGTCGGTAAGTCGCGGCTGGCACGGGAGTTCGCCAGGAGCGTCGAACCCGCAGCCCGGGTGGTCACCGGGCATTGCCCCCCGTACGGCGACGGGATCACGTTCTGGCCGCTGCGTGAGATCCTCCAACAGCTCAGCCACGGGTCACCGCTGGAGGGCCTGACCGAGCTGCTCGCCGACGACCCTGACCCCCGCTCCACCGCCGCCGTGGTAGCCAGCGGGGTGGGTCTGGTCGACCAGCCTACAGATCCGAGCAGGCTGTTCGGCGCGCTGCGGCGGTGGTTGGAGGCCATGGCACGGCGGAACCCGCTCGTGATCATCATCGAGGACCTTCACTGGGCGCAGCCCACGCTCCTCGACCTACTCGAAAACCTCCCACGCTTGGTCCGGCAGCCGCTGATACTGCTCTGCCTGGCCCGACCCGAGCTCCGCGAGCGGCGCACCGGCTGGGCCGACGAGGTGGACGAGGCCGTGACCGTGCCGCTCGATCCCCTCGACCCCGACGACAGCCACCGCCTGCTCACCAACCGACTCTTCGGCCGGGCATTGCCTCCCGAGGCAGTGACGCGTGTGGTCGAGGCCGCCCAGGGAAATCCGCTCTTCCTCGAACAGCTGCTCGCAGCGCTGCGGGACGACCTCGAGCTTTCCATTCCACCAACCGTGCAGGCGCTCCTGACGACTCGCCTCGATCGGCTGGGACCGGCCGAACAGGACCTACTGCGCTGCGCATCGATCATCGGACTCGACTTCTCGGCGGAGGTGCTGGCCGCACTGGTTGCCCACCAGGGCGTCCCGTTCGTCGACCGGCACCTCGAAACCCTGGCGGCGAAGGAGCTGGTGACGCCCATCGTCGGCGTCAGCCCACCCGCAACGGCATTCCGCTTCCGCCACGTCCTCATCCAGATGGCCGCGTACCGCAGCCTGACTCACCAGGACCGCTCGAAGCTGCACGAACGGTTCGCGGACTGGCTCGAGAGCAAGCTAAGCGAGCAGGCCGGAGACACCGACGAACTCATCGGCCACCACCTGGAGCAGGCCTACGTTCACCGCCGCGACCTTGGACCGGTTGATGCCACCGGTCTGGCGCTGGCCCGACGGGCCGGGCAGCGGTTGGCCAGCGCGGGGCTACGCGCCTATGGCCGGTTCGACGTGCCGGCCGCGGAGAACCTGCTCTCCCGCGCGAAAGCTCTGCTGCCGCCGGGCCACGGCCAGCGGCCCACGGTGCTGCGCCGGCTCACCGAGGCATACCCGGTCATGGGGCGGCCGGAGGAGGCCGAGGTCGCCTTTGCCGAGCTGCTCGAAGAGGTTGATGGCGACGACCGCTACAGACGCGGGGTTCGCTTGGAGCACACGCGGTTCCGCCTGATCACCGGCCCCGACCCAATCAGCCTGGAGGTGATCCGGCAGCAGACCGAGGCCGCCCTGGCGGCCTTCCGCGACGAGGGCGACGAGGTGAGGATCTCCCAGGCGTACTACATTCTCTCGTCCGTGCACCTGCGGGCCGGTCGAATCCCCGAACTAGAGGAGACGGCCCGCCGCGGAATGCTGCACGCCCGCCAGTCCGAGGACCTACGCGAGCTGTTGGGGGCGCCGTGGTGGGTCGTGTTCGCATTGCTGGCCGGGCCGACGCCCGTCCCTGTGTGCCTGCGGGCCTGCGAGGAACTCGTCGACGCCGGGGCGCCGGAACACATCGGCGTGATCGCCGCCATCGGTCACTTCCACGCCATGCTCGGCAACTTCGATCGGGCGCGCGAGCTGGTCGCGCGCGCACAACATGTGCTGCGGGAGCGCTTTCGCCTCCCCCGGCCACACCTGTTCGTCGGGCTCCGCACGGCGGGAGTGGAGATCCTGGCCGGCAACCCAGAGGCCGCAGAACGTGCGCTGCGGCCAGCGCTCGATATCGCTCGCAGGATCGGAGACAGAGAGCAGGCCGCGCAGATCGCAGCCGAGCTGTCGCTCCTGCTTTCGGCGCAAGGTGCCTCCGACGAAGCCGCGCAGGCCGCGACACTGGCAACCGATCAGGCGCCCGCCGAAAGCGTGACGGCGCAGGCGCTGGCCGGTGCTGCCCGGGCCCGAGTCGATCTGGGTCGAGGGCGCCACCAGCGGGCCGAGCGGCTCGCCCGCGACGCTGTCAAACTGGTCCCCGACGACATGCTCAACCTTCGGGCCAGCCTCCTGCACAGCCTCGCCGAGATCCTGCTCGCTGCCGGTCGCCATGACCAGGCCCAACCGGTCAGCGCCGAGGCCGTCGAACTCTACCAGCGCAAGCACAACCTGGTGGCCGCTGCCAGGTCGGCTGCCGCTTCAGGTGCCCAAACTTAGGGGCAAGGTCGCTGACCCGGGCTGCGCAAGCACTTCGGACGAGCGCGCACTTCGAGGCGACGAGCCGGTGGCCCGTGCGTGCGACCATCAACCAGCATCTACGCCATGAAGCCGGGATGCGGTACTAGACTGCTGATCCGGCACGCGCTGGCGATGCCAGGACGGGGGCGGCGATGAGCGCCGAAGATCGGATCGAACGGGCCAAGATCGTTTATGAACGGGCCGTGTTCAGCGGCGATGCCAGCATGCTGACCGACGCCGAACGGGGCCTGGACGCGGTGGAGGCCGACACGGCACTGGCCCGTGGACGGATCCTGCATGCACGGTTTCTCAACGCGCGCGCCAGCGCCGGCCCGTCACCCGTCGAAGACCCGACCGAACTGCCGTTGTTTCAGCGCGCGATCGAGCTGTACCGGGCGCTGGGCGACGTGCGCGGCGAGGCCGAGGCGTTGTTCTGGATCGGCTGCCTGCATCAGGTCATCCGGCGTGACGACGCGACCGCGGTTCCGGACCTGGAGCGGTCCTGCGAGCTGGCGGCGCACGTCGGCGATAAGGCGGTCCAGTCCGAGGCGCTGCGGCACTTGGGCATCGCGGCACACACGGCCGGTCGGCTGGACGAAGCGCGCGAGCGGCTGGAGGAGTCCTCCCGGCTACGCCGGGAGGTCGGAGCCCTTCCGGGCGTGGCCGCCAACATGGTCGGGCTCGCCTACATCGCTGCCGCCCAAGACCGCCGCGCAGACGCGTTCGCGATACTCGACGAGGCGCACGCCATCGCCCAGGCACACGCTGCCCACGCCATCGTGCAGCAAATCGAGCAGGTAAGAACGGAGATCTAGGCGCGGGATCACCTCAGGCGGGCAAGCTGGCGGCGTCACCATCGGCGGCCGACAGATCGGCGTCGGCTCGCCCCTGGCCGGGCAACGTGTGCGCATCCGCCTGGATGGCATCCTGCTGCACGTCATCGACGAAACTGGGCGGGCGCCGCACGCAGAAGGTCCACGTCGCCCGGGTCCACGCCCGCACAGGTGTGACCGTCCAGATCGGAGAGACCATCTTGACCGTCTACGACGGCCTCCCACGAGCAGGCACCACCGACGTCAACCGGTTCCGAGCCAAGCACCAGATCCGGCCATCGGGGTGAACGCGGCTGCGCCACACCGACGGCGCCCTCAGCGATAGCCGCACCCGACCAGCGCTCGGTACCATCCAGCAGGCATCATTGATCTCTACTCGGCGCCAGGTCCAGCATGAGGAGCCGCAGTCCCGTCACCGGACCGAACCCGTACCGCTCGTACAGTTGCAGTGCCGCGGCGTTGTCTTCCTCGGTCTGCACCGTCAGCCGCAGTGCGCCGCGTTGTCGGGCCGTGGTACCGACCGCGTCGAGTAGTGCCCGGGCCACGCCGGTGCGTCGCCAGCGCGGATCGACGAATAGGTCGCGGACCATCCAGAACTCCCCGAGGGTCAGCGACGCCGGGCAGATCGCGATCAGGCAGATGCCAGCCGTTACCCCATCTACTCGGGCGAGAAAGGCGCGCATCGGGCCGGTGGTGGTCGCCTCGGTCAGCCAGGCCCGGCTCCGGTCGTGGTCCACCGACTGCCCATAGTGCGCCCGGTACCGGTCGAACAGCTCCACGAACGACTGGAATCCATCGTCGCCCGGGACGGTCTCGCCGACGTACATACGCGGAGTCTGTCATCCGGCGACCCCACCTGGCAGGACGGCGGACCCGGTCAGCGGTTCCGCGACTACTGGAGGGACTACAGCTTCGGCGAACTCTCGGCAACGGCGCGGACACGACGGGACCTGCTTGCTCGCCTCTTGCCGCGACTGGCCATCGGCCAGCGATTGACGGCGAGGAGCGCCAGCGTTGCGTCGTTGGCTACCGGTCTGTCGGCCTTCGCGCCACCCTATCGGCCCGCCTAAGCTCGGTGGCGTCACGAACGGCGGCGCATGGGGAGCGGGATGGGACAGCGAGCTGGCCGATCCGGTGGCGCATTAACGTGAAGGCACCGGTTCGATCCGTCGGAGGCCGCACATGCGACGTTCCCTGGGTGCCGTCACCCTTTACGCCGCGTCCGCGCTGCTCACCGTCATGGCCTGTCATGCGCAGCCGGCCGAGAGATCCCCAGGTCTGACCCAGCTCGCGGTAATCACCACGACTCCCGAGGATTCGTACGCCCTTTTCGGAAATTCGCTCTACGTCGCTACAACCACCGGCGCCACGCCAAGCGTGACCGCGTACCGCATGCCGGACGGCGAGCGCTCGTGGATGGCGCCGCTTCCGGAAGGCACCCGCCAGGTCGTGGTACGGGCGGCCGACCACGGGCTCGTGCTGGTCGACGCCGACGGTGCCGCGCTGGCCATCGACGCCGCCGCCGGGACGGTGCGGTGGCGTGCGCGGGGACACGTCCTGGGTTGGGCCAGCGGTGAGGCCACCGTGGTCACCTTCGACGCCAGCGATCCGCGGGGCATCGTGCACGCCGGCGTGCGGGCCGACACTGGCGAACGGGTATGGGAGGACGTCCTCAAGGCGGACGAGCAGTACGGCATCGATCATCGGGCGGCGCCGCCGTCGCCGGTCAGCAACCGGTCCGAGGTGAGCGCCCTCGTGGTCGTGCGCCGGTCCGACGGCACCACCCGCGTGCGCGACGCGGCGAGCGGGACGCTACGGCGGGGTCGGGTCCACCCGATCGGCCAGTCTCCGGTCGTGGTCATCGACGACCTGCTGCTGGTGTCGTACCCGATTGGTGCCCGGGGGGAGATCGCGGCGTACGAGCTTGGTGACCTCAAGCACCGATGGACCGTGTCCGGGGGCTTCAGCCAGGCGACCGGATGCGGGCCTGTGGTGTGCCTGACCGCCCGCACGCTGAGCGCCATCGATCCCGGCACCGGCCGGGAACGGTGGCGCCAAGCGGACGCGTCGGTGGCATGGCCCGCCGTGCCGGACGCGCCGGCCGGCCCGCTGCTCGGCTACCGCGACGGCGGCCCGGAGGGTGACCACGGTGACGAACCGGTCGTGTTGCGGGCGGACACCGGAGCCGTGATCATGCGGTTGAGTCCGTGGCGGGTGCTGGGGTCGGACGGGTCGCGTCTGCTGCTGCTCCGGCACGCTGAGGGCAATACCGCCCGGAGCCAGGACGGCGGCGCCGGTCCGGCCGCCGCCGACCAACTCGGATTGGCTGACCTCGGCACCGGCACCGTGCGGGTGCTCGGCGAGCTTCCCGCCGTCGCGCCGGCCTGCTCCGAGCGCGACACCACCCGACCCGCCTGCCCGCTGCCGTTCGGCCGGCCGAGCCAGTGCCTGCCCGGCTCCGGGTGGGTGGTGTGCGGCCACACCGACGGTCAGGTCCGCGTCTGGCGCTACACGGCCGGCTAACGGCCGGCGAGGCGGTCCCGGCTCACGCCAGTTGGTCGATTGTGCGGTTGATGGCGTCGCGACCGGCGTCGGTGATCTTGCCCTCGCGGTGTATTTCGTCGATCTTCTGGCGGAGCTCGGCGATCTTCTCGGCGACCTGGTCGGTCTCCCCATCGTCGAGCTGGCGTTGGATCTCGTTGAGTCTCTTGATCAGGTCCTTGGCCTTCTTGGCGTCGAGTTGGCCGGCTCGGGCCTGCGCCTGTATCACGGTGCGCACCTGGTCGACGGTCACCGCCGGCGCCCTGGTCCGCGGGACAGCTGAGGTGGCGGCGCTGGGCCTGCCGGCTGACGTACGGCTCGGTGCGGCCGCCTGGGTCACTGGCTCGGTTGCCAGGAGCAGGGCGACCACGAGGGTGGTGATGGTGGCCGCGCCGACGGCCACGGCGGCGATGCCGGCGGGTCCGAGCCGGAACCGTCCCATGTTCCGTACGGGCGGCTCGGGCACCGGTAGCCCGGATATCGTTCGGGTCGGGTTGACGACGCTGGCGCGGGCCTGTACGGAGGCGGCCGTCCCAGCCGCGGCGGCGGCGTGGCGGCCGAGGGGTACGGCAATCTGGCCGGACAGCCCGGCCAAATGGTGGCGCACGTCGCGGGCCGTGGCGGGTCGATCGTTGGGTGCCTTGGCCAGCAGCCGTCCGACCAGGGTATCGAGTTCCGCCGGCACCTCGGGACGGAGGGACGCTACGGTCGGTGGGGCCTGGTGCATCTGCTGCCAGACGACGTACCGGGCGTCCCCGGCGGTGAAGGGTGGGCGGCCGGTGAGCATGGCGAAGAGCACGCATCCGAGGGCGTACAGGTCGGTGCGGGCATCAACCGGACCTCCGGCGGCCTGTTCGGGCGCCATGTAGTCGCAGGTACCGACCACGGCGGCGTGTCGGCCTTCATTCACCTGGTGGGCCGGGTCGCCCGCCAGGCCGAAGTCGCAGACCTTCACGATTCCGTTGGGGGCAAGGAGGACATTGTCCGGCTTGATGTCGCGATGGACGATGCCCGCGGCGTGGGCCTCTTCGAGCGCGGCGCAGATCTGTATGGCGATCTCAAGTGCGGCTGGGATGTCGAGCGGACCTTGGGCGAGCAGTCCCTGCAGGTCGTCGCCCTCGATCAGCTCCATCACCAGGTAGGGCACCCCGCCGTCGCCGTCGACGATGAGGTCGTGCACACCCACGATGTTCGGGTGCGCCAGCCGGGCCACGATGCGGGCCTCCCGGTCGAGCCGCTCCAGCGTCGCGCGGTCGGCGTCGCCGTCGAGCACCTTGACGGCGACCGGGCGGCCCAGTCGTAGGTCGACGGCCCGCCACACCGAGCCCATCCCACCCCGGTTGATGATCGACTCGAGGCGGTAGCGGTCACCGATCAGGCGCCCGGACACGACACCACACTCACACAATCATCAACGTTCGGGTCGGCCATTTTGTCACCTCGACGGCCATGGCCGCGGCGTTTGCCCAGGTCCGCAAGGGTGTGCGGCAGCGTAGGTGAAGGGTCGCCCGGGGCGGCCTGGAGCCTCGGTGCCGGCTCGTGGCCGGCTCCCACGGGGAGCCGGCCACGGCTGCCTACTTCAACTTGAACAGCGCCGAGAGCGACGAGTCGTCAACCGTCGTCAGCGTCACGCGGTAGCACGTCCCGGCCCCGGTCGGGGTCTTCCAGTTCTGGATGAACTGGGCGCCCGTGGTGTCGTAGCGCAGGCTGGTGCCGCCCGCGCTGGCCAGCTCTTCGATGGAGTCCTCGGATCCACCGGTGCAGCCGACCTTCTGCTGGGTGAACGACTTGACGATCGCCGTCGACGTCTGCTGCACGCCCTGGTCGCCGACGCGGAACTTCAGCGGAACGGTGGACCCGTTCTTCACGGTGTTCACAACCCCGCCCATGTCGACCGGCTGGTAGAAGCCGTACAGGTCGAGCTTGCGCACCAGGTAGGTCAGCGTCGCCGTGGCGGTGTTGCCCGCGACGTCGGTAGCGGTCGCGGTAAGCGTGTGGCCGCCAAGCGCCGTGGAGTGGCCGGTCACTACGCAGCCGGCCAGGGTGGACGTCGCGTCGTCGGCCGTGCAGGTACCCGGACCCGGCACGGTGTTGGGGAAGTACAGGCCGCCGTCGACCGGTCCGCCGACGAACGCCACCCCGGTCGGCGCGGTGGCGTCCCGCCGGATCGTCACGCTGTTACCCACCGGTCCACCGCCGGCACTCGTGGCCGAGCAGGAGTAGGTCTGCGGCGTCTGGTCCGCGGTGATGGACTGGTCGACGCATCCGGTCTTCGTCAGCGAGTTGGGCGACTCCGGCTCGGAGACGCTCCACTGAACAGTGACGTCGGAGGCGTACCAGCCGTTGGCTCCGTCCGGTGCGGGCGGCGTGAGCATGTACGTCACGACCGGCGGGGTCGGGTCGTGGATGCCGTAGGTCAGCGATGCCGAGGCCGTCAGCCCGCCAACGTCGGTGTAGGAGCAGCTCGCCGTCCGCTGGCCGATACCGTCGGCGGCGTAGGGGCCGGTGATCGCACCGAGGGTGGCCAGGAAGCTGCTGTTGCCGTCCTCGGCGTCGGTCACCTCACAGGTGGCCGTCGGCACCGAGCCCTTCGGGTACGAGACGCCGCCGGTCACGCCCGAGATCACTATGCTCGGTGCGGTGTTCGGTGGTGGGGCCACCGAGACCGCGAAAGTCGCGTTGGTCAGGTCGAACGTGCCACCGGTGGTGTTGCCGGTCTGAGCCACGCCGACGTTGGCGGAGCCGATGGCCACCGGCGTCACCGTGACCGTGAGCTGGTCGCCGCAGCTGGTGAACGTCAGGCTGGACGGGCTCACCGTCGCGACGGACGGGTTGTCCGAGGACACGGAGACCGTCAGGGTCGAGCTTGCGGCGAGGTTGCAGCCGTTCTTGCCATCGCCGTTTTTCGGGAGGACGTAGAGCTTGGTGGTGCCGGCCGGCCCGCCCACGTTGAGCGCCATCTGCTCGGCGACCGGGTCGACAGTGCCGTCCAGGTTGTTGGAGATCTCGTCCGCCACGGCGGCGGTCGCGCCGGCGGCCAGCCCGAGGCCGGCCAGAAGAAGGGCAAGGGCCCTCCATCGAGTACGCATGAATCGCCTTTCTCATTTGTGCGGCCGGCGCGTCGGGAGGGGATGGTGGTCCGGTGCGGTAGGGCCTTGAACAACAAGCGGACGGCCGATCGCCGTCCGCTTTACGTACATCCAGTCTGACAGCATGGTGGGACATTTGGGCCAGCGCGACTCCGCTTGAGCCAAGGAGCCGGACAGCACCAAACGCCATCCGTTCGGGCGACCCCGAACGTGGTTGGCCGGCTGGACGACCTGACCGCCCCGGCTCAGCATTCACGAATGCCACGCCCGCCGCGGGCATCCCACCATCCACGAGGGACGGTTCTCCCGACCAGCGGTGAGCGCGTCGTTGTTGACGGTGCCCGACGGAAGCCGGCCGCCTCAGATGGGCGGCCGGCGCTCCCGTTCGGGAATTACCTCATCGTCCGTACGTAGTGGCTCAGCGCCAGGTGCATGGCTCCATCGATTGCTTGACCATGTCGGGGGTGTCGTTGGGCACGTTGCGGACCAACGGCGTCGTGTGCCCGCCGTCGGCGATTACCGGCTGCGTGGCGGTGAGTGAACCATTGACCTAGCGAACTACGACGCATGACGGATCTCCTTAGTGGAAACGGACCTTCACCCTGTTAGTTCGCCGCCAGCCAGCAATAGTTGGCGCGGGGGGCACGTTGCTGTGTCGGATCCCCGGCAGTAGGCGGCAGCCGGGGCGGGTAACCACATGCCACTGGGCGCGGACTGGTCAACGCCTCCAATCGATCGGCTTCAATCACGACGCGACGTGCGGCGCGCGGTCCGACGGCCGGTACGGCGCGCGACCCTGCGGCATCCAAACATGTCGACCTCCGGGTGATTGTGTTCGGAGAAGTCGGTCACCTCGCGGCGCCGGTCGTCTCCATGGAGTGCAGCTGCTTGGCCTCCTCGGCCGTGAACATTCCGATCGCGACGAGGTCGACGGGACTGATAAACCCGTCGGCCACACGGAAGCCGCCGGCGCGAGCTATCGCGTCGCGCAGCGGCACCGCCCAGTGGTGCTCCAGCAGGATGAGCGCCGCGGCGGAGTCGTTCGGGATGTCCTCGAGTACGTCCCAGGCGGCGGCGTCGTCCGAGAGTACGTTGATGCCCTCGGCCGCCGCCTCCGCGCCGGCGCGGGCGCCCGCCTCCATCCCTTCCTCGCCCTCGACGCCGAGCCCGATCAGCGCACCGATCTTGGAACCGATTTCGATCGCCTCGTCGGTGGTCAGGTTGCTGAGGTGCTCGACCTCGAGTTCGCCTCTCCGGTCTTTGTACACGGCCAGCGCGTCGATCACGCGCACCGTCTCGCTTTCGCGCAGCCGCTCCAGCTCCGCGATGATCTCACCGTGAAAGTTGGGGTGCTTGAACCCCAGGACGACCAGCTGTACGGGTCCTACCGCCACGAGCCACCCCTCCCTAGTGTGTTCCGGCATTGTCAGGCGAGGCTAAGCGCCAACCCGGTCATCAGGCGTCACCCCGATCGGGGGAACCAGCGCGGCCGGGGGCGCTGCGGACCGCACCCATCACCACGTGGGCGTCCGGCCAGGCTCGGGCTCGGGGCGGAGCGGCAATCGCCGGCGCCAGACGCCGTCGAGATCCGGAGTGCTCCGGCCACAGCGGCGGGCGTGGCGATGAGCCCCATCTCGCCGATGCCCTTGATGCCGTACGGCGTGTCCGGCGCGGCCTCCTCCAGCCGCACGACATCGACCGGCGGCATCGCGCATACCCGACGCGTGACACGCGTCATCGATGGTCCCCGGCCGCCATGATCCTGGCTTCCTTGTCGGGGGCGATGCCGTGCCTGATCTCGGAGGTACCGAAGCTGCGCTCGTCCTCGGGAATCTCGCGGAGCCACTCCCACGTGTCCCGTACGGTCTCCTCGATGGGGCGGCAGACCAGGCCGGCGGCGAGCGCCGCTGTGGGCGACGCCAGCCAGGCGGCCGCGAAGGCCGGGCCCTCGGGGAGCCAGAGCGGTAGCTCGGACAACGGCTCCACGCCGTACTCGAGCAGGATCTGATCCGGTACCCACACAAGCTCAGCGTCCGATCCCGTCGCGGCGACGCAAGCGCCGAGCCAGCCGCCGAAGGTGACGCTGCCGGGTACGCCGGTGGCCACGAACCGGCCCGTGGTTTCGGCGGCGGCCTGGGCCAGAGCGAACTCGGCGATGTCGCGCGCGTCGATCAGCTGTATCGTCCGGTCGGGGTCGCCCGGGGCGAGCACGCGGCCGCCCTTCGCGATCCGGGTCAACCACCACGGCAGCCGTCCGACATGCTCGTGCGGGCCGACGATGACGCCGGGTTCGATGATCAGAGCGCCCCCGTCGAAGAACTGCTCCACGGCCCGTCCGCATCCGGCCTTGAGCACCTCGTAGTCGCCTTCCTCGGCGTCGGTCGGGCACTCGAGTAGCGGGGAACTCTCGTTGACGACCTTCACCGGCCAGTCGGCGTGCACGCGGATCGTCGAGATGAACGTGTAGTGCCGGGCGTGCCCCGACAGGTGCCGCGCGGACTGCCTGACGCTCTCCGGTACGAAGCCGCACACGTCCATCACGACGTCCCATTCGCGGCCGTCGACCAGGCGCCGCAGATCCTCGATCACTCCGCGGTCCCCGTGAACCGCCTCGACCCCAGGCAGGTCGGGCCGGCTCTTGCCCCGGTTGAACGTGGTCACCTCGTGCCCGCGGCGCAGCGCCTCCACCGCTATGGCCCGTCCGAGAAACATCGACCCGCCGATGATCAGGACCCTCATGTCGTCCTCCCCGCACTCGGCACCATTCTCATGGGTGCCCGGTCGGCGTGGTGCCTGACGGGTTGACGACGGGTCGTCCACCCATCGAGGGCCTAGGCGCCGGCCGTCAGCAGCACATCATGGCCGACGACGCTGATCGACAGCCCGTCCGGTCCGGGGGTCACCGACTGCAGGACCAGACCGAGGGGAAGGGCGGGCATCTTGAGGTTGATCGCGGCGGCCAGGATCTGGTTGAGGATCTCCCGGCCCAACGCCGGCAGGACGCGCGACTCGAACTGCGCGTCGCGCAGCCTTATGCGCAGCTGTCCCTTCTCGACGGTGATCTCGGCCACCGCCCGCACCGGCGCCAACGCCCCGAGGGCCTCGAACCGGATTCCGCCCTCGGCCTGGCTGAAGTGGACGTCGGCGAGGCCCAGCCCCGGCAGCTTCACCAGGCCGTCGAGCGTCGCGTACCTGATGAAGGCGGTCCCGACGACCTCCCGCGCCCTCGCCGTGGGCTCGCCGCGCAGGAGGTCGCCGACGTTGACCCGCACCCCGGTGGCGATGACGTCCACCGAGGAGACCGTGACCGCCGCCGCCGCGCCAGAGGTGCCGGTGGAAGGGCGCAGGTCGGTCATCGAGATCTCGATCTCGTCCAGGGTGGCCGTGGCCAACTGGACCAGGAACGGCACGCCCGCCACGTCGACCGCCAGGCCGCCGTACTCGACGTCGCGCGCCGCCAGCTCGGCCTCCACCCGGTCACGGATCTGGTAATTGGTGAACGCGGCGGCCGCGCGGTCGCCGACGACGAGCACCGCCGTCGCGAGGAGCGCGATCAACAGCCAGGAACGCCATGATTGCGGCCGCGACGATCGCGGTACCCGCGACGATTGCAGTCGCGACGACAGAGGTCGCCACGATTGCGGTACCGACGATTGTGGTACCGACGATTGTGGTACCGACGATTGCGGTGCCGGCTTTTGCGGTACCCGCGACGATGGGGGCAGCCACGACGGAACACGCGTGGTTGACGGGAGGACCGGCCGGCGGCTCGGGCGCTGGGGGTCGAGGCGGCGCAGCAGCAGCGCGGTGACCACGAGAGAAACGACTCCGAGCGCGAGGAGCCCGGCGAGGTCGATGAGGTAGGTGCCGGCGCTGTGCTCCCACAGCGAGTCGACCACCAGACCCTGCGCCTTTCCCGCCGGGGTGTCCGATCCCATGACGTGGTTGAGGTCCGTCGTAGCGGCCGCGGCCGCGAAGCCCCAGCGCCCCGGGAACAGCCAGGAAAGCTGATTGAGCCCGGCCTTGTCGCCGAGCGCGAGCAGCCCGCCCGTGAAGACGAGGTTCGCCATGACGAACACGACCAGGGGCGGCAGGGTCTTGTCCGCGTTGTCGACCAGCGCCGAGAAGACCAGCCCGAGCATCGCCGAGGCGACCGCCATCGCCGCCACCGTGACCATCATCTCCAGCCACGCGGCGTGCGTGAGCAGCGCGCCGCTCGCGGGGAAGCGGGTCAGCAACCCGATGCCCGTGAGCACCACGGCCTGCGCCGCCGTGATCGCTGAGAGGACGAGAACCTTGGAGCCCAGATAGGCCGTCGTGGACAGGCCGACCGCACGTTCTCGTCGATAGACCTCACGTTCCTTGACCAGCTCGCGGATCGAGTTGGAGGCGCCCATGAAGATGCCCATGATGACGAGGACGAGCAGCACCGTCCCGGCCTTCACGTTCGGCTCGCCGTTGGGGCCCCGTTCAAGGCCGTACTCGGTCGGGATGACCAACGGGATCAGCCCGAGGATGAAGGGGTAGATGCAGAGCAGGCGCAGGTAGGCCTTGTCCGAGGCGATGACCCGCACGTAACGGCGCGACAGCGTGACGAGCTGCGATAGCACGGACTGCTGGCGGATGCGGGAAAGGCGGTCGCCCTCGGGGCGGACGGCGGGGCGCGCCGCCGACGCGCGGACGTAGAACTCCGAGGACCGGTATTCCTGGGCCACCCGGGCGGCCCCCTTGTCCGTCTGGAGCGTGGTGAAGACGTCCGCCCAGTCGGCCACGCCGAAGAAGTCGAGTGCCTGCTGCGGCGGGCCGAAGTAGGCGATCCGGCCGCCCTTGGCCAGCACGAGCAGGTAGTCACACATCTCGAGCTGGGCGACGCTGTGCGTGACGACGACCACCGTCCGGCCGCCGTCGGCCAGCCGGCGCAGCGCGACCATGACCTCCTTGTCCATCCCCGGGTCCAGGCCCGAGGTCGGCTCGTCGAGGTAGAGCAGCGTCGGCTGGGTGAGCAGCTCGAGAGCGACGCTGGTGCGCTTGCGCTGGCCGCCGGAGAGTTTCGAGACCTGCCGGTCGGCGAGATCGCTGCCCCGGGCGGCCGGCGGGTCGCCGTCGGATGGGCGGCTCGTCAGCGCCAGCTCGACCAGCACCTCCTCAATTCGGGTGCGCCGCTCCGCGTCGGTCGTGTCGGCGGGGAAACGCAGCTTGGCGCCGAACTCGAGCGCCTCGCGAACCGTCAGGGAGGTGTGCAGGATATCGTCCTGCGGGACGTAGCCGATCTTGCGCCGCAGCTCGTCGTACTCCGCGTAGAGGTCCCGCCCGCCAAAGCGGACGGTGCCCACGTTCGCGGGGCGGAAACCGGTGAGCGCGTTGAGCAGGGTCGACTTTCCGGAGCCGCTGGGTCCGAGCACGGCCAGCAGCGCCCGGCCGGGTAGCCGGAAGGTCATCTCGTGCAGCAAGCGGGTCTCGCCGGCGTCCACCGAGATGGCGTCCACCTCGAAGGCCACGTCGCCCGTGTCGACATGCTCGACGAGGACGCCGTCGCCGACGGTGAAGACGTGGTGCCCGACCGCGAACAGGTCGCCGCGATTGAGTAGCGCCCGCTCGACCCGGTGCCCGTTGACGAAGGTCCCGTTGGCCGAGCCCAGGTCGACGATCTCGGCGCCACCGCGGCCGACGAGCAGCTCCGCGTGCTCGCGGGAGGCCATGAGGTCCCCGACGACGATGTCGTTGGACAGTGCCCGGCCGATCGAAATCCGCCCCAGCCGAAGCTCGTGCGTGCGGGGCTCGTCCGAATCGGACTTCGGGTGGGCCTCCGGCCGCATCGGGCCGGATCCCGAGTCGTCGCGCGCGATGTAGGTCTTCTGTTCCCACGGGCTGTCGGTCCCGCCCGCCCCCGGGCGCGGCGCGACGGGCGAGATCGTGAGCTCCGGCCCGTCCACGGCGCCCAGCCTGAGCCGGCACTCCCCGGAGATCCGTAGGCGGTGCACGCGCTCGCCGGCGTGCCAGGTCCCGTTCGCGCTGATGTCGATGGCCGTCCACCCGTCGGGCGATGGCTCGAGCACGAGGTGCCGCCGCGACACGCTACCGTCGTTGACAACCAGGTCGCAGGCCACCGCCCGGCCCACGACGAACGGCCGGTCGGGCGACACCGATATCTGCTCGGCCGCGCTGCGCACGGTCAGGATCCCAGCGGGTGTGCCACTTGACGCGGTCACTGCGTTACCCATGGACCATCTCGCCTTCCCTCCGAGATCTCCAGCCGTGTGGCCAGGCTCGGCCGGCGTGGCGCGAGCGCCAGTGTCTCATGATTTTTCCGAGGCGAGCGGAGGCCACCCCGAGACATGGTCCGTGACGGCCTACGACAGTGATGGGTTCATGTTCGCTCCCGTACGGGTGCTGGGTGGTCGACGGCCCGACGCATCGCTGTCGACTTTTGGGCAGTCGGCCGGGGGCTCAGCCGACGGGGATCGCTCCCGCGCCTTTGCCCCGAAGGCTGCCGACGACGGTGCCGCGATTCTGGTCGACCGCCACGACGCACAGCACGTTGCGGTCCAGCGAGTTGACGATGTTGTCGTAGATGAACCAGTAGGTCAGCTCGTTGGGGACGCGCCTGGCGCCGAGGAACTTGAGCACGACGGGCGCGCACCGGTTGGTCAGGTCGGTGACGAGAGCGTCGCCGGTGGTCCGGTCGTTGCCGGGCCGGCGGACCAGGCCGGCGAGCTCGCCGTGGTGCGGCGCGGTGCAGTCACTCGGTTCGATGTCGCGCAGCGCCTTCCCCTGGTATGTGAAGGACAGGCACGTGATCGGTTCTGCCGTGCCTTTCAGGGTCCCGGTCACCGGGACCGTGGTCTCCTGGGCGACGATGTCGCTGGAGGCGAGATCGCACCGGTACCACGTCGCGCCCTGCCGCCACGCACCCGTACTGGGCAGCGAAAGCACCAGCATCGTGTACGTCGTCCGCCAGTGCGCGCCGAGGAACGTCTTCGCCGCGGTCTCGCACCGCGCGTACAGGTCCCGGGCCACCGACGACGTGATAGCGGGTTGCTCGGGGCTGGCCGCCGCGTCGACGGGGCCCGACGCGATCGTCTCCAGCGTGTGCTTCTCTTCGCACGCGACCGGTTCCGCCCGCTCCGCGACCGGGTTGAACTTGGAAGTCTCCCGGGTGAGGTAGCAGGTCCCGACGGCTGGCACGGCCCGGACGTCGATGGACGTGGTCGGGCCACCGGCGCCGGGCGTGCCGGTCGGCAGCATCTGTGACACGACGAAGTATCCGGCGCAGCCGAGCCCGGCGATGGCGATGAGGATCGCGGCGACCAAACCCCGGCGCCGGCGGGCCTGTGGAGCCTGGGCCGGCCACGCGGCGCCCGGCGCGGGTGCCGGCGGGTGGGTCGGCGTTGCTGGCGCAGCGGGCTCCGGCTCCGCGGGGCGCGGGGGCGTGGTAGGCGCCTCGGCGGGGTGCGCGGGTGTGGTGGGCGCCTCCGCGGTGGGCGCCTCGGCGGGGTGCGCGGGCGCCTCCGCGGGGAGGACCGTGCCCAGCGGTTCGGAATCGCGGTTGAGAGCGGCCGGCAGCCAACCCGGCGCGAACATGCCGGCGAGGTTCTGGCCGCTGGTGAGGTCGTGCAGAACGGTGCGCAGGTCGGGCCGTCGTGACGGATCCTTGTCCAAACAGGACGAGACCAGGGGCAGCAACTCGTCCGGGACACGGGACAGGTCCGGCGGAGCGTGCACGGTCTTGTACAGCAATGACGGAAGGGAGTCGCCGCCGAACGGATCCGTTCCCGTGACCGCGAACACGAGAACCGCGCCCAACGCGAACACGTCGGTGGCCGGGCCGACCGCCCTTCCCTCGATCTGCTCGGGAGACATGTATCCGGGCGACCCTATGAACGCGCCCAGGCGGGTGATGGTACGTGAACCGGAGAGCGCCGAGATCCCGAAGTCGATCAGCCGGGGACCGTCCGATGCCAGCAGGATGTTGCCGGGCTTGAGATCCCTATGGATCAGACCGACGGCGTGGATGGCGGAGAGCGCCTCGGCCAGCGCGGCGCCGATTGCCCGCACCGACGCCAGCGGTAGCGGCCCGACCTGAGCGACCGCGGAGGTGAGCGACGGACCGGGAATATAGGTGGTGACCAGCCACGGCGGGTTCGCGTCGAGATCCGCGTCGACGACTCCCGCCGTGAAGAATCCACTCACCGCCCGGGCCGCGGCAACCTCCCGGGCGAAGCGCTGACGGATTTCCGACTCTTGAACCAGATCGGCCCGGATGACCTTGATCGCCACTCGGCGGCCGCTGGGGGAGTGGGCCAGATAGACCCGTCCCATGCCTCCGCTGCCCAGCACGGCGGTGAGCTGGTAGTTGCCGACCGTTGTCGGGTCGTTCGACCCCAACGCCTCCAACGCCGTCCCTTCCCGCCCCGCGGACGTCACTTCGCTGCCTGGCAGAACCATACCCGGGCAGGTCAGCGGCCCGGCAGGATGGCGCGTCGGCGCCGGATGGATACTCTCGGCCGACTGGCAGCGCGCTCGGTTGGACAAGCAGACCGATTGCATGACCTATGCGCATGCCGGTGAGCCGCGCCCTCATCGTGATCGGCTCGTGATCGTCGATGGCTACGCTGGCGGGATGCCACGTCCGGGGATGCTCGGCCTGGTCTGCGCGTTGGGGTTGGCCGCACTGACCGGTTGCGGCCCTTCAACCGAGGGCGCGATCGGAGTACGACTGGACGCCGGCGGCCAACTGGTCGGAGTGCTCGGCTGGTGCGGGGGCGGAGCGGGGACCGACACGATCATCCTGTACCTCGGCCAGGAGGACGGTTCGGTTACCGACGAGGTGGTCCGGCTCGACCGAGACCCCGGCCGCGGGGCCCGAAACGCGGAAGAAGTCGTCCTGCTGGATCCGGCGGACGGTTGGCTGGCGAGGCGGACAGCGTCCACGTTGGACACTGGCCAGATCTACGATCTGCGCGCCTGGAACACGCGCGGCGGAGCGGTAAGAGACTTCCCGTTCCGCATCAGCGAGCTGACCGGCCGGACCGGCTCCGACGTGATCCTGACCAAGCGGTGGGAAGGCGAGGATCGCGGCGGCTATGTCGCGACGTTCCGCACGCCCGCTGACTTCGCGCGCTACGCCGACACCATGTGCGACGGCTGAACCGTCCGATCCGCCCTGGCCGGTCGGTAGAGCTTGGTCAGCCCGACCGCGTTCGCGCGTGTTTCGTCGCCCACTCGAGCGCGTAGTCGGCGACCTGCTCCCAGCCGGGCACGCCACAGGTGAAGTGTGGACGGTCCGGAAACTCGTAGATCTCAGTCGTCGCCTCGGAGTTGCGGTACTTCTTCGCGTTCGCGCGGTTCACCGAGGGCGGCATCAGGTGGTCTTTGCCGCCCATGATGAACAGCAGCGGCGCACGGTCGTCCAGGTCATAGTCGACCCAGGTCTCCTGGCGGCCAGGCTTCCAATTTGCTACCAGGCCGTAGGCCCACACCCAGTTGCCGGGCGCCGGGATGTGGAAGCGGTCGTACGCCGCGTCGGACTCCTCCCGGCTGCTCGTGTTGGCGAACACATAGTGAAACTGTTCCTTGGTGAAGCCCACCGCGCGGTGATGGTTGGCCGGGTTCACGAGGAACGGGAACAGCGACTTGATCTGGGACGGCGGATTCACCCGCACGCCCTCGGGTGGCGCCGAGTCGATGAGCACCGCGGCGGCGCCCAACCCGCGGTTGACCAGGATCTGGGTGAGGGTTCCGCCGAAGGAGTGGGCCATGATGATCGGTGGACGATCCAGGCCCTCGACCACCTCGCTGAGATGGTCGACCGTCGTGGGGACGGACGCCTCGGCGATGATCTCAGGTCTCTCGCGTAGCGCCTCGACCTCGATCTCGAACCCCGGATACGTCGGCACGATGACCTCGTGTCCCTTCGCCCGGAAGTAGGCGACCCAGGGGTCCCAGCTTCGGGCGGTCATCCAGAGCCCGTGGATCAGCACGATCGGCGGGACGCTGGTCGTCGGCTCGCTCATGGTGCTCCTTCCGCTGAGGGTGCACCCATTGTCGCGACCATCGGACCGCGGTCACCTCATCCCACAGGGATGAGGTCGGGGCTGGCCGGCGACGCACCTCCGCGCCGCCTCCGGTTCCTACTCCGGTTGGACGATGAGGCCGCTGCCGACGGTCAGACCGTCGGCGTCGCGCTGTACTGGTTGAACCCCGTCAAGGGCGCCCGTGGTGATCCGGTACCGCGCCGGTCGGTTGATCTCTTCGCTGGCGAGACGCCATGGTGCCGTGGTGTCGGTGTCCGGCACGGCCGCGACAATGACGGCCCGGTTTTCGCCGCGCCCGCCGTACGGGCGGCGTTACCGCGTCAGCCGCGCGGCCGGCCGCGGACTCGTGCCACCGCGGGTCCTGGGGCCACACCGAGGCGGATGCCGCCCGCAGGTGGCCGCCGTGTCCTATGGACACAACGGGGCGGCTGTCGGCGAGCGTGACGCTGAATCCGATCCGGTCCCCGGCGTCGAATGACAGATCATCGACATTTCTGAGCGTGAAAATCAGCGGTGCCGGCGGCCAGGGCCTGCGGGCCCCGTCAGGCGCCAGGCGCCCGCTGCCGGGCACGAACCGCCGCGGCGCCGCGAGCGTGATCTTCGCCTGCCGACCCGTCTCCGCTGGGCGCATCGCGAGCGAGCGCACGCTGGCGCCAGCGAGGTCGTAGTCGGTCGTCAGAGCGGCCACGAGTTCGGCGGTCACCGGGAAGGATCCCGGACGCACCCGCCCCTGGTAATCCCGATACGCGGAGAGTTCGGGTCCCGCAGCGGGTAGAACGACGTCGACCGCCGGTTCCAGGTCGATCATCAGCTCCCGGCGGTCCGGCCCGAGGTCGGCCATCCACCGCAACCCCGCGCGGGCTCGCCCGGCCCGCAGCAGCCGTGGCGCGCACGCCGCGCTCACCAGAGGGAACGTGTTGTTGTCCCAGATATCGGCGATCCGGCCGATGCGAGATATGTCGAACGTGCGAGCATCCGCGGCCAGAGCGGCGATCTCCTGAATGGACCGATCCAGCAACCCGGCGAACATCGCCAGCGGCGAGCGCATGTCGCCGAGTATTGCCGCACCGGTTGCCGAATGCCGCGACTCGGCCGTCATGGTCGACGCGAACGGCGTCCGGGGCAGCGGGCGGCCGGGCGCGACCGGTACGGTGGATCGATCGCGAACATTACACGGGGAGGGTTTGATCGGTATGAAGGTACGGCGGACGCTCGTTTCCCTACTCCTGGCCGGCCTCGCGGGGCTTGGCGTAGCCGCGTCGGCGAGCGTGACGTGGCCGATCGGCCCGTCGCCGCGGCCGCAGGCCGGTGCCCCGTTCCAGTGCCCGTTCTGCTGAGCGGGGCGTGACGCCGGCCCTTAACGTGCGGCGTTACCCCGCGGAAGCGGTCCGGCCGGCCCGGTGGAGCCGAACCGAGCGTCCACCTGATCGGCCACAGTCACCGACTGTCCAGTAGGCGCGATTCCATTGGCCTGTCTAGATCATTGCGGGATGATGGGCGGGTCCGCGTCGATTGGTGACGACATGACTCACGCTCACGCACCCGCAGATGACCGTCGCCTCGACGCCCGGTCGGACAAGGGCTCCACGTTACGTGTCGACACCACCGCGCTGGCCCGCGCGTCACAGTCCTATCTGGACCAGTCCCAGAAGTTGTTCGCGGCGTTGCGCATCCTGCGTGCCCGCGGGCCCATCGCCGCCGCGCACGTCGGATCGGTCGATCATGCCGACGAGCTTGCCCGACGTCACGAGGACGTGCTCGGCGTGGCCGGTAGCACCTTCGAACGCTTCATCGCGGTCATGGAGGTCGACGTGGACAAGCTTCTGCGTCTCGCGTTCGCCTATCAGCAGGCCGAGGAGGAGACGGCACGCCGCTTCAAGAATCTGTGGCCACCGCGCTGACCAGTGCGCCGGCCGGACGGAGATCAGATGACACAGCTCGCGGATCCGGTCCGCCTCGATGTTTCGCTCTGGCGCCTGGACGCGAACCCGGAGCACCTGGAGTCGGTGGCCCGCGCGTGGCGGGACATGGGCGCCGCGAGCGCCGGCTGTGGCGACGCGCTGGCGGCGGCGACCCGTTCGCTGTCCGACGGCGAGTGGTCCGGGCCCGCGTCCGACAGCTTCGCCGGTCATCAGTCGCGGTTGATCGCCGACCTCCGCGCCGCCCGCGGTGAGGCGGACGGGGTCGGGGCGACATTGGACCGGTGGGCCGGGCTGCTGCGGCTCTACCAGAGTGCCCTCGACGCCGAACTGGCGGTGATCACAGGTCGGGTCCGGGCGGATACGCTGTACCAGCCGTTTGGTAAGGAGTGGGTGGTGTTCTACGCCGCTACGCCAGACGAGATCGCCGCCGTCCACGCCGCCGCCGCTCGGGCCGGCACGATCAAGGCCGAGCTCGACGAAGCGCTGGCCCGTGAGCTACCGATGTTGCACGCCGGTGACTGGACGGCCCTCGCCGCCACATGGCTTTCGGTGGCCGAAGAGTCGTCGAACCTGGGGTTGAGCATGCCGGCGGAGGCCACGGACACGTCGGTGCTCATGGTCGACGGCCGGGCGGTCATCAACACGGGTCCGGGACAGGACTCGGTCGAGGTCATGGTCAACCCGCTCACCGGCGCGGTCGAGGTCATCGTGAACGGGAGCCGCCACGACTACCCTTCCGGCACGCCGATCACGATCCGCGGCGGCGACGGCGACGACACGATCAGCGTTTACCCCGGAGCGGACGTGACGCTGACGCTGCTCGGCGGAGCGGGAAACGACATCATCCGCGGCGGCGACGGCGGTGAGGTCATGCTCGGTGGCGCCGGCCGGGACGAGATCTACGGCGGTCGCGGCGGCGACTACGGCTCGGGCGGCGCCGGTGATGATTACATCGACGGTCAAGACAGCGACGATGTACTCTCCGGCGGCCTGGGCGACGATGTCGTATACGGGTTGGGCGACAGCGACTACGTCGCCGGTGGTGACGGCGATGACTACCTCGAAGGAGCCAGGGGCGACGATGTCCTCGACGGCGGTGCCGGGCGCGACGTGGTGTCCGGCGGTAGCGGCGATGACCACGTCTCCGGGGGTACCGGCGACGACCGGCTCTACGGTGGCGAGGGCAGCGACCGGATCGCCGGCGGCGGCGGCACGGATACCGCGTTTCGTCAGCGCGACGACACCGCGTCGGCCGTGAGCCACGACATCAGGGTCGAGGTCACCGGAGACCATGGCTTCCTCCGTGTCCAGGGAACACCGGAGTTCCAACAGCGGATCCTCGCCGACCTCGAGATGTACCGCGGCTCGCCGACCGGGCAGCAGATGCTGCAGGCCCTGTCGGACAAGAGCGAACGGGACTGGTTTCCCGGTGAGAACACGCTGACGATCCGCGAGTACGACAAGGACAACGCCGCGACTGAGACCGAGTACCGCGTCTACCACGACACCACGATCAAGGTCAACCCCGAGCACGTGTCGCCCGACGAGTCCGGTGGGAGTCCCTCGGTCGTGCTCTACCACGAGCTCGGGCACGTGTACCACTACTGGAACTGGTCCTTCGACGGCGGCGGCGTGACGGTCTCCGATGGCCCGGACCATGGCCTACCGAAGGACGACCGGCGGGCCACCGGCCTTCCCATCGATCATGATGGAAGCCCCGCGGCACCGAAGCCCGAGACTCCGGAAATCCTGGATCCGAGGCACCCGTTCGTGTACACCGAGAATGCCCTGCGACACGAGATGGGACTGCCCAACCGCGATACCTACAAAACCGACGGCGACTGAGCCAGCGCGCACGATGGCGCCCATGTGGTCGGTCGCTCCGGTCGTGCTCGGCCGCAACCTCGCGCCGGGCCCATCCGTCACCATAATTGACCGACTTCACGGCGATGGGTGGCGGATGTGGTCGACACTGAAGGGTTCGATGCCTTCTATCGAGGGACGTCGCAACGGCTGGCCCGGTATGCGTACGGTCTCACGGGCAGTGTCACCGAGGCGCAGGACCTGACCCAGGAGGCGTACGCCCGTGCCTGGCAGCGTTGGCGTACGGTGCGAGCCTGCGACGAGCCCGAGGCCTGGCTGAGGGTGGTTCTGACCCGTCTGGCCACCGACCGGTGGCGACGCCTTGTGGTGCACCGCGCGGTCGGCGCGACCCTGCGCCCGCCCGAACACACGCAGCCGCCCTCCGAGACCACGGTCCTGCTCGTGGCGGCGCTGCGAACCCTGCCGATGGCGCAGCGGCGGGCGATCGTCCTGCACTACCTGCTCGACCGCTCGGTGGCCGACATCGCGACGGAGACGCAAAGCAATGTCAACACCGTCAAGTCCTGGCTGGCCCGGGGCCGGGCCGGCCTCGCGGCGGCCCTGGGCGGTGCGACGCCACCGGCCGACGCGACGACAGGAGAACTCAATGCCCGTTGATCTGGATGAGATGTTCCAGGCCCTCCGTGTCGACGCGGACGCGCTGCCGCTCAATCCACCGCAGCAGGTCCGCCGTCTGGGCCGCCGGCACCGACTGGTCAAGGTCGCCGCGACCTTCGTGGTGACCTGTGCGGCGATCGTGGCCGCCACCACGGTTGCCGCGCCGCTCGGGCAACACCCGCTGCCCTGGGGCGAGGGTCCGTCGGGCACCGGGGCGCGTCTGACGTTCGACGCCCACGCCAGTGGCGTCAACGGCTTGGCGTACAGCCCGGACGGGCGCCTGCTGGTCACCGCGGGCAACGACGGCACCGTCCGGCTGTGGGACGCGCAGACCGGCGGGCCGGCGGCGACCCTCACCCCGCCCGGCCCTCCGGCGGTCGTCATCCAGGTGGCGTTCAGCCCGGACAGCGCGACGGTCGCCGCGTCCGACGCCAGCGGCACGATCCGGCTCTGGGACCCGGCCACCGCTGCGATCATCCGAACGCTGGCGGCGGACCGATCCGGCCCGGTTACCGACATCGCGTTCAGCCCGGACGGCAGGACGCTGGCCGCCGCGAGCCAGGACGGTCCGGTGCGGCTGTGGCCCGTCGCCGACGGGCAGCCGACCATCATCAGGTCACCGAACGTGCGCATCATCCAGTTCGCCCTGAGTCCCGATGGCCGCTACATCGTGACCGGGGGCCAGAGGGTGAACCAGGAGGGCAGCCAGAACACCATCGGGATCTGGGACACGGAGACCTTGGCCAGCGTCCAAACCCTGGCCGCCTTGTCGATCCCGCTGTTGAGTGTGGCGTTCAGTCCGGACGGCCGGACGTTCGCCGCCGGTGGGGACGAGGGTCGGGTGTGGCTGTGGGAGAAGGACACCGCGACGCCCAGGAGGGAACTGGTCACCAGCACGAGCGATCGCTGGAAAATGGTCAGCGACCTGGCCTTCAGCCCGGACGGCCGTTGGCTGGCCACCGCCGGGTTCGACCAGACGACGAAGCTGTGGGACGCAGCCACCGGCAGCCTGGTCGCCACCTTCGTCGGACCCGCGGAGGGCCTGTCGAGCCTCGCCTTCAGTCCGGATGGTCGAACCCTGGCCGGGTCGAGCGGGGACGGCAAGGTCCGGCTGTGGGACACACCCTAACCAAGGCCGCGAAGCGCCGTTCGTGTCGGACCGCTCGATCACAATGAGGGAATGACGTTGACGACTCGGATGCTCACGCCGGAGACCTGGGACGATTTCGCCGCGCTCGTCGAGGCCAACAATGGCGTGTGGGGTGGCTGCTGGTGCATGGGTTTCCACCCGGAGGGCGTCGGTGCCGGGCACACCGCGGAGGGGAACCGGGAGGCGAAGCGTCGGCACGTGACGAAGGGAACCGTCCACCAGGTGCTCGTCTACGACGGTGACCACTGCGTCGGCTGGTGCCAGTTCGGCCCCCCGCCGGAGCTTCCCAACATCAAGAACCAGCGCACCTACGACAAGGGGGCCGACGAACCGCCGGACTGGCGGATCGGCTGCGTCTTCACCAACTCGAGGGACCGCGGCAAGGGCGTCGCCGCCGCCGCGGTCGCGGCGGCACTCGACGAGATCAGGCGGGCCGGCGGCGGCGTCGTCGAGGCCTATCCGGAGCAGACCGAGCAGCGGCCGCCGCAGCGGGGCGCCTACCTGCACACCGGACCGGAGGAGCTGTACGCGCGATACGGCTTCACGCGGGTACGGAAGATCGCCAAATGGCGGTGGGTCATGCGCACCAAGGTCTGAGTCACCGAAACCGCGCATCGAGCGCATGGACCGGTGGCCTGGTCCGGCGCTAACGGCTCATCCGGGTTGAGGTCCCGAGCAACGCCAGCACTTCTCGCCGCGTCGCGCAGGCACCGTCCACACCTCGCGGGAGTGGTCGGCGGCCGTGGCCCACAACCGGGCCACAGCAAAATCGCATCCCACCACTCGTAGGGTCGGGCCTGTCATTGATGTTGCGACATACGGGAGTGTCTGGATGGCCCGTGCGATCGGCGTTGTGCCAGCGGCCGGAGCCGGGTCGCGCCTGTGGCCCTTCCGGGCGACCAAGGAGCTCATCCAGGTCGGATACGGCACGGTCCGCGACGGGGGACCGGGCCGGCTTGTCCCGCGCACCGCCATCGACCACGTGCTCGCCGCCCTGCGCCGCGGCGGGGTCGATGACGTCCTCGTGGTCCTGTCGCCCGCCAAGTGGGAGGTCTTCCGCTACCTGGGGACCGGCCGGGAGATCGGACTCAACCTGGCCTACCTGTGTCAGGAGCAACCGCGAGGTATGCCCGGGGCCATCGACCTGGCCCACCCGTTCCTGAGGGACCGCACGGTGTGCATGGGTATGGCCGACACCATCGTCGGACCGACGGACTGCTTCGCGCGGCTGCGCGCGTTCCACGATGAGCACCGGGCAGACCTGAGCCTGGGCGTATTCCCTACCGACCAACCACACATGCTTGCCCCCGTGGTGCTGGCGACGCGGGGCGGCCGGGTACGGCAGATCGTGGACAAGCCCGAGGACCCACCGGCCGCCAACACGTGGGGGATCGCGGTGTGGTCGGCGCGGTTCACCGAGCTGCTCCACGACATGGTCGCTGCGGCCGAGCCGGCCAGCGACGCCGAGTTGCTGCTCAGCGACGCCTTCAGCCGGGCCGTGCGGTCCGGACTGCGGGTGTTCGGTCTGCCGTTCGACGAAGGCTCCTATCACGACATCGGGACCTCGGCCGGGCTGATCCGGGCTCGTGCGCTGTTGGAACCGCGCCCATCGGCGGAGCAGGACCCGCGGTCGAGCCAATCAGGCGCCGCTGACCGCGGCGCCGCCGACCACCTGTCCGCGCTGAGTTTGTGAGGGCCAATTGACCAGCGACGAAATGACCACCACCGGGTCCGAGCCGGCCGCCGTGGCCGTGGTGGAGAGCCAGGTCAAGGTTGTTCTGGAGCGCGCCATCGAGGATGCCACGTTCCGCCGGCTGCTGCTCGACGACCCGGACACGGCGCTCGCCGGGTACCAGCTCAGCGAGGTTCAGGCGCTGCTGCTACGCAGCCTGGACGACAGCGACCTGGACAAGCTGACGCCGGAGAACCTGGACGAGTACTTCGCGGTGGACTCCGCGGTGTACACCCCCGACGACGTGGGCGACGTAGAGCTCAGCTACGCGCAGCACGACGCCGACGAGATTCGGGAGTGAGCGATGCGAGCGCTGAGTGTGCACCTTACGGATATCTGCAACAGCAAGTGCTCGTTCTGCATTGTGGACTCGCCGTTCGTGAAGCAGGACTCGATCTCCCGCAAGCGGGTGTCCCAGTTCCTCAAGGACAACGCCGGCCAGGGGTATGAGGCGGTGAACATCCACGGCGGCGAGGCGACCATCCGGCGGGATTTCATAGAGATCCTGGACGAGATCCGGGACCTGGGCTATCCCACGGTCACCCTGCAGACCAACGGACGCAAGCTGGCCCACATGGACTATGCCCGGCAGGTCGTCGATCGTGGGGTCAGCCTGTTCATCGTGTCCATGCACGGCGCTGACGCGCTCACCCAGGATCGCATCAGCAAGTCGCTGGGCAGCTTCGAGCAGGCGGTGCGGGGGATCCGCAACGTCAAGCAGCTCGGCCAGAAGGTGCGTACCAACACCGTGGTCTGCAAGGACAACTTCAGCCAGCTTCCCGAGATCGTTGGCCTGTGCCTGGACCTCGGAGCCGACCACATCAACATCTCGGCGCTGCACACCGCCGGCACGGCCCTGCGCAACTTCTGGGAGGTCACCCCCCGCTACGACGAGATCCAGCCGTACGTCCTGGCGGCCGTGGACCGGTCGGTGGCCGCCGACCGGGTGGTCACCCTCGAAGGGTTCCCCTACTGCAGCATCCCCGGGTACCACCAGTACATGATCGACTGGTCGGAGAACCAGTTCAAGCTGCTCTACCGGACGTTCATCATGGACGACTATGAGTCCTATATGGATGCTCACGCCCGGGTCAAGGACGCGCGCTGCGGCGGCTGTCAGCACAACGACGCCTGCGGCGGGGTCTACAAGGAGTACGCGGACTTCATCGGCTGGGACGAGTTCCACCCCGTCACCGAGCCCACACGGGCCTGACGCGAGGGAGGCGAGGTGCGCCCGATCACCGCGGCCGACGAGGAGATCTTCCAGACGGTCAGCCTGGCCGGCAAGCTGGGACGGGCCGCCCCGGTGCTGGAGCGGTTCGAGCGGCGCTACCACGCCGACCCGGGCGATCCCGACGCCGCCTTCCCGTACGCGCTCGCCCTGACCGCCGCGCTGCCCAGCGTCACGACCGACTTCGAGATCCACGCCGCGTTCGGCGCCACCATCGAGGTGCTCGGCGAGGTCGTCGCGGCCTCGCCCGAGCACTGGCCGGCCCGCTACTGCCGGGCGCGGCTGCGTGCTCTGGTTCCGAGCAGCTACTCCGTGTTCGCCATCCACACCGAAAGCGAACTGGCCAAGGCGGCCGCCGATCTGAACGTGCTTGTGGCGCAGCAGTCGGGGCGGCCGCCCCGGTCCTACTTCGCCTGCCCGTACGTGCTGGCCGCCGTGGTGCGGTCCAGCGCCGAGGAGTCCGGCACGCCGGTGGGCGACGGTCCCGGTGGCGCCGAACTCCTCGCCGCCGCCGCCGCGCTGCCGCGGACCCCCGTCCCGTACCAGGCCCTCGGTGCCATGCTGTGCGAACCGTTCATCGCGCTCTACGACAGGTCCACGGGTGCGGAGCGGGAGCTGGCCGGCGAGCTGATGCGGACGTTGTTCCCGGACCAGGCGGCGGTCAAGCGGGCGCTGGGCCGCCAGCCGGTGCGGTAACCCGCCATGCCCGCCCAGGCCCGGGTCGTGCTCTTCATTGTCACCAGCTTCTGGGCGTACGGCGAGTTGGCCATCGCCACGGAGTTCGCCGGCCGGATGGCCGGCACCGGATTCCGGCCGCTGTTCCTGATCCCGCCCTCGCACCGCAAGCTCCTGCGCGACGCCGACCTTCCGCACCAGGT
>Ga0307415_100000035_pt1 | contig 58950 bp, 53 predicted proteins | sample DK1Cmetagenome_FD_204524 | JGI IMG/M metagenome (GOLD analysis project Ga0307415, IMG submission 204524) | Maize rhizosphere microbial communities from greenhouse at UC Davis, California, United States - DK15-C-2 | ecosystem: Host-associated > Plants > Roots > Rhizosphere > Soil | place: USA... | reverse complement strand
GTTGGAAGTGGGCACCGGCGTCCGTCCCCAGAGGGCCGCAGGAGTTCTGGTGCGCATGGGCACCGTAATGTCGATCCGGCTGAAGGCCCCAGACGTGCAGCGTGATGACGCTCATGCCACTACCGGTGTATTCCGCCCGTACCCGGGCCCGTGATCCGACCGGTACGGCGGGGTTGTAGGTGTAGGCCCCGGCGTCCACACCGAACGTGCCCTCGGCGCGGACCGAGCTCGCGCCGGCCTGGGCCGACCCGCCGCGGCGGCCAGGACGGCGGTCACCACCGACACCGCCAGCACCGTGATGGCGGCGAGCCGACGCCACATGTCTTGCTTCATACGACTTCCCTTCTCGAGGCTTGACGCCTAGCGACCTTATGCCTAGCGTCGCTAAGTATGAGGGGAGAATCGCTCAAGGGTCACCTGGACGTTCTGGTACTTGCTGTGCTGGCCGATGGTCCACTACACGGCTACGCGGTGATCGAGGCCTTGCGGGAGCGCAGCGGCGAGGCCTTCGACCTACCCGAGGGCACGGTGTACCCGGTACTGCACCGCCTGGAAGACGCGGATCTGCTGGAGAGCACATGGCAGGTGACGAATGGGCGCCGCCGTCGCGTCTACCGGCTGACGAGTACGGGCCGCCAGGTCTTGAAGAGCGAACGGGCCGCCTGGCAAGACTTCTCGACCGCCGTCACGCGCGTACTCAAGGGGCCGACATGGACAACGGGCTGATTGACGGCTATGTCGAGGAGCTCCGGCGGTCCCTGCGTTGGCGCCGCGACGCCGACGACGTCGTCGACGAGGTTTCCGACCACCTTCGCGAGCATGCCACCCGGCTCGTCGCGGCGGGCGTCGCGTCGGGCGACGCACAGCGCCAGACACTGGCCCGCTTCGGCGATCTGGGTACGGTGACCCGATCGTTCGCCCGGGCCGCGACGGGCGATCTCGCGGTGCCGACCCGGGCGACCCGAGCCGCCGGCATCGTCGCTCTCGGTGCGGGCCTGGCCTGGGGGGCGGCCATCGTGGGCGCCGTCGCCGGGGGCCACACCGAACTCCTGACCCCGTGGACACTGCAGCGTTACCAGACATGGATCGGGCTGCTCGTCGTGGCGGCCGGACTCACCACCATCGCGGTGGCTGGTGTCATGCTCCGGGCCGGATGCCTGCGTCGGCCGGCCGCCAAGGCGGCGGTGGTGGTCGGCGGCCTGGTGACGGTCGCGCTTCTCGAGGTCGGCTGGGCCGTGACCATCCTCATGGCGCTGCTCGGTGTCGCGCTGCTGGCCGGACTCCGGGGCCGTGCCGGTCCGGCCGACCGCATCGTCGGGCCGGTGCGCGTGTTGGGTGCCGCGTGGCCGATGGGCGCGGTCGCGCTGGTGTTGGGGGACGAGGTCTACCGGATCGGCCCGGTCGACTCCTACGGCGACTACCCGGTGGCCTGGCTCGTGCCGTTCTGCGTCTGCGCGTTCGTCTCGGCGGCCACCCTCGCGGTCATCGGCGTGCGGCTTCGCGCGGAGCGCCCCGCCGAGTTCGGCCGGCGGCCGGGTACCCCGATCGGGACGTCGCCGGCGGACGGACCGCTGGTCACGAAGGCGCGGCCGTGACCCATCGCCGGCTGGTGCGGTTGCTGGCCCTGGGAATGGCGCTCGTGGCTGGCGCCTGCTCGAATGCCCCGGTCGCTGACCCCGGGCCGGGGCGCTCGCCGTCGTTCGCGTTCCGTGCCTGCCCGGACCTGGCGGACTGGGACGCGATGAACCTGCCCGGCGACCGCCGGCAGAGCCTCGAGGTGCGGTGCGCGACGCTCACGGTACCCGTGGACCACACCCAACCCGCCCGGGGCACTCTGGATATGGCCGTGATGCGCGTCCGGGCCGCCGACCAGCACGACCGCATCGGTTCGCTCGTCCTCAACCCCGGTGGCCCCGGGCTGTCGGGTCTGGACTTCATGCCGTGGTGGGCGTCCTGGCTGCCCGATGAGCTGCTCGCCCGCTTCGACCTCGTGACCTTCGACCCGCGCGGGACCGGGAAGTCCTCTCCCGTCCGCTGTCGGGAGCTGCCCGACGGACTGGGCACCGCGCCCCTACCGAGCCTGCTCAGGGGGGCGGGCGGGGCCGCCGCGACCCGCCTGCTTCAGGCGCGGTCGCGGGCGTGTCTCGAGGCGCTCGGTGACCGGGCCTCCCTGTTCTCGACCGACGCCACCGCGCGGGATCTCGATCTGCTCCGGGCCGCGCTGGGCGATCGCGTACTGACGTTCGTCGGCTGGTCGTACGGCGCCCGGCTCGGCGCCCACTACGCCCACCTATTCCCCGACCGGGCCCGGGCGCTCGTGCTCGACGGTCCGCCGGATCCTCAGGCCCGTCGGAACACGATCGTCGAATCGCAGATCGCCGGCTTCGAGGACGCCTTGGCCACATACGCCGCGCAGTGCCGCGGTCGCGCATCCTGCGCGTCCATCGGCGATCCCGCCGAGCTTCTCGACCGCGTCGTCCGGACGGCCCGCGCCACGCCCATCCGGAGCGGTCGTCCGGCCGGCGACCCGCCGGCGACCTGGGACGTGGTGCTCCGGTCCGTCCTGGGCTTCCTCGCCGCCCCGGAGTCGTGGCCCCACCTCGACGCGGCACTCGACGAGGCCGCCGGCGGCGACTCCGGCTCGCTCTACGACATGATCGACTCGTTGGAGGGCAAGACGCCGGCGCACCCCGACGCGGACAGCGACCACGCGGCAACGGTGATCCAGTGCAACGACACGGCGAGGGACCCGGCGCCGGACGGCATGCGGGCCGAGGTCACCCGGCTGGCCCGACTGTATTCGCGGCTGGGGGAGTTGGGGTCGTGGTGGCTCTTCGCGTGCAGCTACTGGACCGTGCCGCATCCGACCCTGCCCGCCCCCGCGTCCGCGACCACGGCGCCGATCCTGGTGGTCGGCACTCGGGCCGACCCCTCCACGCCGTTCTCCGGCGCTGCCGCGATGGCGCGGGTGATCGGTCCGAGCGCGGTGCTGCTGACCTCATCGGGGGCGGGCCACACGGCCTTCGGGCGCTCGCCGTGTGTGGGGGAGCAGGTGACCAGATACCTCGTCGACCTGGTCCGGCCTCCACAGGGGACGGTCTGCCCTTGAGGATCACTCTCCCCGGGTGATCACCCCGTGCCTCGGGCCTTCTGGCCCATCGCACCCGTCACAACGCGGACCTGCTTCGAACAACCAACAGAGTGGCCAGGCAGGACGCGAACCGGGACGGGCAGCATGGAGGCATCCACACATTCACGCGGTCGGCTACCATCGGCCGACCGTCCGGAGCCGTTGGTAACCGGGAGTGACTGATGGACGACTCGGATCAGACGCCGGCCTGGACCGCCGGCCAGGCGCGGGCCGGTGCCGACCGGCCCCGGCCCTTCATGACCGTCTTGATCGGACTGGCCCTGGTCCCCGTGGTCGCCGTCCTGGCCTTCGCCGGCATCATGCTCTCCCGCGGCCGGACGCCCGCCCCGGCGCCGCGGGCCGAGGCCACAACGCCGGCCGCGGTCATCCGGTACCCAGAATCCGGTGGCACGATCCCCGCGACGTCATCCCTTCCGTCGTCGCCTGTTGCGTCGTCGTCGCCCGGTGCGACCGGCGATGTCGGCGGGGGAACCGCGAGCGGAGGCGCCGGTACGGGTACGGGCGGGGGCGGCGGCTCTGGCGGCGGTTCCGGTGGCGGCGTCTCTGGCGGCGGCTCTGGTGGCGGGTCGACCGGGGTGCCTCCACCGCCGCCCCCTCCTCCACCACCCCCTCCCCCTCCTCCGCCGCCGCCGCCCGGGCCGACCATCACGAGCTTCGCGTGCGGGACGAGCGGAGGTGGCATCTCCTGCACGGTGCTATACCAGGCGACGGGCACGGTAGCGATCCGTTGGGTCAAGGACGGAGACGCCATGACCTCCTGGAACGACAGGGCAACGGTGAGCGGTGGCTGCGTGTCCGGCGAACCCACGTTCGTGCAGGTGACCGTGTCGGACTCGAACGGCGCGGACTCGGCCTGGGATTCGGTCCGCTGCCCCGGCGTTCCGAAGTGAGCGATCTAGGGTGTACCCATGCGCACACTGCACGTCGGCCTGCGGGTCAACGACCTCGAGCGGTCGCTCGCGTTCTACACCGGCGTCGGCTACATGGTTTTGGGTACCGTCGAGGGGACGCCATTCGGTAGCTTGACCATGCTCCGGCTGCCGGGCGACGACTTCGTGACCATCGAGCTGGTCCACGACCCGGCGAAGGGTGGGGTCGATATCGGCGCCGGCCTCAACCACCTCGTCATTCAGGTCGAGTCGCTCGACGCCACCCTCGCCGATCTCGCCGCCAAGGGGATCGCGGCCGAGCCGGCAGTGTTGCACGACGGCTCGGACGGACTGCGGACCAGTTGGCTCACCGACCCGGACGGCTACCGGATCGAGTTGGTCCAGTGGCCGGCCGGCCATGCCGACGGCATCACCGAGGCCGACCTCGCCTGATCGCGAGACACGAAGGGTTGTACGAGCGTGACGACGGACGAACCGCCACGGCTGACCGTGGTGCACCCCGGTGAGGGTCGAAGCGGCCTGCTCGGCTCAATCGGGGTGCAGTTCAAGTTGTGGGGGGCCGACACCGGTGGCGCTCTGTCCGTTGTGGAGCATCCGTTCCCCGTGGGCGCCCTCGTGCCGCCGCACCGGCATACCCGCGAGGACGAGTACTCCATCGTCACCGCGGGAGAGATCGGCTTTCGGTCCGGCGACCGCGAGGTCGTGCTCGGCTCGGGCGGGTACATCACCAAGCCCCGTGGCGAGCTGCACGCGATGTGGAACGCCGGCGATGTACCGGCTCGAATGATTGAGATCATCAGCCCGGCCGGCTTCGAGCACTTCTTCCGCGAGGTCGTCGAGATGATGGAGGCCGGTCCGGTAGCGGCCGAGCAGGGTGCGGTCCTCATCGAGCGGTTCGGCCTCGAGTTCGAAGAACCGGATTGGCTGCCTGACCTCGTCGCGCGGTACGGGCTCAACCCGCCGTGACGCCCACGCGAGCGGTTTGGCTCGCCGGCGACCTACGAGCCGTCACGAGCCGTCGGTGGTCCAGCGGTAGCGGTGCCCGCTCTCGACCACCACGTAGGCATGCGAGCGGATCCTCTTCTGTACCTTGGGCCAGGCCCGGTCGGTGTCCTCCTTGGACAGACCGCCGGCTTCGAGCGCCTGCTTGATCTGGCCAGCGGTCAGGGCCGAGCCGGCGCGTTGCAGGACCCGGAGCACAGCCTCCATGGCGTCGTCGAGGTCGGTGCCACCTCGGTGCGCTCGCAGTCCGGCGGCGGCGAGTACGGACGGGATGCCGGCCACCGCGGTGCGGTCCTTGTCCCGTTCCGACTCGGAGAGGCGGTCCCACGGTACGAGGCTGGGATGATGCCTGGCCTTGTCGTCGCGGACCGGCCCGTACGACCATCCGGCGGCCCGCCGCTGGTCGCTCCACCGGGAATGCTCGTCGACGGCCAGCGTCTCCAGTTCGGTTGCCGTGAAGGCGAACGGCGTCTCGTCGGTGCCGGCCGGGCCGACCGTGCACGCGATCCGGGCGAGCTTCGCCTCGATGTCCCGGGCCTGGGCCCGGTTCGCGTCCCGCAGGTCCTCATCGAGGTCGGCCCATGACACCATCACCGGGCTCGAGCCGATCGCGACGCCGTTGCCCGTCTGTTCGGCCAGGTACCGTTCGTGAATCACGCGGGCGATCCGCTCCACGACATCGTCGTCGATCACGTACCCCACGGTAGTCAACGTCGGCAACCCGCGAGGCTAGGCCGGCGGATCGGTCAGTCTGATGACGCGCAGCCCGGCCTCGGCCAGGACGATGGGAAGGTCCCGGATCACCTGTCGGTCGTTGTTCCGCGACTTCTCGGTCAACTCATCCCATGGGACCAGGTCCGGGTGCCGCTTGTTCGCGTCGTCGCGCTCTCCGCGTTTCCATCCGGCGTCGGTCCGTTCCTGACACCAGCGGGCGTGCTCGTGCCGCGACAAGCGTTCCAGCTCGTCGCCGACATAGCTGAACGGAGCACCCTTCGACGAGGATGGAGCCACCGTGCAGCCGATCTTCTGTAGTTTCCGGCCGATGTCCACGGCCTGCATTCGGTTGGACCGCCGGAATTTCTCGTCCAGGTCCGGCCACGGCTTGATGGCACCCACGCCGGGCGTCGCCCCGGCCTGGAGCTGCCCGATCAGGTACCGCTCGTGGATGGTCTGGGCCAGCCGCTCGACCAGGTCCTGGCGGATCAGGTCGGGATCGCTGGCCAGCTCGGTCAGGCCGACCAGCCGCAGCCGTTGGCCAATGTCGTCGAGCAACCAGCCGCCGTCGCCGGAGAAGACGCTCCGGTAGGTCGCCAAACGGCCCAGGCGCACGACCAGAGAGTGCGGCTCTCCGCGCCATAGCCGCGTGGCGGACAGCACGGTGAGCAGGGCCCGATCCTCGTCGTCGTCGCAGACGTAGATCCGGTACGGGTCGGGGCCGGCGACCTCGTCGAGGGAGGCGACGGCCGTGATGTCACAGACCTCGTCCACCACCGGCCACTGCTGCCGGAGCCGCCGCGCCACCACGTCGGCATGGTCGCCGACGAGGGTGACCGGCAGCTTGGCGAAGCTGCCCGGCGAGGCCAGCCGCCACGTGCGGGCCAGCTCGACAACTAGTGCGCGGCCGAACGCGCTCGGGCCCACCACCAGGATGGAGGGAGCGTCGGCGGTGGTGATCGCCGGACCGTCCAATCGCATCAGTGCCCGCGCGGCGACCTCGTCCAGGTGGACCACGTCGACATGGCGCTGGCCCGGGTCGGGCAGTCCGAGGCGGCGGGCGCGTAGGGCCAGCGCCAGGTCGGAGTCGCTGACCTGTGCGTACACCCGTCGGGCGCCCATCTCGGCGGCTCGGGCCGCGGTGACGAGGTTGATCGCGCTGTCCAGGCTGTCGTCGCCGAACGCGTACAGCGCCTCGGCCTTCGCCGCCCCGGCCAACCGCAGGGACTCGGGATCACCGGTGGCCACCGGTATGACGCGTCGGCTCGACGCGTGCAGCTTCTTCGCCAGGACATCGGCCGCGGGTGTGGCCCCGACCACGATGACGTTGTCGGCTCGCCGGCTGATCCGCCACCGCTCGTAGCGGCCGGCGAAGAGCGCGTGGCCGGCCTCGAAGATGGCCCAGATCGCCGCGGCCGGGGCGGCGAACCGGGCGATCTCCAGCAGGAGCGGGTACGGACCCGGTTGGTCCAACGGGTTGGAGGAGAGGACGAACAACTGCAGGTCGTAGTAGGCGATGGCGTACCACGCTGTGCCGTACGTGCCGGGCTCCAGCGTCGCGACGAACTCCCGCAGGCCGAGGTACCCGGTGACCAGCGCGCCGACGACCGTCACCAACCAGGCCGGCCACAACCACAGCCGCGCGACCACGCCGTCCACCTCCGTCCAATCCCGTCCTGGGTAGCGTGCGCGATCCGACGCGCCCACGCATCCGGTGTTTGTACACCACAACGATCCACTCGGGCGGGATCGACGGTGGGGCGCGTCGCATCACATCTCGACGGGCTGGGTCGTCGTACTGGTGAGACGATATTTGGCCCGATTGGAGATCGCATTGACTCGTCAAGGTGGTGCCGGCGAGAGCGGGGGCCACCGCCTGCGGGCGGCGACACCGTTGCGCTCCCTGCTCAACAAGGTCTTCCCCGACCACTGGTCGTACCTGTTCGGGGAGGTCGCCCTGTGGTCGTTCATCGTGCTCCTGCTGACCGGGGTCTATCTGAGCGCCTTCTTCGAGCCCTCGATGAAGGAGGTCGTCTACGACGGTAGTTATGTGCCGCTGCAGGGCATGCCGGTGTCGGCGGCCTTCGCGTCCACTATGGACATCTCCTTCGACGTCCGTGGTGGCTTGGTGATCCGGCAGATGCACCACTGGGCGGCCCTGCTGTTCATGGCCTCGGTCGTGGGGATGATCCTTCGCATCTTCTTCACCGGCGCCTTCCGTCGACCGCGACGGGCGAGCTGGATCGTCGTCGTGCTCCTGTTCTGGACCGGATGCCTGGCTGGCTTCACGGGCTACACCCTTCCGGACGACGCCCTGTCCGGGACGAGCCTGCGGATCGCCACCGGAGTCATCCTTTCCATACCCCTCGTGGGGAGTTGGCTGACGAACTCGATCTTCAACGGTGAGTTCCCGGGCACCGTCATCATCGGCCGGCTCAACATCGTGCACACGCTGGTGGTCCCGGCCATCATGGCGGCCCTGATCGCGGTACAGATCGTCCTGGTCCTGAGGAAGGCGCCGATGCAATGGCCGGGCCCGCGCCGTACCAGCGCCAGTGTGGTGGGGGAGCGGCTCTACCCGCGGTACCTGCTGAAGCGGGCCGGCCTCGCTTGCGTCGTGTTCGGCGAGCTCGCGCTACTCGCCGGTCTCGTCCAGATCAGCCCGATCTGGCTGTACGGACCGTCCAGGTCCGCGGTGGCCGCCGCGGCCAGCGGTCCCGACTGGTACATGATGTTCCTTGACGGAGCGAGTCGTCTGATGCCCGCCTGGGAGATCACCATACCGATCGGCGAGGGCTACGCGATCCCGCCGATGTTCTGGGCGACGGTGGTGCTGCCCGGCGTCCTGTTCGTGGTGTCGATGGCCTATCCCTTCATCGAGGCACGTCGCAACGGAGACACCGGGGTCCACCATCTGCTTCAGCGGCCCCGGGACGTGCCGGCCCGCACCGGCGTGGGCGCGATGGCGATCGCCTTCTATCTCGTGTTGACCGCCGCCGGCGCCAGCGATGTCATCGCGGCCAGGTTCAGCATCAGCACCAACGCCATGACCTGGGCGGGCCGGATCGGGTTGGTCATCCTGCCGCCGCTGGCCTACTACGTCGCGTATCGCCTCTGCCTGGGCCTGCAGCAGCACGACCGGCAGGTGCTGGCCCGCGGCGTGGAAACCGGCATCATCCGCCGGCTGGCCGACGGCCGGTTCGTCGAGGTGCACCAGCCGCTCGGCGCGACCGAGGGGCACGACCTGGAGTACGCGGGTTGGGTCGTGCCCAAGAAGATGAACCGACTGGGCGCGTTCGCTCCCGCCCCCAAGGGCTTCTTCCGGCCGGTCGAACCGAGGTGACGGGCACCGTCACAGGTGGGACGCTGGCCGGTTGACGGTCAGGACGCTACTGGTCCTTACCGTCGAGTCCTCGGGGGCGCCCATGCCGTGGACGTGATACCGGGCCACGACCTTCAGCACGTCCATGCTGACATGGCCGCGGCCCGGCTCGCCCACGAGCACTTGCGCCCCGCGATCGGCCGCCCGGATCAGGAACGGCACGACGCGGTCGGCCAAGGACCGGTTGTAAAGAGCATCCCCGGCGAGGACCACGTCGGCGGCCTCCCCGTCCCCGTCGAGCAGATCATGGGCGGACAGCGTCACCCGAACGCTGTTGACCCGGGCGTTGGCCCGGATCGCCGCCATGGCGTACGGGTCGATGTCGTTGGCCACGACGGCACTGGCGTCCGCCATCGCCGCGGCGATGGCGACCAGGCCGGACCCGGAACCGACATCCAGTACCCGGCGGCCGGCCACCGTCTCCCGGTGGTCGAGCACGTGCCGAGCGAGCGCCTGGCCGCCGAGCCAGGCCGACGCCCAGAACGGCGCCGGCAGGGATCGTCCAGCGGCGGCCTCGAGTCGGCCCCAGAGGACGATCGCATCGACAGCGAGGAAGAGTTTTACCTCTGGCACCAGCGGTGCCTCGGTCAGGTGGAGTTGATCCGCACCGGGAGCGCCAGCTTGCGATAGATCGGTCAGCGTCGTCTCCCGGTGGGATCCGGCCTATCGGCGTCAGATCGGGCGGATGTTGGTGGCCTGCGGGCCCTTCTGCCCCTGTTCGATGTCGAACTCGACCCGCTGGTTTTCGTCCAGGCTGCGGAAACCGCTCGCCGCGATGTTGGAGTAATGCGCAAATACGTCGGGACCGCCGCCATCCTGTGCGATGAAGCCGAATCCCTTTTCAGAGTTGAACCACTTGACCGTTCCGACAGCCACGTCGTCTCCTTCGAAGGCTGATGGATCCCCGCACCGTGCGAGGCTCCGCGTCGCCGCGTTGATCAGTCCTCGTCAAGAAGACCCAACACAGAGCGGCCTGACACTCGTGTATCGGGCGTCAGGCCAACGAAACTGCGAGAAATCAATACTGCAACGTCGTCGACCGTAGCACATGACCCGCACCGGCGCGGCTCAGCCCGGGCAGTGGCACACCACGGGGTGTCGCAACCCGCCGTAGTCGTGCCAACACCGCCTTGGCCGCCCGCGGCAGCTCAAGATCAAGTCAGTCGGAACGCCCGAGTCTCGTCGCGAGCGGCACCGGCCCGTATGCTCAGCGCAGTCGCGGCCGGGCTTTGGCGGCGAATTCCAGGGCCGCCTGCTTCGCGTTGATCTGCAGCCCTTCGAAGTGGATGTCCACCCGCAGTTCACCGCCGCGAACGTACAAGAGCAGTCGGCCGCTTCGTCCGCCGTAGTCGAACCAGTACGCGGGGACATCCAGGTCGGGCACACGAAGGTCGGCCGGGATGCCGCCGGCCTTTCGGCCCGGCGTCCACTGGTACGCGATGTAGCCGCGTTCCACGTCGATCCAGTAGGTGCACGTCCGTGCGTCACCGTCGGTCGACAGGACCGTCTTGAGGACGCCGCCCGCCGCGTGTTGGACGATCTCCATCACGTCCGCCAACGACACGAGGCGACATCCGGCTGCCAGCGGGGCCCGCGTTGGCGCCGCCGTCCGGGTTGGCGTCGCCGGTCGCGTCACGCGGGGTCGCTCGCGGGAGGGGCGCGGGAAGTTCACGAGGATGTTGCAGACGCTCAGGCCCCGCGCCACCTCCTCGACGAAACCGTCGATCTCGATCACGCAGCGCAGGTTGTAGTTGAGGTCGGAGCTCCGCGCGGAGACCGTGAACGACAGATGCGTCAGTCCCGGCTTGGTGCGGACCTCCTGGCTCCAGCCCGGCACGATGCCCGGCAGGGAGAGTTTCTCCTCCTGACCGTCGGCACCGGTGTAACTGATCTCGATGTCCTCGTTCGCGGTGCCGGCGGCGGTGAACCAGTAGGTAACGATGTGCGGCGGCTCGCGGCCGGGACGGTCCGCCGAGGGTCCGGAGCCGCCGCGGGTCAGGCGGTCGCCGAACGCGGAGACCGCGCCGACCATGATCACTAACAAGATGAGGCCGGCGGTGACCCACCGTGTCCCGCTGATGCCTCCGGGTGGTCGCGGCGCGACCGGCGGAGGGGCGGGCCGCGGTGGTACCGGTTCCGGACTCGATGGCCCTGTCATCGTTCCCCCGTTGGCGTCGGCATCGATACCAACGGATTGTTACACGGCGGCCGACCCGGCATCCGACGGATCATGGCGGGCGCCGGACCTGGATGTGACCCGGCGATGCGGGATGGAGCTGGCCAGGGCCAGCTCCATCAGCAGCGTGTATGATCGCGCGATTTCAGGAGGCCGCGGCCCGGTCGGGCACCCGTGCCGTCGTGTCGCGACGCCAAGTGCGCATCGCGTGTACGGAGATGCCGGTGAGCCACACGCAGCTGAGCACGAAGCTGCCCATGTCGAGGATGACCGGGGCCCGAGTCGCGGTGCCCAGATTCATCAGTGCGGTGGCCAGGCCGCCGAGCGCGGACGCCGCGGCGATCCACGCCAGCCAGCGCGGAAAGACACCGGTGCGGATGGTGCGGACGGCAGCGAGGAGCAGGGCGACGGCCATGGGCAGTGGTGGGCCCATGAAGGCGACGACGTTCCACGTGCGGTGCAGCGCGAGCAGGGTCGAGTCGTCGAGCCCGCTGGTGCCGTACTGGCCGAGCACGCCCTGCAGCAGCACGCCGGCGAGCGCGAGCGCCACGGCGGACGCCGCCGTGGCGAGGAAGACCGCGGGCAGGGCGGTTCCATCGTCGGTGTCGGTGAGGCGGCGGTGGATGTAGCCGAACGCCAATGCCACGGCGAGGACGGCCAACGCCATGGCGATCGTGCTGAGGCCGAACCGGGCGTGGTGCTCGGTCAGGTAGCGACGGATCTCGGTCGCGGACGCGTCAACGGCCGGTGCCGGTGGCGCGATCGCGATGGTGGACAGGCCGAGGACGGTGAAGGCGATGCCGCCACTGGCGGCGACCCGGTCGAAGGTCGACTGGCTCATCGATTGCTCCCTGCTCGGTCACCGGCATTTCCGGCGGCGTGGCCAGAAGGTAGGCCGGCGGCTCGGGACCGCGCTTCGGCGCGAGCGCGTAACCGCTGTCGGTGCTGGCACTTACTCCGAATGCGGCGTTCGCACTATTGGCCGCGCCGTGGGCGCCCGCGCACAATCCTCCTTGTGACACTGCCGGTGATCAGGCCTCTTCCGCTGGCGGCCGTGGTGGTCACGGTCGTGGCCGAGGTCGCCGCGGCGGTGTTGTCGTGGGGTCTGGAGCCGGCATACGACACGCTGCTGTATGTCGTGTTCTCGGTGGGACTGACTGGCGCGGGCGCCCTGATCCTGACCCGCCATCCACGGCACGCCATCGGGTGGCTGCTGCTTGGCGCCGGCGTCGCCAACGCTCTCACGGCCGATCTGGCGCAGGGCTGGGGACTGCGTGCGGCCGCCGAGGGATGGCCCGGCGGCGTCGTGGCCGAATGGGTCCAGGCCGCCAGTTGGTTGCCGCAGGCACCGGTGTTGGTTCTGGTTCTGCTGTTGTTTCCGGACGGGCGGCTGCCGCCCGGGCGACGTTGGCGGGCCGTGGTGTGGCTCACCGTCCTCGGCCTGCTCCTTGCCGAACCGGGCTGGACGCTCGACCCGGACACCGGGCGCGCGTTCAGCCACGGGCGCAATCCGTTCGGCGTGGCCTGGCTGCCGACCGATCTGATGTTCGGTATCGGGTTCGCGGCGATCGTGGCGAGCATGATCGCCGGGCTGATCGCGGGGATCGTCCGGTTCCGCCGGGCCACCGGTGTCGAGCGGCAGCAGTTGAAGTGGTTCGCCTTCGCCAGCGCCCTGATGGTGGTGGCCCTCCCCATCGCCGTGGTGCTGTGGGACGCTGCCCCCGCTGTGCGCGTGCTGCCGCCGCTGGCGCTGGCGGCCTGGCCGGTCGCGATCGGCGTCGCCATCCTGCGGCACGGGCTGTACGACGTCGATCTGGTCATCAGCCGGACCATCGCGTACACCGTGCTCACGGCCGTCATCGGTCTGGTGTTCGCGACGGCCGTGCTGCTGCTGGGAACCGTCGCCGGGCGCGGCTCGCCGTTGGCGACCGCGGGCGCCACGCTCGCGGCGGCGATCGTGTTCCACCTGCTGCGACGGCGCGTGCAGGACCGCGTTGACCGCCGGTTTCGCCGAGCCCGGCACGACGCGCTGCGCCGCGTGGCGGCGTTCCTGGACTCGTTGCGTACCGGAAGGGCCGAACCGGAGGATGTGACCGCGGTACTGCGCGCGGCCGTCGGCGATCCGGATCTCACGCTGCGCTTCGTACTCCAGCCCGGGGAGCCCTGGCTCGACGAGCGCGGCCGACCGGTTCCCGATCCGCCCGCCGACGGATACGAGCGCCTCGTCGTCCAACGGACCGGGGTGACACTCGCCGAGGTGGTCCGGCCGGTCGGAACCGCGGCCCAACGGGCGCTGCTGCCGAGCCTGGTCGACGCGGCCGCGCTGGCGATCGAAATGGCCCGCCTACGGGTCGAACTTCGCCGGCGCCTGGACGAGGTAGAGGCGTCCCGGGCCCGGATCGTCGCCGTGGCCGACGAGGAACGCCGGCGGATCGAGCGTGATCTGCACGACGGCGCCCAGCAGCGACTCGTCACTATCGGGCTGGCGCTTCGCCACGCCCAGCACCAACTGGGCCCCGTGGCCGCCGGAGCCGGCCGAACGCTGGACGACGCGATCGTTCAGATCACCGAGGCCATCGATGAGCTACGCGAGCTGGCCCAGGGTCTGCACCCCGCCCTTGACGCGGGCCTGCGGCCGGCGCTGCGCGAACTTGCCACGCGCGCGTCGTTGCCCGTCAGCGTGATCGCCACCGCGGAACGATTTGCGCCCGAGGTCGAAACGGCCGCCTACTTCGTCGCGTGTGAGGGGCTGACCAACGCCGTCAAACACGCCAGCGCCCACCGGATCTCAATCCGGGTCGCCCGTGACGACGGCCGACTCATCGTCAGCGTCAGCGACGACGGGATCGGTGGGGCGGCCGCCCGCCACCGCTCGGGACTGAGCGGGTTGTCCGACCGCGTCGCCGTCCACGGCGGCAGCCTCCACATCAGCAGCCGCACGGGTCAGGGCACCACGCTCACCGCGGAGTTCCCATGCGTGTCGTGATCGTCGAGGACCAGGTGCTGCTGCGCGAAGGGCTGGCCCGCCTGTTCGTTGACGGCGGCCACGATGTGGCCGCGAAGCTGGGCGACGCGTATCAACTCGAGGAGGTCCTGGCCCGGGACCGACCGGACCTGGTCGTCATCGACATCCGGATGCCACCCACCTACACCGACGAAGGTGCCCGGGCCGCGCTGGAGACCAAGCGCCAACACCCGGACATCGGCGTCCTCGTGCTGTCCCAACACATTGAGACGACCCACGCGGTCGACCTCGTGTCCCGGGCCGGATTCGGCTATCTGCTCAAGGACCGCGTCCTGAGGGTCGCCGAGTTCCTCGCCACCGCACAACGCGTCGCCGACGGCGGTTCCGCGCTCGACCCCAAGGTCGTCACCAAGTTGATCACCTCGGCCAACGGTGGGCCACTGAGCCAACTGTCCGACCGCGAACGCAGCGTGCTCGAACTCATGGCCCAGGGCCTTACCAACACCGGCATCGCCCAGCGGCTCGTCCTCAGCGAACGCACCATCGAGGCGCACGTCCGACATCTGTTGCTCAAACTCCAGATTCCCGAGACCACCGATGGGCACCGCCGGGTCCTGGCCGTCCTCGCCCACCTCCGCGCCGTCCATGAGTGGACGTGACGGCGCCGCCGATCTGCCCCACCCCGCTCCGGCCGGCGCATACCGTCGACACCGCGGCGACGTGCGAAGGCCGCGTGGGGCGATCGTCCCATCCCTGATTGACCAGCGGATGTGCGGATAGCCCGACGCGACGATGGTCGGCTCGCACCTAATCTCCGCCCATGTCGACGCTCAGCATGCCGACGCTCGCGGGGCTCGCCTCGACGGTGATCTTCGGGGTCAGCACCTTGCCGATGTTGGCGAAGGCCTATCACTCGCGGAACCTGTCGTCCTACAGCCTCGGCAACATTGTGTTGGCGAACGTCGGCAACGCGGTGCACTCGGTGTACGTGGTGAGCCTGCCGCCCGGCCCGATCTGGGCGCTGCACGCGTTCTACGTGGTGAGCTCGGCGCTGATGTTGGGCTGGTACGTGCGGTACGCCCTGCGGCGCCAGCCCCATCGACCCCCGGAGGAGATGGGTAGATCGCCCGACGCGCCACCGTCCGCCGCATTTCTAGCGTCAGGGCAGTCCAAGCTAGGAGGCGACCCATGAACTCCCAACACGTCGAGACCTTGATCATCGGCGCCGGCCAGGCCGGCCTCACCACGGGCTACCACCTCAGACGGCGTGGCCGCCGGTTCCTCATTGTGGACGGTAATCGGCGGATCGGCGACAACTGGCGGCAGCAGTGGGACACGCTGCGCCTGTACACGCCGGCGAAGTACGACGGCCTGCCGGGCTTGCCGTTCCCGGCCGCGCGCTGGCACTTCCCCGGCAAGGATGAGGTCGGCGCGTACCTGGAACGCTATGCCCTGCACTTCGATCTGCCCGTACGCACCAACACCCGCGTCGAGCGTCTGGAGGCGAGGCCGGACGGCGGATACGTCGCGTTTGTTGGCGACGAGGCGATCAGCTGCGACAACGTGGTGGTCGCCACTGGCAGTTTCGGACGTAGGCCGAACGTGCCCGACTTCGCCGGCGAGCTCGACCCGACGATCCTGCAGTTGCACTCGAGCGAGTACCGGCGGCCCGCCCAGTTGCATCCGGGTCCGGTTCTCGTGGTGGGCGCCTCGCATTCCGGACAGGACATCGCCTATGAGCTTGCCGAGACGCGGCGCACGATCCTGTGTGGGCCCAGCCGGGGCAACATCCCGATGCGCCCGGAGTCACGTCGAGCGCATGTGCTCCTGCCTGTCGTGATCTTCCTCTTCAAGCACGTGCTGAGCCGACGCACACCCATGGGCCGGAAGAAGGTGCGGGAGGTACGCCTGCATGGCGGCCCGCATCTCCGGGTCAAGCCACAGGACCTGGCTCGCCGAGGAGTCGTGCGCCACGAGGCCCGGCTGAGCGGGGTCGCCGACGGACGGCCGGTGCTGGGCGACGGCTCCGTGGTGGACGTTCGCAACGTCGTCTGGTGCACCGGGTTCCGCCAGGTCTTTGACTGGATCAGGCTGCCGATCCTGGACGAGCACCGGTGGCCGGTGGAGTACCGCGGTGTCGTCGCGGCGGCGCCGGGGTTGTTCTTCTGCGGCCTGTCGTTCCAGTACGCGTACGCCTCAATGCTGTTTCCAGGGATCGGGCGGGACGCCGACTACGTAGCCCGCCAGATCGTGGCCCGGTCGGTGGCCGCGCGGCCGGCCTCCGCGGCGATCGCGTGAGCCGTACGCTAAACGCGTGGAGGATGCGATGGGCGTCGTCGACGATCTGCTAGGGGCCCGAGCGGCTTATGACCGTCGGGACTGGCTCGTCGCGTACGGCGGGCTGTCCGAGGCCACAGCGGACGAACTCACCGCCGATGACTTCGTCCGACTGGCGACCGCCGCCTACCTGGTCGGCCGGCGCAACGACTGCGTCCAGGCGTTGCAGCGGGCCCACCAGTTGCACCTCGACGCCGGCGCGGTGCTGGCGGCGGTGCGGGCGGCGTTCTGGCTGGGTTTCGTGCTCTTGATGAACGGGGAGACGGCGGTCGGCGGCGGGTGGGTCGGCCGGGCGCAGCGCCTGCTCGACGACGTCGACGGTGACGTCGTCGAGCGTGGTTACGTGTCCATCGACGCGATGCTCGGGCGTCTCTTCGCCGGCGAGTTCGGGCCGGCGTTGGAGCTGTCCGAGCAGGTCACCGATTACGGCCGCCGCTTCGTCGATCCCGACCTGGTCGCGATGGGGCTGAACAGCAGAGGCCGGATCTTGCTCTACGGTGGTCGGGTGCCGGAGGGTCTCGCGCTGCTGGACGAGGCCATGGTGGGCGTCGCGGCCGGCGAGGTCTCCACGATCTTCGCCGGCACCGTGTACTGCTCGATGATCGAGGCCTGCCAGGAGATCGCGGACTTCGACCGTGCGGCTCGATGGACATCGGCGCTCACCGGCTGGTGCGACGAGCAGCCCGGTCTCGTACCGTTCACCGGTCAGTGCGCGTTACACCGCGGGCAGATCATGAAGGCGTACGGAGCGTTCGACGAGGCGCTCACCGAGTTCGACCTCGCGGTGCGCCGATATGTGGACGCCGACGCGCGCAACGCCGCCGGACTCGTCATGGCCGAACGCGGTGACGTGCTACGCCTGCGCGGCGACTATGCCGGCGCGGCGGCGGCCTACGAGTCGGCCGGCACGCTCGGGTACGAACCCCAGCCAGGGCTGGCACTCCTGTGGCTGGCGCAGGGCCGCACCGCCGCGGCCGTCGCCGCCGTGCGGCGGCTGCTCAGCGAGACCGGTGGCGCCGTGCACAGGTCCCGGCTCCTACCGGCCGCGGTCGAGGTCCTGCTCCTCGGTGATCTGGCCGACGAGGCCGCGGGCCTCGCCGCGGAACTCGCATCGGTCGCCGCGTCGTTCGGTTGCCCCTCGGTGCAGGCGCGGGCCGACCACGCGGGGGCCCAGATGGCGCTGGCCAAGGGCGACCCGGCCGCTTCGCTGCCACTGCTACGCCGTGAACGCGGCGTGTGGGAGCGGGTGGGTGCCCGGTATGACACCGCACGTTGCCGAATGCTGCTCGGGAGAGCCCTTCGGGCCCTTGGCGACGAGGAGTCCGCGGTGACCGAGTTGTCGGCCGCTCGGCGCGTCCTCGCGGAGCTGGGCGCAAAACCCGCGGAACACGAGGCGGCCACGCTCATCCGGCCCAACCTGCCGCGCGGGCTGACCGAGCGGGAGGTGGAGGTCCTACGACTCGTCGCCGCCGGCAAGACCAACCCGGAGATCGCGGCGCACCTGGTGCTCAGCGAGAAGACCGTCGGTCGGCACCTGAGCAACATCTTCAGCAAGATCGACGTAACGACGCGGACCGCCGCCGCCGCCTTCGCCTACCAACACAGACTCGTCTGACGGCCGGGGGCGACCCAGGTCGCGCGCACGCCGAGCCAGGTGTGCGAGCATCTCGCCATGACGGGTGCAGATCGAGCCGGCATCTTTCTGGCCACCCCGGACAATCCACCGGGTGGTGTCCGGTTGGCGGTCAAGGATCTCTTCGACACGGCCGGCCTGACCACAACGTACGGATCGGTCATCTTCCGTGACCACGTCCCACAACGCTCGGCCGCGGCGGTGAAGCTCCTGGAGGGCGCGGGGTACGCGAACGTCGGCAAGACCAACCTGCACGAGTTCGCGTACGGAACCACCTCGGAGAACGCCCACTTCGGGACGGTCCCCAATCCGATCGCGTCCGGGCGCGTCGCCGGTGGATCCAGCGGCGGCAACGCCGCGGCGCTGGCCGCCGGGCTGGCCGACGCCGCGCTCGGTAGCGACTCCGGCGGCTCGGTCCGAATCCCGTCGGCCTGCTGCGGGACGGTCGGGTTCAAGCCGACGTACGGTCGGGTGCCGCTGGACGGATGCTTTCCACTGGCGCCGAGCTTCGACCACGCCGGGCCGATGGCGCGCGACGTCGCCGGCTGCGAACAGATGATGCGGGCGTTGGTGCCGGGGCTGGCGACCACCACTGTGGACAATCTTGACGCGGTAAGCATCGGAGTCGCCTGGACAGGGCTCGCCGACCCGCTCGTGTGCGCCCGGGTCGAGGCGGCGGCCGCGCTGTTCCCCCGACGCGGGCGGCTGGAGTTGCCGTTCGCCACCGAGACGTACGGCGTCTTCGGGCGGGAGGTCGCGCAGGTCCACGCCGACCTCTGGGCGGAGCATCGCGACAGCTACAGTCCCGACCTCGCGTCGAAGATAGGCCGAGCGATGAGCATCACCGACGTGGAATATGAGGCGGCGCAACGGGCCCGGGAGCTGTACCGGGAACACGTGGCCGAGCTGACCGCCGCGTTCGACCTCATACTCACCCCGACGCTGCCGCGGGTCGCGCCGCCCACCGGGATCGGCGATCTGAAGCTTCGCGACGAGTTGATCCGGTTCACGTACCCGTTCAACGCGATCGGCGCGCCGGCGATCGCGCTGCCGTGTGGCCCGGCCGAAGACGGCCTGCCCGCCTCCGTACAACTGGTTGGTCCTCCGGGCGCGGACGCGCTCGTACTCGCCGTCGGTGCGGCGCTGGAACGGGCGCTGGCCGGGGCCCGGGCCACCGGCGGGCTAGGCGGCCCGTAGGGCGCACCGTATGGCATCGAGAGGGACGGACGGCCGGACGTTAGGCTGATGCGATGGCAGAGGCCCGGACTTACCCGCACGGCGTCACCTCGTGGATAGACACGGAGCAGCCCGATGTCGAGGCCGCCCGTGCGTTCTACTCCGCTTTGTTCGGCTGGACACTGACCGATGCGACGCCGTCGGGCTCGTCCAGGCCCTACTACGTCGCCACCTTGGACGGTCAGGATGTCGCCGCCGTGGCGTCGGCGCCAGCCAGCGGTCCGGCCCGCTGGAACACCTACGTCGCCGTGGACGATGCGGACGTGACCGCGGCGGCCGTGGTTGCCGGCGGGGGAACGCTTGTCTCGCCGCCGCAGGATGCCGGTGACGCCGGCCGCGCAGCGATCTGCGTCGACCCGTTCGGCGCGCGGTTTCGGCTCTGGCAGGCCGGCGCGCGGCTCGGTGCACAACGAACGAACTCGCCCGGCGCTTGGAACTTCAGCGACCTCTACACACCAGATCGCGACGCCGCGATGTCCTTCTACACCCCCTTGTTCGGCTGGCGGGCCGCCGACCTCGACCAGGACGCCGGTACGATGCTGCAGGTTCCCGGGTACGGAGACCACCTCGCCGCCACGGTGGACCCCGGCATCTTCGAGCGGCAGGCCTCGGCCCCGGCCGGCTTCGCCGACGTCATCGGCGGCCTTGTCCTGATCGGTGGCGACCAGACTCCACGATGGCAGGTCATCTTCACCGTGGCCGACCGCGACGACAGCGCCGCGACGGCGGAGCGGCTCGGCGCCACGATCCTCGACTCATCGGACAACCCGTGGACCAAGGACGCCGTCGTGCGCGATCCGCAGGGCGCCGAGTTCACCGTGAGCCAGTTCGCCCCGCCCGAGGGCGATTGGTAGGGCCAACAGGCAACCCGGTACAGCGCCCGCCGGTCACGTCATCGGACTCGGGTGAGGTACGGCGAGGGTGCCACAATGCTCGATGTGACCCCCGATGTCCCGGCCCACGCCAACGGGCCGGCCGCTGATGACGATCTCGCCCGGACGGCGGCGCGTATCCTCATCCCCGTCGTGGACGCGTTCGAGGAGGACGTCGGCGACCGACCGAGGCTCGCCGAGCTGGTTGAAGCACTTGGCTGGGCCGTACCCTCAGGTGAGCCTTGCCTTGAGGCGCCTTCCGCGGTGACAGAGTTCCGCGTTCGGCGTCGCCGGCGGCCACCCGATGAGGCAAGCCGCGTGGGGGACCTCGGCGACGCCGTGTTCGCCGAGGCCGCCGAGGCGCTCGCAGAACTGGCCCGCGAGATCGGGGCACGGCAGCAACGCCCTGTCACCCTCACCGAACTCGCCGCCGCCCTCACCAGTGGCATTCGCATCACGTCGGGACTCGCGTCGGACGGCACCGAGGACCTGGTGGCTATCGACGTCGTCCAGCCAAAGGTCGCCAGACGGATGAAGTTCGGGGACATCGTCGCCATACCGGAAGAGCAGGGCTACCGACTAGCCGTAGTGCTGGCGAAGAACGTCTGGGGCACGGCGCTGGGCCTATTCGCTGAGACCTTTCCTTCGCCTCGGGCAGCGGCGCTTGGCACGAAGGCGACTGTGCCGTACGTCGTACACACCGATGAGCAGCAGCTCGTCAACGGCGTGTGGAAGGTGGTCGGCCACGACGAGAGCCTCATAGCCCTATTTCCCGAGCCGGAGATATATCACGCCCCGAACCCCAACGCATCAGATCCCACCTTGCACGGATACGGGGCGGCGGAGACCGTTGATGGACGGCTTCGTCCGATCAGCGAAGAGGAGGCACGACGCGTCGGGCTGACCGACGGCAGCTACGACCAAGGATATCTGAGTGAGCATCTGGACCGGATCATAACGACCATCCGATAGCGCCGCCGGCCGACGCCTCCGCGTCCTACAGGCCGAGATCGCTCAGGCTCGGGTGGTCGTCGGGGCGACGGCCCTGCGGCCAGGAGTACCGGCGGTCCCCTTCGGCGATGGGCAGATCGTTGATGCTGGCCAGCCGCCGGCGCATCAGCCCTTCGGCGTCGAACTCCCAGTTCTCATTGCCGTACGAGCGAAACCAGTTGCCGGAATCGTCGTGCCACTCGTAGGCGAACCGAACGGCGATCCGGTCACCGGTGAATGCCCACAGCTCCTTGATGAGCCGGTAGTCCAGCTCGCGGGCCCACTTGCGGGCGAGGAACTCCTGGATCGCCGCCCGGCCGGTGAAGAACTCCGCCCGGTTGCGCCACTCGGAATCCTCCGAGTACGCCAGGGCGACCCGCGCCGGGTCCCGGGTGTTCCACGCATCCTCGGCCAGCCGCACCTTCTGCACGGCTGTCTCGTGCGTAAACGGCGGCAGCGGCGGGCGAGACATGGCGCGCTCCTCTCGGGCGGGGACCTGGCATTCGCGTAGTCCAATCAGCGTACCCACGTCTACCGGACCGGGACACCGCGCGGATGTCGGGGTCGGCCCGCGCACGGCGGCCAGGTATGCGGCCGGTCGGACGCGTCGGCATCGGCCGACGGGTTCATGTGTGTGTATGGAGGCGCCGGCCGGGGAAATAGTCCAGCATGGCGGACGGGAGCTACGTCAGCACGTCGGAGTACAGCCGGGACCAGCGGTACATCACCAGCCGGATCACGGCCGACGGCCGGGACGGGTATCGGGTTGAGCCGGCCCGGTACCGCTTGGTGGCCAGCCGGGCCTGCCCCTGGGCCAGCCGATCGATCATCGTGCGACGGCTGCTCGGCCTGGAGGACGCCATCTCCCTGGGCCTGGCCGGCCCGGTGCACGACCAACGGAGCTGGAACTTCCACCTCGACCCCGGCGGTCGCGATCCGGTGCTGGGCATCGAACGTCTGCGGGACGCCTACGTCGCCCGGTTCCCGGACTACGACCGGGGCATCACCGTCCCGGCCCTGGTGGACGTCTCCACCGGACAGGTCGTGACCAACGACTTCGCCCAGATCACGTTGGACCTGAGCACGGAGTGGCGCGCCCACCACCGCGCCGGAGCACCAGAGCTGTACCCGCCGGCCCGCCGCGACGAGATCGACGCACTCGACAACGTCGTGTACACCGACGTGAACGACGGCGTCTACCGGGCCGGCTTCGCCGGGACGCAGGAGGCCTACGAGCAGGCGTACCACCGCCTGTTCACCCGACTCGACTGGCTCTCGGCAAGGCTGACCGGCCAGCGCTACCTCGTCGGCGACACCATCACGGAAGCCGACGTACGGTTGTTCACCACGCTGGTGCGCTTCGACGCGGTGTATCACAACCACTTCAAGTGCAACCGGAACAAGCTGACCGAGATGCCGGTGCTGTGGGCGTACGCGCGGGACCTGTTCCAAACCCCCGGGTTCGGCGACACCGTCGACTTCGTACAGATCAAGCAGCACTACTACGTGGTCCACCGCGACATCAATCCCACCGGCGTGGTGCCCGCCGGCCCCGCCCTCGACGGCTGGCTCGAGCCGCACGGGCGCGAGGCTCTGGGCGGCCGGCCATTCGGCGACGGCACACCACCGGCTCCGCCCAGGCCCGGCGAGCGGGTCGCGGCAGCCCATTCGCCGCTGCGTCCCACCGTCACTCATTGAGGGACAGCGGTACCGAAATCGGTGCCCGCCACGAGCTGATCCACGCTGGCGCTCGTCGCGGAGGACCGGCGCCGCTCCGGCGCCGGCTCACGGCTCAGCGCAGGTCGACCTCGACATGGTGCGCCGCGAGCATGTCCAGTAGATACTTCAAAGTGATCGCCGGACCGAGCAGACGCCGGTCATAGCCGGCGACGAGGTGTTCGCGGGCGACGGTCGAGTCGTGCCACACCAGTCGAAACGGTGCTCGCGCGCCGAACCTCCCGCGGAGGCAGTCCTCGAGCGCGCTGAGATTCCAGCCGAAGTATCCGCCCGGGCCGTTGATCGCCTCGCCGATCGCGCAGTAGAACCCTTCGATGTCCGTCACGAACCGGCCGTCGAGGTCGTACGTCGTGCCGGCCGGCCGGTCCGGCCCACCGGACCGGTGGCCGAGCGCGACACCGGCCCAGTGGTGGCGAAGTTCCCGGTCGTAGCCGGCCCACAGATTCTTCTCGGCGGGCCGTCCGGTGTGCCACTGGTTCAGGACGTCGAGCAACGCCGTGGGCAGGGGTTCCCGCAGCTCGCTGTCGACGGTCACGTCGAGGAGTCCGGCCCCGAGCCCCGACGGCTCGGCTGCCTCGACTGTTCCGGACACCACGGCGCCGATCAACCGGCTCGCCGAGCCGTCGGCAGCGAGGACGTGCAGCTCGGCGCGGATGCGACGGCGCCGCCGACTCGCCTGGGTCGACTGCCCGATTGCGCCGAGCGCGGTCAGCAACGGCGATTCCGGCCGGCAACCGATCAGCCGGATCTGCGGGACCGGTGGCGCCGCCCGATCGCGGAATACGCCGGCGACATCCTGGCATGTCCCGTAGGGCACCCCGTCCCGACCGCGAAGGACGAACTCGGCGACGTTGCGGGGACGTACCACGGCGTCCGTGCGATCGTAGACGTGAACGAATCCGCTGAGATCAATGTCCACGGTGCCCGGCACGGTCGCGCTCGGACGTCCCGCCACCACGACGACGTCGCCGAGGTCCTCGCCCCACCAGGACGGTGGCATGCCTGGCGGTGGCGGAGGCGCCGCTATCGAGACGTCGCCCAGCCACGCCTCGTGGGTGCCGAGGGCGCCGGCGGACAGTCGATCGAGCAGGTCGGCCAGCGCGCCGCTCGGCCTGCAGCCGACGAACCTGAACCGCTCCCGGGGCCGGGGCGGCAGATCCGCGAACAGCCCGTCGACCCGCGCACATAGTGCCAGCGGGATGTCGTCCTCGTAGCCGCCCTCGAAGCCCATGTCGCCAAGAAGCAGCCAGCGCGGGCGGGCCGTATGCTGCCACGTCCACCGCCGCTCCTCCGGCGGCCGGCCCGCCTCCTGACCGCCCCTGGTCGCCACGCCGCGACACTACCGGCCGGAGACCACGCCGCGCAGCGGCGTACGCGTGCGCATCACCAAGTTCGGTCCGATTATGTTCGCGCTGCCGGCAGTACGGGCCCCTGCTAAGGTCGGCTCGTGGGCGACCGCGGTTACCATCCTGGATTGGATGGGATCCGTGGCGTGGCCATTCTTCTGGTCCTCGGCCAGCACGCCCCCACCAGGCCGCTCATTGACGGCTTCGTCGGTGTGACCGTGTTCTTTTGCCTGTCGGGGTATCTCATCACCACCCTATTGGTACGCGAACTGCAATCCGGCAGCATCGATCTGCGGGCGTTCTATCGCCGGCGCGCGGCGCGCCTTTGCCCGGCGTTGGTGACAGTCGTGGCCGCGACGATCGTCGTGCTGCTCATATGTCGACGAGACCTCAGTGTCGGCCAGATTTTCGCACCCGCGGGCGCGGCTCTTACATATACAACAAGCCTCTTCAACTGGACTCACCACCCTTTCGCCCATGACTACTTCAACTACACTTGGTCACTGTCGGTCGAAGAGCAGTTCTACCTGCTGTGGCCGTTCGCGCTGCTCTGGGGCTATCGTCGCAATCCTCGACTGTTCACCGTGCTCACGGTGTCGCTCGTCGGGATCACCCTGGCGCTCAACCTCTACCTTGGTGTGAGTCGAGAGGTGAAATACGATCCGCACGAGTATTTCGGGAGCGACACAAATGCGCTGCCCATCCTCGTCGGCGCATTGCTGGCGATTGTTCTTCACAATGGTTGGCTCTCTCGGACGGTTCGGCATCTTGCGCCCTTTGCGCTGGCCGCCGTTGCCCTCCTGCCCGCCCTAGCCTATCGGAATGACACCTATCGTGTATCCCTGGTGATCGTCGCGGGTACCGTACTGACGCTCGTGGCGTTGATCGGTGTCGTGACACGGCCGGGATCGGCCGTTGGATCGCTGCTGGCAAGCGGCCCGATGCGGTGGCTGGGCGAACGGTCGTATTCAATCTACCTCTGGAATATCCTGGCGCGGATCGCGATACTCAATGTGCTCGGTCGTACGGTGGTCGGCGACATCGTCTGGATCGCCATGTTCGTCGTTCTGGCCGAGGTGAGCTATCGGTTCGTCGAGCGCCCGCTGCGCGCCAGATTTGCGCAGAAATCTCATGTGTCCGGGCTCCCGATCTTCGGCCCGGTCGGTGCGAGAGTTCCGCGCTTGTCTTGAGCATTGGGGGAGTTAGGATGTCGGGCACGCGGCAGGCGACCGAGTTGAGCGGCTCGGGCGGTGAGGTCACCATCGAGTTGGCACCTCCAGGTGGGGTTCCGCCGCTGGTGTTCGGGATGAGCAGGGCCGAGGCGTCCGAGGCGATGCGTGGGTGGGGAGAACCGCGCGACGGCGCCGACACGGCCAGCCGAAGTCTGAACGTCCGCGACGACGGCTTGACGCGCGACGTCTACGCCCACTTCGACGAGGGCGACCGGCTCACCTCCGTCGTGATCTGGCGTCCGGAGCCCGGCGAGGTCCACGTGGTCGTGCGGTTCCGAGACATCGACGTCTTCGGTCAGCCGGCCGATGCGGTACTGGAGGCGCTGAGGCAGCGCGGGTATGTGGTCGACACGTCGGACCGCTACTTCCCCCTGTGCAACGACATAGCGTTGGGGTTCAACCGGGAGGGCGGCGAGGACTGCGACGACGAAGGGCTGGCCCGACACTTCAACTCGGTCCTCACCGCTGCGCCTGGCCACTACGGCTGAGGTCGAGGCGTTCCGGTTAGCCGTGGTTGGGACCGTGCGGCTGCGAAGCCTGTTGAGTCACCTCAACCAGGAACCGTTGTAGGCGTCGATGACGGCCTGGCGTATGTCCACACCTCCAGCCACCGGTGAGTTGATGACGATCGCCGCCTGCACGCCCGACGAGAAGCTACACGCCAGCGAGTTGAGCTGGATCTGGTTGCCGCCCTCTCCACCGTCCAGCAGCAGGCCGTTGTGGTCGTTCATCTGCCCATGGCGGACCCCGGTCCGGTTGACCCAACCCAGCCGGTCCTGATACATCGTTTCGACCTGGTCCCATCCCAGCAACGTGCCCCGCTCGCCGAGATTGACCAGGAAGGTCGCCACCTCATCGGCGGAAAGGTTGAGGCAGCCACCGCCGCACAGCCCGGTCCAGTCGCCCCAGTCGATGCCTGACCGGCCTCCGTCCGGGAAGGTGTAGCACAGGCTGGGCTCGGCCGCTTCTGGTCTGGCCCGCACGGTCGCGATACCGCACGGCCCGAAGATGTGGTCGTTGACGTACCGCAGGTACCAGTCGCTCGTCGCGGTGTCCTTGTCACCCACGCCGGCTTCATCAAAGCCGTCGAGATACGGGATGATCACCCGGAAGAGGCCGAAGTTCTGGTTCTGGTAAGAGTATGTCTTGTTGCCGGGGGTGATGTCGCCCGCCAGGTTGGCCTGCATGCTGGCGTAGTCGGTGGCTCCGCCGTTGCGGAGGCCGCTGGTGTGGGCGAGCAGCTCGCGGAAGGTCACCGTGTCGAGGTTGGCTCCCAGTGTCCAGTCGGTTGGCAGGTGGCCCGCTACGGTGTCGTCGATGGTGAGTCCGGCCGCGGCGATGGCTTGCAGCGCCGCCACTGCAGTGATCGTCTTGTTGACGCTCGCGATGTTGACGCGGGCGGTGTCCGCCGACGCCCGCGCCGGCGGGTCGGCCGCGGTGCGGCGTTGGCCGCCGTTTGCCGCCACGCGGAAGTTTGCGCTCGCCACGACGGCCGAGAAGCCGGTGGCGTTGCCGTCGAGGCGGTCGCGGATGCCCTGGACCATGCGGCTGGGCGACAGCACCTCGACGCTCTCGGTGATCAGGTGCGCCAACCGGAAGTCCCGGCCCCACATGTCGCCGTACGTGGCCACCAGCGCGTCGTGCGGCTTGTCCAGGGCGAGGAAGTTGCCGCCCGTACCGGGGTTGTAGGTGGCGTTGTAGTAGACGGCCCCACCCCAGACGTAGGCGCTCAGCGCGCCCAACCGGTAGTCGTTGTTCCACATCTCGCCGTGCTCGGCGAGGAACTCGTCGCGGCTGCGGTCCAGGCGCAGGTACTGGGGCTCGGCGCTGGGGTGGAAGTAGCCGCCGTAGACGACCTGGCCGCCCACGAGATTCGACATCATCGCGGTGAGCTTGTAGCCCAGCCCGTACAGCTCGTTGTAGTCGGCCACGAAGTCGTCGTAACCGCGGTGCAGGCGAAGGTACTGGCCGTCTGTGCTCGGGTTGTAGGCGGCGTCGTAGTACAACGCGCCATCGCTTCCGACGTACGCGCTCAGGACGGCGAGCTTGAAGTCCGCTCCGTACAGCTCGCCGTATTCGGCGACGAACTGGTCATGGACGCGGCCCAGCCGCAGATGCTGACCATGCGTGCCGGGGCTGTAGGCGGCACTGTACCGTACCTGGTAGCCCTCCCCGACGTAGGACGTCAGCGTGGCCAGCTTGTAGTCGTTGCCGTACATGTCGCCGTACTCAGCCAGGAACGAGTCGTGGGTGCGATCGAGCCCCAGGTGCTGGCCCTCCGTGCTCGGCAGCCAAGCGCCCCCGTACACGGGACGCGGTGTGATCACCACTTCGAGGTCGGACGTCCCGGCGGCCGCCGACTCTTGCGCCAGAGCGTCAGACGACCGCCAGATGAGGGCGCCCGCCGCGGCGCCGAGGCCGAGCCGCAGTACCCGCCGACGGGGCATGACCAGAGGCACATCCATGAGAGCTCCTGTCCACGGTTGCGTTGGCCTACCAGGGTGGTGACCAAGGCTTGTCGGGCGCTAGGCGCCCGGCAGGCGACGTTGACTGTCAACGCCCGCAGCGGCGCGGGGGTAGGCGGTGGGTAGTCAGTCGGCTTCGGCCGCCTGGCCCGCGACATCGGGAACGTAGCGCCGTACCAAGCGCCGGACACCGCGGTGATGTGCCAGCGCCGCCGCCACGTCAACATCGGTCCGATCGAGAAACGCCAGGTGGCGACAGGCGTGCGCAGCCACCTCGGCCCCGTCAACGTCAGGGCTCGGATCGGTGGCGTCCTCGCCACGCACGATTGCCTCTGCTACGGGCTGCCGGGCCGCCCCCGGGTCCACATCCGGAATGGCCACATACGTGAGCACAACTCTGTCCTGCTCGTACCGCCAAGAGGTTGAATGCAGCAAGCCGTCCCGGGTCTGTGGAGTCAGTCCGCTGGCCTGCCGGGCGACAGTATCTGGATCAACCGAGGCCGGCAGCGGGCGCCGCGCGGTTCGGAAGGTCAGTGTGTCGCCGTCCACGCTGAGGACCAGGACCTCGACAACGACCGGAACCGCCGCAGCCGCGGCGGCGCCATTCCCTTCATCCGCGGTCATCGTCGCGTCGTGGACGAAATCACGCCCCTTCAGCGGACTTGATCGCCTCCCGGAGCTCATCCCTGGTCATCCGCGAGCGGCCGGGGATGTCGTGCTCGACGGCATTGTTCTGTCGGCATTGCCGGGCAGCGCGTCCGGGGAACTGGCACGGCGATGATCTACCCGGTCGCGCCAGTGACAAAACGACGTCCGGGGCTACGCACCAGCGGACAGCCGGTATCGGGTGGCCGGTCAAGTCGTGCCGATCCGGACCGTCAGCGACGCCGTCCCACGCCCGTTGACCAGGACCAGGCCGTACCAGGCTGACACCGGCGCGGTGTAGCGCATCCGGCCCGAGGTCGTCCGGGTGCTGGCCCGGTCCCGCGGCTGGACCCAGGTCGCGCTGTTGGCCGGATCGCTGGCGAACAGGTAGGCCATGTCCCCTCGGTTGATGGTTACGGTGATCTGCTGACCGGCCGTGAGGTAGATGTCGCGCACCACGAGGAACACGCCCGGCGCCCAGGTGATCGTCGTGGTGCCCGGGTAGATGATGGACGCGCCTTGGGCGTGCATGATGGTGTATGGCGATGCGCCACCGGGCCAGTTCGGCGGCGGCGTCGCGGTGATGGCCCGGCCGAAGTACGGCCCGAACGGCCGCCGGCCGCCGTTGGAGTCGATGGCTATGAAGTTCACGCCGAGGATGCCGTTGGGCGTGCTGCGGACGAAGCCCGCCGTACCGTCGAACGCGACGTCGGTGATGACGTCCCACCCGGGCGACGGCCGGACCGCGAGCACCGACCAGTACGGCCTGTTCGTACTGAAGCTCCAGTTCTCGTCGATGTCCTCGCTCAGCTTGACGGAGGTCACCGGCACGTAGTCCGACAACGGCTCCACCACGGCGAACGCGGGCGCCGGCAACCCGAGCGTGAGTGCCACGCCGACGACGACACAGAGCAGGCGGGCGCCGGTGTGGCGTAGCGCAGCTGCCATTGAAGGCCTCCCCAATTTGTCCGCGGTTGGCCAGCGTGCTCGGTACCGCTTGGCGCCCGCTAGGCGACGGCTAGGCGGGCGTGCTCCGGGGTTCTAGGCTGGCGGCGTGCTCGATCCTGCCGGCGGTGGACGACCCGTGACCTGGCGCGTCCTCGGTCCGGTCGAGGTGTCGGTGGACGGCGCGGTGCTGCCGATCCGGCGACCACAGCAGCGCGGTGTGGTCGCGTACCTGGCGCTCAATGCGAACCTGGTCGTCTCCACCGATCAGCTGGTCGACGCGATATGGGGTGACACGCCGACCGCGACCGCTCGTACGCAGTTGCAGGTGTGCGTGTCGCAGATCCGCCGGTACCTGCGCGCGGTTGGTGCCGATCGCTGCCTGGTGTCGGAGTCGGGCGGCTACCGGCTGATCGCCGCTGGCGACACGGTCGACGTGGCGCTGTTTCACCGCCAGGTTGCGTCGGCCCGCTCGCGGGACGCCGGTGAGGCGGCCGAGCTCCTGCGGCGGGCGGTGGCGCTGTGGCGGGGCGAGCCGCTGACCGGGGCGACCGGTGCGTTCGTCGCCACGGCCGCCGCGGGGCTCGACGAACAGCGGCTGGCGGCGTATGAGGAGCTGGCCGGTATCGAGCTGGCGCTGGGCCGGCCGGAGCCGGTGGTGTCCACCCTTCAGCCCGTGGTCGCGGCCCAGCCCCTGCGCGAGCGCCTGGTCGGCCGGTTCATGCTGGCGTTGGCCGACTCTGGCCAGCAGGCGGCCGCGCTGCGGCTCTACCACGACACGCGGCGACGGCTGGCCGACGAACTCGGCGTGGAGCCCGGGGCCGAGCTGGGCGAGGCGTACCTCGCGATCCTGCGCCAGAGCCGCCCGGCGAAACCCGCGGATTCGGCTCGGCTGACCGCTCCGGCCCAGCTGCCGCTCGACGTCGCCTCGTTCACCGGTCGTGACGGCGCGCTGGACGCGCTCGACGCGATGCTGTCGCCCGGGCCGACGGCCATCTTGTGTATCGACGGTATGCCTGGGGTCGGCAAGACCACGCTCGCCGTCCACTGGGCGCACCGGGTGGCCGGCCGGTTCCCCGACGGGCAGCTGTACGTGAACCTGCGGGGCTTCGGCCCGGGCGGTCCGGCGACGGATCCGGCCCAGGCGGTCCGTGGATTCCTCGACGCGTTGGGCGTACCGGCGCGGAGCGTGCCGGCCGAACCCCAGGGCCAGGTGAACCTGTACCGGAGCCTGCTCGCCGGCAAGCGGATCCTGGTGGTGCTGGACAACGCGCGCGATGCCGAACAGGTACGGCCTCTGCTGCCCGGCGCCCCGGGGTGCGCGGCGATCGTGACCAGTCGCCGCCGACTCACCAGCCTGGTCGCCCTCGAGGGCGCCGGCGCGTTCGCGCTGGAGCCGCTGACAGTCGACGAGTGCCCAGAGATGCTGGCCCGCCGGCTCGGGGCCCACCGGGTCGCCGCCGAGCCCGATGCGGTGCGGCAGATCGCTGCCGTGTGCGGCGGTCTTCCGCTCGCGCTGGCCATCGTCGCCGCCCGTGCCGCCGGGCGGCCGAACGCGCCACTGGCCCGGGTGGCCGCGCGGCTTGGCGGCCTCGACGCCTTCCGGGCCGGCGACGCGGCGGCCGATGTCGGGGCGGTGTTCTCGTGGTCGTACGACGAGGTCAGCCATCCCGCCGCCGCGCTGTTCCGGTTGCTGGGGCTGCATGTCGGCGGCGACATCGCCGTGGAGGCCGCGGCCAGCCTGCACGGTTCGCCGGTCGATCGGGCGGCCGCATTACTGGATGAGCTGGCCGAGGCCCATCTGGTGGCCGAGCACCGGCCGGGCCGGTACGTCATGCACGACCTGCTGCGCGCCTACGCCGCCGAGTTGGCCGATCGTGTCGACGGTGGGGACGCGCGTGAAGGGGCGGTGGAGCGGCTGCTCGAGCACTACGCGCAGACCGCCACCCGCGCCGGCCGACTACTCGACCCGCACGAGGCCGAAGCCGTGCCCAGGCCGGTTCCGCCGGGTGTCACGGTGACGGAAGTTGACTCGCACCCACGCGCTCTGGCGTGGTTTGACGACGAGTGGCCAGCGCTCATCGCCTCGGTCGATATGGCAACCCGGTCCGCGCGAGATCCCCACGTTCAGCGGCTCGCCGCGCCGGTGCGGGAGTACCTGGCCCGGCGCGGTCACTGGCCGCACCTGGTAGCCACCCAGCGGGCGGCGCTGGAGGCGGCCGAGCGGCTGGCCGACCGACCGGCGCAGGCCCGGACGCACGCCGACCTGGCCCGGGCGTACGCGTATCTGGGACGGTGCGGGGAGGCGCAGGACCATCTGCGTCGCGCGCTGTCGTTGTTCGACGAGATGAACGACGTCGTCGGTCAGGCCAGCACCCACCTCAAGCTCGGCGGCCTGCTGGGGATGCGCGGCCGCCACCGGGAGGCGTTGCGCCACGCCCGGACGGCGCTGGACCAGTTCCAGGCCGTCGGGCACGAGGGCGGGTACGCGCGGGCCCTCAACAACGTCGGCTGGTACCACGCCCAACTCGGTGATCACCGGACGACGCTGCGGTGCTGCAAGCAGGCGCTCATCCTGCACCGGCGCCTCGGCGATCGGCGCGGGCAGGCCGATACCTGGGACAGCCTCGGGTACGCGCACCACCACCTCGGCCACCCCGACCAGGCGGTCGCCCCGTACCGGCGGGCGCTGGCAATCTACCGGGACATCGGCGACCGGGCCAGTCAGGCCCACACATTGTCCCGGCTGGGCGACTCGCGGCTCGCGTTGGACGACCACGGCCGGGCCCGGACGGCATGGCGGCAGGCGCTCGACATCCTCGGCGAGCTCGGCCACCCTGACGCCGAGGTGGTCGAAGCCAAACTGCGCTCCCTTGTAGACCCCGCGTCGGACATTCTCGGCCCATCCGATAGCGGACAGCACGCCACGGAGGGCTACCGTGCAGACGACACCGCCCACGATGCAGGTCAGGTGTGAACGGTGCCGGGCGCGGAGCATGAGCGCGACCGCCAGGCCGGGCAGTGTGGTCCAGTTCAGTTCGTGCCATCGGGGGCCGAACAGGTTCACGACGAGCAGGGCGGCGAGCAGGGCGATCGGCAGCGCGTCGGCCACCTCGCGTATCCGCGGAGGGAACGGCCGGTTGCCGAAGCTGGCCGGCCCGGCCGCCTTGTACAGGAAGTTGACGAGCGCGAGCGCGACGACGGCCAGGACCATACCGAGCACGCTATTCCTTCGTCCGGATGCGCGGGTGCGAGGCGAGTAGCGCCGGAGCCGCGCCGAGCAGCAGTGCGACGCCGGTCGGAAAGATCCGGCCCGCGGCGCCGGCGATCGTGGCTGAGGTGATAGCCACCGGCAACTGCCTGGGTCTGGCCCGCAGCGCATCGTAGAGCAAGAGGCCGAAGAAACCGGGGAACACAAGGTCCAGGCCAGCCGCCTCGAGGGCAGACGTGGTGTGACCCACTCGACTGCGGCAACCGGGCGCGGATCCGGGCCTACGCCCGCCGGCACCGTCAATGATCTTCGCGCTGGCGGCCAACGTGCTCTGGCGTGATCTGTCGGCACACTCCGATCAAGGGTTGGGGTTCGGGACGCCGATCGGGTTCGGGTAGGGCATCTCCTTCGCCGCCGCCTCCGCGATCGGCGTCAGCAGGCCGGCCAGGCGCCGGGTCGCGTCCGGACCGATCGCCTGCCATGGTCGGGTGGCGAGCCGGTCGGTCGTCGCTTCCAGTTCCTGGCGAGCGGCGCGGCCGGCGTCGGTGGCGGTACCGTCCGGGCGCACCCAGCCGCGCTCGACGAGCTGGTCGGTGGCGGTGGCCCACTCCTCGTCGGTCCAGCCACGGATGGGCTGGACGACGTCGCGCCCGCCATCGACCGCGGTGCGCCACGCGTGGGACCCGCACCCGTCGACGCCGGCCGCCACGAGCGCCGCCACGTGCCCGTCGCCGCGGTGCTCCCGCAGCACCGTCGTCGCGTGCCAGATCACCGCGAGCGGGTCGTCCGGCCAGGGCAGGTCCGCGTTGGCCGCCGCCAGGGGTCGGCCGGTCAGGTCGGCGGCCTCGGCGGCCGCCCGGATGAGCGTCGCGGCCTCGGCGTCACCGCTGGAGTCCACCGTGGACAGCAATCGCTCGAGCGCGGTCCGGGTGCCGTCCCGGCGCACCGCCAGCGCCGTGGCCGGATCCATGCGTCTCCACACGTCGGGCAGCGCCCGCTCGACCATGGCGCGCCGGAAGCCGAAGAACATGGCGTACACCGGACCGGGTCCGACGGCCCCGAGCGGCGCGGCGCGGCCGGCGAAGTACCCCCGCCAGAAGCCGCGGAGGCCCGCCTCCTCGAACGCCGCCCGGGCCTCGGGCGCGAAGTAGACCACGGAGTGGATGGGTTCGAAGAGCGTCCACATGCTGCGGGCGGCGTCCATGAGCCCGATCGTGGCGGTTGGCGGCCGCCGTGGCAAGCCGCCAACCACCACCCGACCGCTACGCCGGCAGGGTCGGAAGGAACTGCGGCGGGCGCCGCACGTGCGTGCCCTGCTCGAACGCGTACGCGAGCGAGATCAGGGTCGGCTCGCTCCAGCGGCCGCCGAAGAAGGAGACGCCGAGCGGCAGGTGGCCGCGGGCGTACCCGGCCGGAACCGTGATGTTCGGGTACCCGGACACCGCGGGCGGGCTTGACGAGCCCACGAAGCCGGTGAAATCGTCGCCGGTCTGCAGGTTCGTGACCCAGGCGGCGTTGTTGGTCGGCGCCAGGATCGCGTCGAGCCGGTTCGTGGCGACCGCCGTGTCGATCGCGTTGCGCGACGCGGTCGTCGCGGTCGTGCGCTGCTGGCGATAGGTCGGGTCGTTGAGGTCGCCGGTGGTGCCCTCGGCCAGCTCGAAGATCTCCTGCTGGAAGAACGGCATCTCGATGGCGGCGTTGGCCCGGTTGAACTCGATGAGACCGGCCAGGTCGGCCGGGTGCGGACCGGGCCGCGCGGCCAGGTACGCGTTGATGTCGTGCTTGAACTCGGTCAACAGGGCCGGGAACTCGTTGCGGTCGGACTGGTCCAGACCGGGCAGTTCCACATTGTCGACGATCGTGGCGCCGAGTTGCCGCAGCCGCCGTACCGTCTGGTCGAGCACGGCGGCGACCTCCGCGTTGCCGCCGACCGGGGCACGCCACACGCCGATCCGCTTGCCGCGCAGCGCGTTGCGGTCGAGTGCGCGCAGGTAGTCGCGGCGCACGAACGGGCCCGCGGCCCCGGTCGCCGGGTCACGCGGGTCGACGCCCTGGATCACCGACAGCACGGCCGCGGCGTCGGTGACGTTGCGGGTCATCGGGCCGGCCGTGTCCTGCTCGGCCGAGATCGGTACCACCCCGGACCGGCTGACCAGCCCGAGCGTCGGCTTGATGCCGACGATCGAGTTCGCGCCGGACGGGCAGACGATCGAGCCGTCCGTCTCGGTGCCGATCGTCACCGATGCCAGGTTCGCCGCCGCCGCGGCGCCCGAGCCGCTGCTGGATCCGCACGGGTTGCGGTCGAGCACGTACGGGTTGTTGGTCTGTCCGCCGCGCGCACTCCAGCCGCTCGACGAGGTGAGCGAGCGGAAGTTGGCCCACTCGGACAGGTTCGCCTTGCCGAGGACGACCGCACCGGCCGCGCGCAGCCGTTGTACCAGGAACGCGTCCCGGGCCGGCTTGGAGTTGACCAGGGCAAACGAACCGGCCGTGGAGTGCTCCCGGTCGGCCGTGTCGACGTTGTCCTTGAGCAGTACCGGAATGCCCTCGAGGGCGCTGCGTGCGCCGTGTTTGTGGCGGCGCAGGTCGCTCACCACCGCCTCGCGCAGCGCGTCCGGGTTCGTCTCGATGACCGCGTGCAGCCTCGGGTTCAGGGCCCGGATGCGGTGCAGGTAGAACGCGGTTAGCCGGACCGAGCTGAGCCGATGCCGGTCCATCGCGCGCTGCAGGTCCAGCACGGTCGCCCGTTCGAGGTCGATGCCGGCGACGCTCGCGCCGGACGTGCCGCGGCCGGGGTCGGCCGTCGCGGGCGTCGCGGCGACCGTGACGCTGAGCGCGAGACCGAGCGTGAGCAGGAGCGCGACGCACCGGCGCGCCGCAGCCCTGTCGCGAAGGAGAGACATTCTTTGTTCACCTCCGATTGCCCGGGTTGTCCGGGCCCGAGTACAGGTCTAGACCTGTTGCACCCGCTTTCCAAGCCCTCAAGGTATGTCGATCTGTGCATGCTGTCGTAACTCTTCAAGATCATTCGTGTCGTGTAGCCGTGACCAGCGTGTGTGGCCTGGCTCCCGTCAGGCCTGGGCTTCGGACGTCACGACCTCGAGCACGGCTTCGATCTCGACCGCGAAGCCCAATGGCAACGACGCCACGCCCATCGCCGATCGCGTCGGTCGGCCATTCTCTCCGAACACCGTGACGAGCAGGTCGGTCGCGCCGTCGGCGACACGGTGGTGCTCGGTGAAGCCGGGCGTGGCGTTGACCATCACCAGGAGTTTGACGAATCGCCTCACGCGTGAGAGCTCGCCGAGTTCGGCCTTGATGGTGCCGAGCATGTTCAGCGCCACGACCCGAGCGGCCTGTTGGCCGTCCGCCACGCTCAGACCGGCGCCCAGGGTGCCGATGTGTTCGGGACGCCCATCGACGAATGGTCCGTGGCCCGAGACGAACAGCAGCGACCCCGTCCGTACAGCCATGGCGTAGTTGGCCACCGTGGGATGTGGCCCGGGCAGCGTGAGCCGTGCCCTGGCGAGCGCCTCCTCGGGAGTCACGGCGCTAGCTCGGGGTCGAGTCGTACCGGGCCGAGATGGCGGCACGGATCTCCGGATCGGTGATCGCGCCCGGCGGCAGCTGGGCCAGCTCGAGGAACATCTCCTCGAGTCCGCCGGGAACCATGAGGGTCAGCAGGCGACCGCCGGCGTCCTCGGCATAGATCATGTGTCGGGTGCCCCGTGGGATCAGGATGTAGGAGCCCGCGGTCACGGGCACCGTCTCGTCGCCGTATGTGAACCTGAAGTTGCCATCCAGCACGAAGAACGACTCCTCCATCGCCTGGTGGATGTGCGGGACGGTCCAGGCGCCGCCGCCACCGGTGAACTCGGCGAGCGTGAAGGCCCGCTTGGTGTCCGCGTCACCGGCGGCGAGTACACGCATCTTGACCAGCCCCATGTCGGCGACTTGACCGTCGTCCGGGCGTACCAGCATTGTGCCCACCTGTCCCATCCGTCGGGCCACTCGACCAGCGGACCCGCTGCCTCACACATTCTCCGGCGCTGACGACGCCGGCAATATCAAAAAATGAAGTTCACGGGGCCGACGGTGGTGCGAGGCTGGGGAGATGAGACCGTACGGTCAGTTCTGCCCGGTCGCCCGCACGGCCGAGATCTTCGCCGAGCGGTGGACGCCGATCATCGTGCGCAACCTCCTCAACGGCTGCCGCACGTTCACCGAGATACGGCAGGGGGCGCCGGGTATCCCCACCGCCCTGCTCAGCCAACGCCTGGAGACCCTGGAACGGGCCGGAATCATCGAGCGCGAACCCGCGCCGTCCGGCCGCGGTGCGTCCTACCAGCTGACCGCCAAGGGTGGGGAGCTCAAGGCCGTGTGTGACGCCATGGGCCAGTGGGGCGCGCGGTGGCTGGAGATCGAGCCACATCACATGGAACCGGCCTACGTGCTGTGGGCTACGACCAAGCTGGTCGACGTCGAGAAGCTGCCCGACCGCACCGTGGTTGTCCGGTTCGACATGCGCGACAGACCGAGCGAGCGTTACTGGATGGTGCTGCGCCGGCCGGAGCCGGAACTGTGCACGAAGGGCACCGGATACGCGGACGACATCATCGTCCGGACGGACGCCGCCTGCCTCATCGACATACACCTGAAGCGGACGACCTACCACGCGGCGCTGCGTGAGGAGCGCCTCGCCCTCGACGGGGTGCCCCGGCTGACCCGGGCGTTCCTGTCCTGGATACGACCCAGCCCGTACGCCGACGTGCGCCCCGCACGCTGACCGCACGCTGCCGGACCTACTGGCCTACGGCCCCGTGATGGCCGGCGCCGCAACGCCTTTCGCCGGTGACGGTGACGTGAAGTCCGAGATCGCTTGCTAGCCGCGCACCGGTTCCATGTGCAACAACGCCGATTGGTTGACCGGCACACAGCAGTTGAGGTCGGCCCGGCAGTCCGCCGGTGGAGGCGATGCCCCCAGCGATACGCGTACGCCGTCGAGCTGCTCGGCGAACGCGGTCAGGGCCTCGATGCGGGCGGCTATCTCGGCCTGCTTGTGTTCGATGAGACGTATGACCCGATCGTGGGCGGACGTGCAATTCGTGCCGCCCCAGACGGGCAGCAGCTCGGAGATCTGTTCGCAGCTCAGCCCGAGGCTGCGGGCCCGCGAAACGAACAGCAGCCGGGTGGCCGAATCCTCGTCGTAATCCCGGTAGCCCGAGCACGTGCGCGACGGTGTGGTCATCAGACCGATCCGCTCGTAGTAGCGGACCGTCGAGACGGGCACACCCACCTGGTCGGCAAGTTCTGAGATCCGCATCCACTCACGATAGCCCGGCACTCGGGGTCAAGGTCAAATACTTGACCTTGAACCCGTGTTCAGGGTTTACGGTCGCACGACGGACCGGTCCACGGTCCGGATCGAGGAGGCCGTCATGACACTGGCAACGACCCAGACCATTCCCGTCGACGACATCGAGATCACCTGCACCAGCGTGGGCGACGGTGTCCCCGTTATCGTCATCCACGGTGCGATCGGCCTCGGTAGCACCTACATGCGGGCGCTCGACCCGTGGGCCGACGAGCTCCGCCTCGTCTACTACGACCAGCGAGGCAGTGGTCAGACGTCGCTCGGCGACGGGCGGAAGGTGTCCTTCGCCGGTGGCATCGAGGATCTGGATGGACTCCGGAAGGCGCTGAGCCTCGATCGCGTGCAGCTGCTTGGACACTCGGCCGGCGCTTACCTGGCCGCCCTGTACGCGGCCGCGCACCCCGAGGCCACCTCCGGCCTCGTGCTGCTCAACCCTGGTCCTCCGCTCGCACCGGACCTGATGCAACGGTTCGGGGTGGCGATGGCCGCGCGCCGTACCCCCGCCGACGACGACGCCCGGCGTGCCATCGAGGAGTCCGCGGAGTTCCGCGATCACGAGCCGGCCACACTCGAGCGCCACCAGCTCAACACATTCCTCCCGTTCTTTAGGGACCGCGCGACGATCGAACGGGTTTCCCTGGGCTTTACCGCGATCACGGCCGCCAACGTGCGGCAGGCGCCCGAACGAATGGTTGGCAGCCTGGCGGCACTCGACCCGATGCGCAAGTTCGCCGGTATCGGCTGCCCCACCCTGGTCGTCCACGCTGAGCTGGACCCGATCCCCGTCGACTGGAGCCGCCTCCTGGCCAACATGATCCCGAACGCCGACTTCCAACTCATCGAGGGCGGAAGCCACTTCCCGATGATCGAAGACGCAGACGCCCTGCGCCGCGCCGTTCTCCCGTGGATCCGAAAGCACGGGCACACGGACCGGTGACGCGCGCCGTACTCGACCAGGCCTCGACAAAGACGCGCTTGTCCCGTGGGGGCTGGCGCGTACGCCTCGCATCCGGCTATGAGGACGTCTGGTACGACGACCATCACGACTCCGGTCCAGGCACGCGGCGCTACCATGCCACCCTGTCGGTCAGGTCGTCCTGTCGACACGAGATTGAGGAGGCCGGGTGCCCACAACCGCTACCACGACCGTGGCGCTGCAGATCAGCTCGCCCGATAATCCGCTGCTGTTCGTTCCTGTCACCGTCAATGGTCGGGGCCCGTACGACTTCGTCGTCGACACCGGCGCCAGCCACGTGGTCATCGATACCAACCTCGCCGACGAGCTGGGTCTGCGGGGTCAGGATGCCCACGCCGGTCATGGCGCCGGCGGGCCGATCACCGCCGTGGCGACGGAGGTGGCCGAACTCTGCGTGGCCGGGGCCTGTGCCGTCGATCTTGCCGCCGTCGTCACCGACCTGTCGGCCGTCTCCCAGGCGGCCGGCGTACCGATGGGCGGCGTGCTCGGCCATCCGTTCCTGTCCCGATACGTTGTGACGATCGACTACCCGAACCGGCAACTGCATCTGACCGCGGCCGCCCCCTGAGCACTTCCGGTGGGCCTTCAGGCGGAGATCGCGGACGGCCGGGACGTTACGCGGTTCCTGTCCGCCACAGATGGGTTGACTCAGACGCGCGCGACGATCTTGCCGAGCGTCCATCGTGGCCCGATGAAGATTGCTTCCTTCTCGTCGAGATGAACCGAGACACGGCTGAGCCCCTCGCCGGCGGCCGCCTTGAGGGGCCAGATCTCCAGCACGGCGGCGTTCGGCACCCGGAACTGAAGGTAGTCGGGTTCCACCGTGGTGGGGCTGTAGCCCAGTTCCGACATCTCCACCTTCAAGCGCTTCTCGAACGCGGCGCGATCGTCGACTGTAACGACCCGCCGCCCGACCCGAAGGAACGGAATCATCGCGATGCCGAACAAGAAGCCGAATAGCAGGCCAGACACCATTCCGGCGGTGAAATCACCAAACACGGCCGCCATGAAAACGCCGAATGGCAACGCGCTGAGCGCGAATACGGAGGCCGCAACCCCGAACGGACTACCTGGATCGGTGGATCTGCTCGACACGGTCACACCCCACATATGTCGGCGGCCTTCAGCGCGGACGGCCGGTCCACCCTCCACGATCGACGACACCGATGATGCGTGGATCGGCCTATCATGCGGAGTCTGTCATACGGGCGGACAAGAACAGCGCAGGCCGGCCGGCCCGGTCGGTCATGGCCCAGCCGCCCACTCTCAGGTACGGCAAGGCCCGGCGCAGGGCCGCAGTGGTCGAGGTCGAGCTGACCTCCTCGACGATGCCGTCTTGCGATCAGGCGCCCAGTAGCTGAGGCACCGTGTCCGCACGCCCCGAGGTCAGGACCCGCCGCAGGCCCCGGCCGAGCAGCTCTCGCTGGTGTAGCGGGAGGTCGAGGACGAAGCGAGCGTGGGAAGGCATGCCGAGCGCGCTCCCGGCGTCCTCGCCGAATCTGCCACCGGCCGCCGCGCCGTTTCCTCTGCCAAGCCCGAGCCATCCACGCTCCAACCGAACATTGGTAGCCGGAATGGGCCCGGGCGCGGCATTTCCCATCTAAAATGTGATGGTGGTCGATCCAGCGGGGGAAGTGTCCACCGCAAGGCACGTGTCGGGCACAGGGGAGGGCTACGCCGCCCTCGATGTGGGCGCCACCGTTGGGGTTGAGGAGGAGTTCCACATCGTCGACCCACGCACCGGGGATCTGGTTCCCGCCGCCCGGCGCGTGTTGCGCCGAACTGCCGGCCAGGCCGAGTCCGAGCTGCAGCGCAGCATCGTGGAGACCGCCAGTGCGGTGCACGCGGATCTTGCCAGCCTGCGTCGGGACCTGGTCGCCCGGCGCCGGAGGCTGGCCGAGGCCGCCGCGGGCGTCGGGCTGGCCGTGGCCACCGTGGGCACGGTACCGGCGTCGGGCACCCATCGCGGCCGGGTCTTCCCGGAACCGCGGTACGAGTGGATGGCCGCGGAGTACCAGCAACTCGTCGACGAGCAGCAGGTGTGCGCCTGCCAGGTACACGTGAGCGTGGCCGACAGGGATCTCGCGGTGCGCATCACCCGGCGTATCCGTGGCTGGTTGCCGGTACTGCTGGCGATGAGCGCCAGTTCGCCGTACTTCCAGGGAGAGGACACCGGGTACGCGTCGTACCGCAACATTGTGGTGTCGCGGTGGCCGACCGTCGGTCCACCGCCTGATTTCGAATCCGCCGCGGAGTACGATCAGACCGTTGCCAGCCTTGTCCACAGTGGAGTCATAGTTGACGCTGGCATGGTCTACTTCGACGCACGGCTGTCCGCCCGCTATCCCACGATCGAGGTCCGGGTGGCCGACGGTTGCCCGTCGGTGGACGACGCGGTGCTGCTAGCAGCCCTGTGCCGGGCGCTGGTGGTGATCGCCGCGCGTACCGGCGACGAGACGACCGTGCCCTCCAGCCCGCAGGTGCTGCTGCGCGCGGCCATGTGGCGCGCTGCCCGGTCCGGCCTGGACGGGCTGTTGGTCGACCCGTTGACCTTTCGCGCGGTGCCGGCCCCCGATATGGTCCGGGCGCTGCTGGAGCACCTCCGCCCCGTCCTGCAGGAGCGCGGCGAGTGGGACGAGGTGGCCGCGTTGGCCGGGGCGCTCCTGGCCAGGGGTACCTCGGCCCGCCGGCAACGGGAGGCGATGCGGCGCGGCCGGTCGAAGGCCACGGTGGTCGCCGAGCTGGTCGCGGAGACGGCCACCGGATAGCCGGCCGCCCGGCCATGCCGCCGATCTGCCTATCGCGCCGGCGTTCGGGTGCTGCTGCGCACGACCAGGTCCGTTGCGAGTTCCCGCCGATGCGAGCTCGACGGCCTACCCTGGGCCAGATCCAGAACCATCCGGGCGGCCGCCTCCCCCATCTCCCTCAGCGGCTGCCGCACCGTGGTCAACGGCGGCACCAGCCACTCGTCGAGTGCATAGTCGTCGAAGCCGACCACGCTAAGGTCATCCGGGATGCGTAGGCCCGCCTGGTGGGCGGCGTGGTACACACCAATGGCCATGCCGTCGTTGAGGGCGAAGACAGCTGTCGGTGGGTCGGCCAGTCGTAGTAACGCCATGGTGTGGGCGAGACCATCGGCGATCTCAAATTCGCCTTCCCGGATGAGCCTCGGATCGACCGGTACGGCGGCGGCCTCCAGCGCCGCTCGGTACCCGTCGAGCCGAGCCCGACTGCACAACGCCCAGCGCGGACCGGTGATGATGCCGATGCGGCGATGCCCGAGCTCGAGAAGGTGCCGAGTGGCGGAAAGCCCGCCGTGCCAGTTGGTCGAGCCGACCGAGGGAACCTCGTCGCCCGGCACTCCGTTGGGATCGAGCACCACGAACGGGATGCTCCGGGCGGACAACCGGGCCTGCTGGTCGACGGAGAGGTCGGAGAACACCGGTATGACCCCCGTCGGGCAACGGACGAGGACCCGCTCGATCCATTCCCGGCGGGGCGTCTGCCGGCCCTGCGACTCGGAAACAACGACGGCCAGCCGGTGCTCGTCGGCCACCCTCTCGACCCCATTGATGATCTCGATTGGGTAGATGCCGGCGAGTTCATGGAAGACCAGCTCCAGCAACGGCGCGGGCGTGGTCGGCTTCTTCCGCCGCCGGTAGCCACGTTCGTGGAGTACCTTCTGTACCCGCGCCCGGGTCTCGGCAGCGACCTCGGAGCGTCCGTTCACTACCTTGGAAACGGTGGGCGCGGACACGCCAGCAAGCCGGGCGATCTCGGCGATGGTGGGGTCCGACCGCTCGGCCCGTGGCTTTGGGGCGCGGCTCGACGGCATGCTCACGGAGTCTAGCCGTCGCGGGCGGCCTGACACAGAAACTTTCAAAGGTCGTTTCGCTGTCCGCTCGGCGCGATCGTCGCTCTCGTCCGAGGGTTTTCGTCGTCGTAGCGGGCCTGGGATGGGCGTGGGACGCGTGGGCGGCCGAATGTTCTCTTGCATGTTCAGAAACTTTCTGCCAGCCTGAGGTACCAGCTTCGATATAGACGGGCACCACTCCTCCTCCGTGCTCGGAGCCGGTCGCGCACAGCTGCCCGCGTGCGCTGCACGTTGTTCGTCCCATGTGCACGGTAGGAGGAATCGTATGAACTCCCCGACGCGCCCCCTAGGGAGCCGGTTCAAGGCGCTAGTGGTTTCGGGGGTCACCACTCTCGTGGTAGTGGTGGCCGTGGTGGTTGTGCCGAATCTGGCCGCGGAGGCAGCCGAGACCACGCTTGGCGCGGCGGCCGCCCAGTCGGGCCGCTACTTCGGTGCGGCCGTGGCGGCGAACAAGCTGAGCCAGTCGGCGTACACGACGATCCTCAACCGGGAGTTCAACAGCCTCACGCCCGAGAACGAGATGAAGATCGACGCGACCGAGCCGCAGCAGAACAACTTCACGTTCGGCGCCGCCGATCAGATCGTCAACCACGGGGTCAGCCGGGGTTGGCGGGTGCGGGGGCACACGCTGGCATGGCATTCACAACAGCCGTCCTGGATGCAGAACCTGTCCGGCCAGGCGCTACGGAACGCCATGATCAACCACATCACCCGGGTGGCCGGAAACTACCGAGGCAGAATCTACGCCTGGGATGTGGTCAACGAGGCGTTCGCCGACGGCAGCAGCGGCGCCCGGCGCGACTCGAACCTGCAGCGGACCGGCAACGACTGGATCGAGGTCGCGTTCCGGACCGCCGACGCGGCCGACCCGCAGGCGAAGTTGTGCTACAACGACTACAACACCGATAGCTGGACGGCGGCCAAGACCCAGGGCGTCTACCGGATGGTGCAGGACTTCCGTAACCGTGGCGTGCCCATCGACTGCGTCGGTTTCCAGTCACACTTCAACGCCAACTCGCCGTACCCGTCCAACTACCGCACCACGCTGTCGAGCTTCGCCGCCCTCGGGGTCGACGTGCAGATCACCGAGCTGGACATCGAAGGATCCGGCACCGCGCAGGCCAACACGTATCGCAACGTGGTCAACGACTGCCTGGCCGTGCCGCGTTGCAACGGCATCACCACGTGGGGCGTACGCGACAGCGACTCCTGGCGGTCCGGCGGCACCCCGCTGCTGTTTGACGGCAACGGCAACAAGAAACCGGCCTATCAGGCCGTACTCGACGCGCTCAACAGCGTCACGCCGACCACCACCACGCCACCATCATCGACCACCACCAGGCCGGGCACGACGACGCCACCGGCCGGCACCGGGCAGATCGTCGGTCGGGGCAGCGGCCGCTGCGTCGACATCACCGGCTTCAACACAGCCGACGGCACCCCGATACAGATCTGGGACTGCACCGGCGGCTGGAACCAGAGATGGACCAACACCAACGGTGCGTTCGTCAACCCGCAGAGCGGCAAATGCCTGAACGCCCCCGGAACCGCGAACGGCACCCGGATAACCCTGGCGACCTGCAACGGGGGCGCCGCCCAGCAATGGCAGCTCCGAAGCAACGGCAACCTGGCCAACGTCCAATCGGGACGATGCCTCGACGCGGTCGGGCAAGGTACGGGCAACGGAACCCAACTGCAGATCTACGACTGTGTCGCCGCCGGCCAGGCCAACCAACAATGGAACCTTAGCGGCTAGTGCTCCGTACGGATCTTGGATGATTTGGGCCGCTCGGGCGACTCAAATCATCCAAGATCTAACCGGCACGCCCACCTCGCCGGCGCATAACTTAATCAGTACCAAGAGACTTCCATGCGAATTCACGAATCATGAAGGAATTGTGATGTCGAGACGTAGATCCTTTCCCGTCTTCGTCGTGGTCGGGGCGCTTCTCGCGTTGGGCACGGCGCTGGGTGGCGCTCTCGGTGGAACCTCGTCGCGGGCGTACGCCGCGACGACCGCCGGATGCGGCAATGCCCCGACGCTGACGAGCGGCACGAAAACGATCCAGAGCAGCGGCCAGAATCGAACCTATATCCTCGACATTCCCACCAACTACGACAGGAACCGTCCCTACCGCTTGATATTCGGCCTACACTGGCTCAACGGCACGGCCAGCAACGTCGCAACCGGCGGATCCGACGGGGCCGTCTGGGCCTTCTATGGGCAGAAGCAATTGTCGAACAACGGCACGATCTTCGTCGCGCCCCAGGGCCTCAACAACGGCTGGTCCAATACCAATGGCCAGGACATCACCCTCATGGACAACATCCTGAGCGTGGTCGGGGGAGATCTGTGCGTCGACACGACGCAGGTCTACTCCATGGGCTGGAGCTTTGGCGGCGCCATGAGTTACGCGCTCGCCTGCGCCCGGCCCGCGGTCTTCCGGGCTGTCGTGGTCTACTCCGGAGCGCAGCTCAGCGGGTGCAACGGTGGCACTCAGCCCGTCGCCTACTTCGGCATCCACGGCACCCACGACAGCGTGCTCAACATCTCCAACGGACGGTCCCTGCGTGACACCTTCGTCAGGAACAACGGTTGCACGGCGCAGAGCCCGCGCGAGCCCGCGCAGGGCAGCCTGACGCACATCACCACCGCCTACACCGGATGCCGGGCTGGATTCCCCGTTCGGTGGGCTGCGTTCGACGGCGACCACACGCCCAATCCGGTGGACGGGTCCACCGCGTCGAGCGGCGTCCGGACCTGGACATCGGCCGAGGTGAACAGTTTCCTGGCGCAGTTCCAGACGCCACCGACCACCACCGCGCCACCAACCACCACCACCACCGCGCCGCCGACGACCTCCCCGCCCCCCAGCGGCGGCCAACAGATCGTCGGCAATGGCAGCGGCCGTTGCGTCGACATCACGGGCTTCAACACCAACGACGGCACGCGGCTGCAGCTGTACAACTGCACCGGTGGCTGGAACCAGAGATGGAGCTATACCAACAACACGTTCGTCAACCCTCAGAGCGGTAAATGCGTGAACGTCGCCGGCGGCGGAACGGCCAACGGCACTGCCGTGAACCTCTCGACCTGCAATGGTGGCGGCGCCCAGCGGTGGCAGGTGCAAAGCAACGGCAACATCGTCAACACGTCGTCCGGCCGCTGCCTCGACGCGGTCGGTCGCGGCACGGCCAACGGGACCCTGCTGCAGATCTACGACTGCGTCGCGGGCGGCCAGTCCAACCAGCAATGGTCGCTGCGATGAACCGATGACCCCTTCCTGAGTCGATGATCAGGCGTCCCGATGTCGCCGCGGCGACGTCGGGACGCCGTGTCCCTGCCGGCGGGAATGATTCACATAGCATGTGGCGGATGGGCACCCGGGGGAGCAGAGAGCGCCCGTCAACGGCGTTTCTGCTGGAATGCCTGCACCGGGCCGGGATGCTCGATGTCGTCACGGTCGAGCCGGTGACGGGTGGCGTCGCGGCGCTCGCGGGTACCGCCATCCGCCGGGACGCGCCGCCGGTGTTCGTCAAGGCCTTCGCCGACCCGCCGGCCGACGACGTCTTCGTCGCGGAGGCCGAAGGCCTAGCCGTCCTGCGCGAGCTTGGCGGCGTGGCGACGCCCGAGGTGATCCTGGCGAACCGGGAGCTGCTTGTGTTGTCGCCGCTGCGGCCGAGGCCGCGCAGCGAGACCTTCTGGGAGCGGTTCGCCCATGTGCTCGCCCATCTGCACAGGGTCACGACCCATCCCCGCTTCGGGTGGCATCGCGACAACTGGTTGGGCCGCCGCCGGCAGGCCAACGCCTGGGATGACGACGGATTCACGTTCTTCGCCCAGCACCGGCTGTTGCGTTGGCTCGGGGAGCCGCGTGTCGAGGCGGCGCTCGACGCCGGAGACCGAGCGGCGCTGGAGCGGCTGTGCCACCGGCTTCGCGACGTGCTGCCGGACCGGCCGGCGTGCCTGACGCACGGCGACCTGTGGGCGCAGAACGTCCTGGCTGCACCGGACGGGCAGCCTGCGCTGATCGACCCGGCCGTGTCCTACATGTGGGCCGAGGTCGATCTCGCCCATCTGTGGTCGACCTCGCCTCCGCCCGAGGCGCAACGGTTCTTCGATGCCTATGCGGAGTTGACCAGACTCGATGGTGACTGGCGGGAGCGCATGCCGATCGTCCAACTGCGACAGCACCTCGCCGTGCTGGCCCAGTTCGACGACGACTGGGGCGCGGCCGACCAGGTCCGTGCCACCCTTGCCCCGTTCCGGACGAGAACCTGACCAAGACGCGACGGTTGAGGCGAGCCCGGGAGGACATTCGGGGGCGACTACGAAATCCAGCGCGGCCGACCCAAGCCCCCGGACCTTACCCCAGCCGCGGCCACAACCCGCTCCCGCTCGTCCGCGACGCTTGCCCACCCGCCGTCGAGGTGGCTCAGGTGGAAGCCTGGACGAGCGTCGGTTGGGGTTGGTGGTTGGTCCATCCGTCGTACGTCGCGCGCGGGTCGTCGGCCGCCCAGGCGTGCCGGTTCCAGGTTGGAAGCGCCCGAGCCAGCGGCGTGGACCCTTTCACCTCGATGGCCCCCGCGCGCAGGGCGTCCGTCCACTGGACTTGTCCCATGTGCCAGCGGGCGAACGCCAGCGGATCGTTGACCACGACGAGGAGCTCTTCTTCGCCGCCCGGGTACTTGATGCAGTATTCGGCGTCGCCCCGTTCGATCAGCAGCCAGCTGCTCCGTGCGGACCCCGGCAATGTGGGGTACTCGAAACGGACCAGTACCCGGCGCCGAGGAAGTCGGTTGCGGTCAAGGAAGAAGTTCGCCCACACCCACAGCACCAGGCCTGGATGGGCGTGTTCGGGCTTCAGTTCCGCCCAGCTCCGACCCCAACGCTCGAGGACCACCATGACCTCTGACAGCTCCCGGCCCGCCTGGGTGGGCTCGTAGGTCGAGCCCCGACCATCGGGCTTGGAGCGGATCTCGATGATCCCGGCGCGGTTCAGCTCCCGCAGGCGCTTGGAGAGCAGGCCCCGCGACAGGCCGGGGGCACCGTCGGCGATCTCGTTGAAGGTCTGACAGCCGAGAAGAATGTTGCGAAGGATGATGATGGTCCAGCGCTCGGCCAGGAGCTCGGACGCCCGAGCGATTGGGCAGTACTGCCCGTAGGTCCGCATGACCACAGCGTGCCATCAAGGTCGATCGGGACCAAGTTCACAGTCTGAACCCGAACCGCAAGCGCCCGAGGACCTCACCTGCAGCCGACACGACGCCAGGTTCATATCGTGCACTTGTCGCGCTGGCTGGCATCCCTGACGGTGGGATCGAACCGAGGGTGATCGAGCGCGCGCGAGGAGCTGCCATGAGTTCGTCCGAGTACCTGTTGGCCGGTCAGGTCTCCGAGTTGGAACGGCTCAGGCTCCAGTCCCGGGTGTGGGAGCCGGCCGGACGCCGGCTGCTGGAGGAGATCGGCGATGGTCGCGGCCACCGGGCGGTCGACGTCGGCTGCGGAGTACTGGGATGGCTGCGGCTGCTCGGCGAGTGGGTCGGGCCCGATGGCGAGGTGCTGGGAACCGATATCGACGGCGCCATGCTCGCCGAAGCCGAACGGTTCGTCGCCGACGAGGCCCTCGGCAATGTCACGCTCATGAAAGACGATCTCTTCGCCACCCGCCTTGAGCCCGAATCATTCGATCTGGTCCACGCCCGCTACGAGATCACCCCACTGGGCCGCGGACCGGAGCAGGTCGCGACGTACCTCCGCCTCGTTCGTCCCGGTGGCATCGTGGTGCTGGAAGACCCCGACGTGGCCTCCTGGCATTTCAACCCCCCGGCGCCCGCGCTCGAGAAGCTCATCGCGTTGATCGTGGAGGCCTTCCGGCGGACCGGGGGAGACTGGGACTCAGGGCGGACGCACCTGGATCTGTTCCGTGGCGCGGGCATCGAGGCAAACGTGAGAGCCGAGGTGTTCGCGCTCCCGCCCGGGCATCCGTACTTGCGACTTCCGCTGCAGTTCGCCACCGCTCTCGAGGCGCGGTTGCTCCCGTTGGTGCCGCCCGGCGACCTCGAACGGTTGCGCAACGAAGCGGAGGTTGAGCTGAAGGAGCCGAGACGCTGGGGCACGACCTTCACCCTGATCCAGTCGTGGGTGCGGCGGCTGACGTAGCGGCACGCCCGCTCGATCAGTCACGAACACGCCTCCCGGTCGGACCCGTTCAGCGGGCTGGCTGCCGCCGCCGGGCGAGGACAAGGGCGAGCACGCCGAGGAGCAGGAGCAGCGCGCCAACGGTCACGATGCCGCCGACCGGGGTTCCGGTGACCGGCAACCCGCCGGAGCCATCGAGGTTGATCTCCGTCGCGCCGGCCTCGCAGTCGGTGCCCTGCGGTCGGGCGATGCCTCGCTGGTCCACCGTGAGCACCGAGCAGGCCGCGGTGGGGACCGCGTTGTGGGCAGGGCTGCTGCTCAGCGGGAGCCGGGTCAGCGTCGGACCCCCGTTGTCCTGCAGCGGCGCCAGAACCGGGTCCGCGGCGTTGTTCTGGTCGCCGGTCCCGGTGAAGCCGCAGGTGCCGTCACCGCCCACGTTGTAGCCGGTCGAGGTGGTCGATCCGCCGACCTCACAGTCGTCGCCGGTGCCGGCCCCGGCGGCCACGATGGAGCCGAAGGCGTGCAGACCCTCGGCCAGGTTGAGGTTCGCGCCGACCGGCGCCGAGTTGTCCACGATCGTCGCGTGCTGGAGGAAGACGTCGCCGGTGAGGGGTTCGACACCGCCGCCGGAGACGCTCGCGGTATTCGACACGAGCGTCGAGTTGTTGATCCGGACCTCGCCGGTCTCGGCGTGGATCGCGCCGCCCCGGCCGTCGGCCCCGGTCGCCGAGTTGCCGGAGATCGTGGACCTGTCGACGACGATCTGCGATGGCGCCGCGTCGTCGGCCAACTCGGTGATGGTCAGCGCGATGCCGGCGCCTCGTCCGGCCTTCGTGTTGTCGAAGATGCTCGACGAGGTGACGGTCAAGGTGACCTTCTCGCCGGCCTCGTCCGTGTCGATCGCGATCCTGACCCCGCCGTTCTCGTTCTGCGAGATCCTCGAGTTGGTGATCGTCAGGTCACCACAGTTGGAGCAGTACACCCCTACGCCACCGTTGTTGCGCGAAATGCTGTTGGTGAACGGGAAGGTCCCGCTGCCCTGCCCGCTCGTGAAGACGCCGTCCCCACCGTTGTCGATGACGCTGGAGTCGGAGACCGACAGTGGTCCGTCGATGAGGGCGACCCCGCTCAGCGTGTTCGTGGTGATCGTCGAATGGTTGATCGTCACTGTGCCGAAACTGATCCTCACGCCGTTGCCGACGTTGGGGCCGACGGTGGAGTCGTTGAGGGTGAGGCTGGTGCCGCCCTCGTCCGGGTCGTCGTTGAGGGCCCCATCGGCGCCCGCGTCGTTCCCGGTCACCGTGGTCCGGTTCAGCACGAGGTTGTTGCCGAACTGGACGGCCGCGGCGTTGCCCTTCCCGCCGGTCAGCGTGGCGTCGTTGATGGTGACGGTGGTCGCCATCGTGTCGATGGTGTGCAGGATCCGCTCGTCGGCGCAGGTCTGAGTAATCGTCGCGCCGTGCCCCTCGATGGTGAGGTTCTGGCCGCTCGTATGGTCAAGGTCGCCGTCGGCGTTGACGTCCTCGGGCAGGGCACCGCAGATCGTGAGCTGGTAGTCCGTGCCGGCGGCGAGCACGATCGTGGTCGGCCCGGCGGCGGCGTTCGCGCCCGAGATCGCCTCGCGCAGCGACGTCTGGCCGTCGGCGCCGTTCACGACGTCCGCGGCCATGGTTACAGTGATGTCGGCGGCCTGGACCGGCTGTGCGAACCCGAGCGCGGCGACGACTGCCCCACCTGCGGTGGCGGCGAGCAACCGGTGAGCACGTGGCCTCGAGCGCATCGATACCCCCATCGAGAAAACCAGGCAGCGCAGGCAGCCTTGCGAATATCCCTATACGGCGCAACGCCAACGGCGTGTCGTATTGCCGACGTTGTCTTGCCATCAGCCGACCGGCGGTGGTCAGTGTTTCATGAGGCGAAGGTCGATGTCACGTCTCTGGTTCGAGGTCGACGAGTCATCCCCGGATCAGGAATCCCAGGTCGGGGTCGGCGGCGATGATGCGCTCGGCCCGTTGGAGCAGCGGACGCACGTCAGCGCCGTAGGCGTCCGGGTCAAGGGACACCCGACCGCCGAGATACCGGCGCATGTCGCGGTCTCCCGACTCGTCGACGAAGGCGCGCAGACACGCGAGCCGCAGGCGTGGTGTCAGTCGCCGCACCAGTCCGGGCAACTCTCGAACCTCATCGTCGGTGGTGCGCGGCGTGAGGGCGTAGGGGAACGGGTACGGGATGCCGATCGGCATCGACGCCCAGTACCAGGCCATGGCCGCGCCGGTCTGCCGCACGAGATCCGTCGATTCAAGGTGGGGTAGCAGTAGACCCAGTGTCCGCTCGTGGCTCGTGGCGACCAGGAGCGGCTCCACGAGTTGATGGTCGAGCGACACGTCGTGGTCCAGGGCGATCGCGGCGACGATCTCGGCCGCGTGCTCGCGCGCGGCATGCGGATCCGCCGCCAATGCCTCGCCCAGGCGCCATCTGCGTGCGGCCACATCCTCGTCGATTGCGAGCGCCTCGCCATCCGGGGCGGCCGGAGGTACCCAGCCTGGGCAGACAATGTCGAGAAGCTCGGTCAGCGCCGCGCGGAACCGGTCGAGGGGACGAGCGCTACCGTTCAGAATTCCTCCCCCGAGCCTTGGTTGACGATCAGCGTCGACTGGTGTCATCTGGTCTGAGCCACCAGCAGAGATCATCGCGGACCGGGCGTCGCGGCTCGAGACTATGACGCGCCTGACCAGCGATCATATCGACTGGGTCGCCGTCGACGTGTACGCCACCGGAGGCCCGGACCCCGCCCGCCGAGGCGCGAACGCGTTCGCGACGGCGTACCCGATCAATCGGCTCGGGTAGCCGCGACGCTCTGGCCGAGCCGGCATCGAGCGCCCGCCGAGCCCCAGCCGAGCCGCCTTACCCACGCTAGGTGCCAGGCGCCTCGAGACGGGGGAGGCATGTGTACGCGCCCAGTGGCGGTCCGCGACGTTCCACGCCGCGACTCGCTGACCGGCAGTCCTATCAACCGTCCATGTTGGGCGAGCAACGGGCGGGCCTGCCATTCCACGCAGCTATCGCGTCGCACCCGCGCGGCGTCCACCGCTCGGGTCGCTCGCGTTGAGGCCCGCAACAGATCACCTATCTGGGGAGGCAATCCTTGAACCACGCGTTTCTTCGACGCCGGCGCAGCCGCGGTGGGCTCGCCGGCGTCATCGTGCTGGCGGTCGTGGCTGGACTGGCGACGGTCGCCGTGAACAACGCCGCGGCCGACCAGGAGCCCGATGCCGCGCCCGCCGTCGCCGCGGGCCAGTCGCGGATACCCGCCGCGAAGCGGGCGGCTGGCGTGCCCGTGGCCGAACACGAGTCACGGAGCCTGTTGCACCTCAAATTCGTCGAAGGGTCCGGTGCGCGGCTGCGCAACGGTCGCCTGGTGGGCGCCGCCGGCTTGGACCTCGCCGCCGTTGAGAAGATCCTCGGTGCGGGTTCGGTCGGCACCGTGGAGCGCATGTTCCGCCGCGACGAGCAGGCGCTCGCGGAGCGCTCTCGGCTCGCGGCCGAACGTTCCGGCCGTCAGCAGGCCGACCTCAACCTCTGGTACCTCGTGCGGCTCAAGCCGGGGGTCGACACCGTCGAGGTCCTCGACGCCCTCAACGCGCTGCCCTTTGTGGAGACCGCTTACCCCGCACCGCTGGCGCCGCCGCCACCGGCCCCGGACTTCCAGGACGACCAGGGCTACCGGAAACCCGCCAACGATGGCATCAATGCGGACTACGCCCGCGGGGTGCGCGGCGGCACCGGTGCCAACGTCCGCGTGCTCGACATCGAGTACTCGTGGAACCAGAACCACGAGGACCTGTCGAAGATCCGGGCATCCAACAACCCACGCGTCAACAACGGTACGCCCTACGAGCCGTTCGACCCGGAACACGGCACCGCGATCGTCGGCGTGCTCTCCGGTGACAACAACCAGACCGGCACCTCCGGCGGTGTGCTCGGGCTGGTGCCCGACTCGCGGATACACCTCACGAACGTCTCGCGGACCGACCCCAACCCCCCGTTCAACGTGTGGGACATGGCGGGCGCTCTCGACGTCGCCATCGACGCCCTGTGGGCGGGCGACGTGATCCTGATCGAGCAGGTCGCCTGGGGCTATCCCGAGTGCCTACCCTACTTCGAAAACGGGCTCGTACCGGTGGAGTTCGTGAAGGCTTACCACGACCTGATCGTCGCGGCCACCAGCCTGGGCATCATCGTCGTCGAGACCGCGGGCAACAACGCCCGCAACTTCGACCTGGCGTGCTTCGACCAGTGGCGGGGCTGGGGCGATTCGGGAGCGATCATGGTGGGTGCCGGTGAGGCTCCCGGATGCACTGAACCGGGGCGGGAGCGCGCCCGCCTGATCAACGAGGGCTCGTGGGAATCGAACTACGGCTCCCGGGTCGATCTGCAGGGCTGGGGTGAGTGCATCGTGACCGCCGGGTGGTACGGCGACCTCACCCCCGGCGCCGACCCGAACGGGTACTACTCCGCCATGTTCGGCGGGACCTCCGGTGCCGGGGCGATCGTGGCGGGTGCCGCGGCGTCGCTGTACAGCGTCGCCAAGCACCGCGGGCTGACGCCGTCCCCGGGGGAGGTCCGGACCATCCTGAGGAACACCGCGACCGCGCAGCAGCGGCCCGACCTCGGCCTGATCGGTGGGCTGCCCAACCTGCAGCAGGCGATCAACACGCTGCCGGCCGGTACCTCTTGGACGGCGAGCGCCTCGCACACCGGCACCGGCCTGCCCGCCTCGAACGCGATCGACAACAACGCGTCGACCCGCTGGGCCAACGGGCGGTCGCAGGCCAGCGGCCAATACTTCCAGATCGACTTCGGGTCGACCCGGAGGTTCAACCGGCTCGTCCTGGACACCGGACCGTCCAACACCTCGCAGTACCCGCGGCGCTGGGCGGTGCGTGTCTCATCCGACGGCGTCAACTGGGGCAGCCCGGTCGCAACGGGTTCGGGCAACGGCCGGTACACCACGATCACACTGCCAACCACCGTGCCGCAGACAAGCCCGAGCACCCGCTACATCAGGGTCACCCTGACCCTCAGCTCGACATCGCAGTGGAGCATCGCGGAGGCGTCCTTCTCCACCTGGTGACAGCACCGCAGCCGATTGGACCCCCGACGGCCTGTGCCGTCGGGGGTCCTTCCCCATATCCCCTTCTAGGGCGTGCACCTGATCGGAGGTCTTCGAACCTTGACCATGAGGAGTGGCGATTTTTGATCATCCATGAGCTTCGCGCGGCCGCAAAAGCCATCATGCAGCAGAGTGGTGCGACTGTCGCAGAGGCAACGGTGCCGCATAATCGCTGACGTGCCTGGATCGCACCACAGCGACATCCACGACACGGTGCTGGAGTTGATCAGGACTCGCGCCGATTTGAGCCGTTGGAGTGCCGCGAACGCGCACGGTAGTCAGATGCTCGAGGCGGTGGAGTTGCTGCGCGCGGCCAACGACACCGAGGCACCTGGGGCACTGCTGCCGATCGTGGAGAAGGCGATCGCCGCCGCCGTACGGGTCATCCTGCGGGCTGACGATTCGAGCGGCATCATCGGCAGCGCGATCGACGAGCTGCTCGACCTTCACGCGCAGCTGGCACCGAAGGCCCGGCCCGCTCCGGCGAAGCTGGTCGGATGGATGATCAAGTTTCAGTTCGACGGCCGACAGGACTTCTTCGACCTCGATGTCGCCCAGTACGCGTCGGCACTGGGTCCCCGCGGTCTGACGTTGTACCGGGCCAAGCTGGCCGAGATCGCCGATGGGCTCGGGCCCTCCCTCCCCGAGGAGAAGAAGCGGGCGCTCCGGGCCGATCCCACCCAACGCGGCGCCTGGGAGGCGGCGCTGAGCGACAATCATGTGCGTCATGTGCTGGATCACAACGCGCGCCGGCTCGCGGTGGTGGATCGCGACGTCCAAGCGATCATTGCCACGCATGTCCGTGACCGTAGGGTGGCTGCGTGGTTGCAGGACGCGGCCGAGGCGCTGGAGGAGATCGGCGAGTTTGATCTGGCCATCGAGTGGGCGAAGCGCGCCGCCGACTTCGACGATGGCTGGCAGGCGGCCAAGGCCGCCGGCTACTGGTGCGATCTGCTGGCCCGGCACCGGCCGGATGATGAGCTCGTAGCCCGCCTGGAGGTGTTCCGCCGTTGGCCGTCCTCCTCGACGGCCGGCCACTTGCATCGTGCCGCCGGCACCGCCTGGCCGGCCCACCGCGACGAAGTCCTCGACACGCTGGCGAAGTCGCCCCGGGAGGCGGTCATCTTCGCGATGGACCACCTGGGCGATGCGGTACTCGCCTGGACGCTGGCGCACAACCTCGAGCTGACCGACAAGCAGACGTGGGGCCGGCTCGCGGACGCCTACGAAACGTTCGACCCGATCGGGGTGCTGCCGGTGCTGACCGGCCTGGTCCGGGCCGACCTGGTTGACGCGGATGCGCGGGCATACAAGCACGCGGCAAGGCGCCTGCGCCGGATGCGGCGGCTGGCCGCCGGCACGGACAAGGCGACCGAGGTCGACGATCTGATCGCGTCGTTGCGCGAGGAGCATCGCCGCCGCCCACGGTTGCAGCAGGAGTTTGACCAGGTCGGCCTCCCCTAGCGAGAAGTGCGGCGACGCCGGTCCCAGATCCGCTCGCGGCCCAGGTCAGCCTGCCGTCACCGCCTGATTCGCGGGGCTGTCAGTGTGTCCCTCGTCCCCGGTGACGAGGAGCCGTCGACGCTTCGAGCGCTCTGGCCGATCGAGCGCCGAACCAGAGGTTGCATCCATTGGGGCGTGCCCCCGGCAGGTCCCCCCGAACATGGGAAACGGCCGCGACCAGCGACGATGCCGACGCCGTCGTGATCGACGGATCCTGGCCCATCCCGCCCCGCGGACAGTAGTGGTGCCCCGTCGTCGGGCGTCATGAGCGCGATCCGCCGCCGATGATCTCCGGACATGCCCTTCTACCGTCATCAGTCATGCGCGGATCGATGCGACCATGCCGATGTGAGGCTCACTGCGATCTTGCGGCATCAGTGTGCTTAGCGCTCAGCACGGCTGGCCGGGCCGGTCGAGCCGTGCGGTAACTGGGGCGCTGATCAGCTTCCGGGGATCGACCGCCGCGTCAGCGACGCTATCGGGATCCCGCGAGCCCTGGACACCTGATCTGCACCGTTGTAGCTGCAATGCATCCCTATGCTTGCCGGCACGGCGGTACTGGCGGCGCTGCCGAACGACCTACGCGTTCCCCTCAAGCTACATGCCCGGTGGTGGCGGCCTTCGGGCCCTCGGGTCTGCTCGTTGCGGCAGTGGCCCATTTCGACGCGGACCTCGGTAGTGAAAGGGGCTCGGGAACCTGGGCGCAGGGGATGCGAGTCCGGGCGTGCCGAAGGCCCGCCGTCGGGCGGCGGGCCTCCAGTTGGTGCGCGTGCTTCTGGCTGAGGTCGGTCGGTCAGCCGATCGGCGGGCTGGCGTTTAGTACGAGCTCGATGGCCTGCTGTGCGAACCACGCGCCGGCGGCGGGGTCAGCCGTGCCGCCGCGGGCGGGGTCGTGCCCGGTACCAGTGCCACGGTCGCATTGACCGTCGGACTCGCCCGGAATCTTGATCCACAAGAACGCGTCGGCGAGCGGGTTGCCGGTGTTCGTGGTCGGGCGAACGCCGAGACCGCGGTCCGGTGGGTTGCACCAGTCCTGCGCGTCGGGCCACCCATTACCGGCCGGCGGTGTCCACGGCCCCTGGCCGTTGCGGCTGGTGTCGACGACGAAGTGGGCAAGCCTGTCCGGCGAGACATCGCCGACGTTTGCCTGGTACCAGGCGTCGCTGAGCACCCAGGTGCTGAAGTCGTTGGGGTTGGCCGGGAAGTACTGGCTGGCACACCAGTCGAAGTGTCCCCGGGCCCAGTCAGGACCCTGCGTACCGAAGTAGATGCATTTCGAGATCCATTCGGCGTACTTCAATTGGCGTTCGGTGGTCTGGTAGTTCGAAACGTTGACGAAGAAGCCGTCGGCCTTTAGCACCCCGGCGCGCACGAGCCGATCGGCGGCATCGCCGGAGCCGAGCCAGGCGCTGTGCGTTCCGTCCAGGTAGACGCTGGTATGCGGCAGTGCCGCGAAGTGGTCCACGGCGTAGTTCAGCAACGCGAACCGGTCGCTGGCAGCCGTCGCTGGGTTGGCGTCCGCCGGCTTGCACCACTCCTGGGCTCCGTTGATGCTCGTGTACCAGGGAATGATGCCCAGGCCGTCCGGCTCAAGGATCACCGCGGCCTCGTGGTCGCCGATCCCAGTGGCAAAGGCATCGACCCAGGCTTGGTATTCGGCCACCGACGTCGCCCCACCGGCCGAGAACTGCGCGCAGTCGCGGAAGGGAATGTTGTATGCGACGAAGACGGCCACGGTCTGCTTACCAGCGGCCCGCTGGGCCTCGGCCTTGATCGACTGGCTGAGCGCGTGACCGGTGGAGCCGCCGGTCACCCACACCGCCTGCGGGGTCTCAGTCATCGTTCGGATCTGGCTGGCGAGCTGTCTTTGGCCATGGGCCGTAAGGTCGGCGATCTGCTCGATCGCGCCGTGGTTCGGTTTGGGGACATAAAACTTCGTGCCGTCGTTGATGTCGGCGTTCGCCGGCGTGGTGCTGATCGGGAACGTCACCGCCAACACTGCGGCGCCTGCCGCCACGGCCGTCACGGCACGGCGGCGCAAAGGGATCACGGACACGTTTGTCGCTCCTGATACGAATATCTACAGAACCGGCATTTGGGAGCGTTCCCACGCCCCTCGGCCGAGGGTGCTCGTTCCGGACCCGTATGTCAACACCCCAGCCCGTCGCCTTGCTGGCGACGTGGAGAACGGATGCTTCACCGCTCTCCGACGGATCGGGTCTACGTCACCGTTTGAGAGCGCACCGTGCGGGACGCGGGCCGCGCCGCCGGCATCCCGGAGCAGGCGACCTGTCACACCTTCCATTACTCCTTCGCTCCGCATCTAGTGGAGGACGGCGCCGATATCCGCGCCCTCTAAGGAGCTCACCAAACGGGCTGGCAGCGGGTCATCGCATGTTCACCTTCATCGGCTACGACGCCCTCCACGAAGGCGCACACATCACCTGAGCCGAGTCGCGAACGATGCTCTCTCTTGCCGCGACGAGCGCGCCGAACCGCGCGACGACCGGAGCACGGGCGGTGGGCCCGCGCGGAGGCGGCGGACCCGAGCATTATGCCGATGATCGTGTGAGAGTGTGTGACGCCTGGAGGGTGGCTACCGTTTGATGCGTGACGGTGTCTCCGGCCCTGCTAAGTGCGCTTAACGATCAAGGTAAGTCGGCGCCCTGCTTGTTGCCCCCCAATGTTGCTCAGCTCCTGGAGCGACTCAGCGCGCCGCCCCGGCTGGCGGCGCACCTTCGCCTGGTGCACGACGTCGCGGGTCAGTTCGTGGACCTCTTGGCCAGTGGCCACCCGGACCTGATCGTGGATCGCGACGCTGTCGTGTTCGGCGCGGCAACACACGACATCGGCTAGTAGTGCTTTGTCATGATCGACGTCTGTGGCGATGTTTCTCTTGTGGGAAGCGGGTTTGGCAGGTTGGGCACGCGCCGACCAGGCGGGTGAGGAGTGCTTGCAGTTCGCGGAGGACCGCGTAGA
>Ga0307415_100000034_pt1 | contig 59212 bp, 50 predicted proteins | sample DK1Cmetagenome_FD_204524 | JGI IMG/M metagenome (GOLD analysis project Ga0307415, IMG submission 204524) | Maize rhizosphere microbial communities from greenhouse at UC Davis, California, United States - DK15-C-2 | ecosystem: Host-associated > Plants > Roots > Rhizosphere > Soil | place: USA... | reverse complement strand
CCGCAGCTTTCTCGAGTTCGACAGCGCGCGCCAGGGCAGCCTCGTCCAGGCCGTCTCCGACCTCGGGCGGACGCTGGACCTGCTGGTCGTGGCCGAGGGCGTCGAGACCGTGGAACAGGTCGATCTGGCCCGCGGTGCCGGCTGTCACGCGGCGCAGGGTTACTGGTTCGCCCGGCCGGCCGACGAGACCCAGACCACGCTGCTCCTGGAACGCGATCCCGTCCTGATCGACACGGCCGAGTTGGCCGACGTGTAAACCGGCACGGGCCGGGTATGCGCTGGGCGACCGACGCGTGAAGGGAGTGATTCGGATGGAGAGTCGGGCCAAGGCATTGGGCCACGCCATACACCCGATGCTCATCGTGTTCCCGCTGGGTCTGCTCACCACGGCCGTGATCTTCGACATCCTCTTCCTGGCCACCGACCGGACCGGCTTCGCCACGGCGGCGGCCTACGCCATCGCCGCCGGGGTCATCGGCGGTCTGGTCGCGGCGCTGTTCGGTCTGATCGACTGGCTGGCCGTGCCGACCGGCACGCGGGCCCGCCGCGTCGGGCTCTGGCACGGGCTGGGAAACGTTGTCGTGGTGGCGCTGTTCGCCGTGAGCTGGCTGTTCCGGCTGGGTGAGGACGCGTGGCGCCCCAACGCGGGCGCTCTGGTGTGCGGGTTCGCCGGCGTCGCGCTGGCCGTTGTGACCGCATGGATGGGCGGCGAGCTGGTCGAGCGCCTGTCCGTCGGGGTGGACGAAGGCGCCGGGCTCGACGCGCCGAGCTCGCTGACAAACCGCGGAGTGTCCGCTCGCCGCGTTCCCCGGGGAGCCTGACCGGGCGGTCCCTTGTGGACCCGACACCCGACGTGTTGAGCGGCTCACCGAAAGGATTGATCCACGCCGAAGCGCGCTAGCCGGGTGAGCGGCCGCCCGCTACGCTCGGGAGCGTGATGCGTCACCGGCCGCGAACGTGGCTCGTCCGTTCCGTCGTCCTGGTGCTCGCCGTCATGGCGGCGCTGGTACCCGTCGACCCGGCCCTGGCCCGGGCCGCGTGCAAGGTGAAGCCGAACACCGACCAGCTGACCGAGGAGCCGTGGCCACTGCGGCGCCTGCGGCCCGACCGGGTGTGGCCGGTGACCCGCGGGCGCGGTGTCGTGGTGGCCGTCGTGGACTCAGGAGTCTCCGACGACCATCCCGCCCTGAAGGGACGGGTGCTCCCGGGCCGCGACTTCCTCGTGCCCGGCGGCGACGGCAAGTGCGACGAGTTCGGCCACGGCACCCTGATCGCCGGCATCATCGCCGGGAACGAGGACGAGGACTCGAACTTCTACGGCATGGCGCCCGACGCCCAGATCCTTCCCGTCCGGGTCATCCGGAACGACCAGAAGGTGCAGGGCGACCAGTACTCGGACAACATCGCCAACGGCATCCGGTGGGCCGTCGAGAACGACGCCGACGTGATCAACCTCTCGGTCACGACCAAGCCCACGGCGAAACTGTCCGACGCCATCCGGTACGCCTTCGACCACAACGTCGTGATCGTGGCCGCTGTCGGGAACAAGCAGGACCTCGAGGAGGGTAGACCCCCGGACCTGCCCAAGCTGGACGGCTACCCGGCCGCGTACGAGGACGTCATCGCGGTCGGCGCGGTGGACCATTGGGGTCAGTACTACGCCGACGTCTCGGTCAAGCGCCTCTACATCGACCTCGCGGCGCCGGGGGAAGCCATCGCCGGGCCGGCCCCGCGCGGTGGCGGCTTCGCCGCGAAACACGGCACCAGCTTCGCCACCGCCTACGTGTCCGGGGTGGCCGCACTCGTCCGGGCCAGCCGCCCGGACATGCCCGTGGACAAGGTCAGGCAGCGCATCAACAGCACGGCCGACCCGAACCCCGGCGGCTGGAACGACGAGCTCGGCCACGGCGTGGTCAACCCGTACTGGGCGGTGTTCGCCATCGGGGCCGAGGACGAGGAACCGGCGCCCAAGGTCCGGGTGGGGCTCAGCGCGCCGGCGCCCGACCCGATGCGTGGGATGCGCATCCTGGCCATCTGGGCCGCGGTCATCTCCGCGGCGGCGTCGCTGCTGCTCGTCACGAGCGTCTCGGTGTTGCGCCGCGGCCGGAGCCGGCGCTGGCGCCCGGGCCGGCCCGCCAACGAATAGCGCCCGGGCCCCGCGAACAGCGGGCGGGAACCGGGACGATGATCCGAACTCCCGATCTGGTGCCCGCTATTCGTCGCGTTCGAGGTCGCTGGGCCCGGCGGCGAACAGCGCGATCGTTTCGCCGGTGCGGGAGTCGGACACCTCCACCTCGAAGTTGCCGTCGGGGTACACGTCGATGACGTAGCCCTCCATGCCGGGTCGCACGCCCTGGCTCTCGAAACGCGGCGTCACCACGCGCACACGGTTGTAGATCTCAATCTCGGCCATCATCCGCGTCCCAGGTACGGCGATCTGAGCGAGAGTGAGCCGTCCGGTCTCACCAACCATCCACTCAAGATCGTCGCCGACTGTCCGGCCGCGTCACCGCGACCGAACAGCTCAATGGGAATGTTGATTCGCTGGCCGTACTGGTCGGAGAGGCCGTTGACGAAGTCGCGCGCCGAGTAACGCTCGGTCGCCTGCCGGATGAAGTGATCGGCCAGTGAGCTGTCGCCCGGGCCGTACCCCAACGCGCGGAAGATCTGGTCCTTGCCGTGGGTGGCGCCCGGCTTGAACAGATAGTCGGAGAACGTTTTGAGAGTCTGCAGCACCGAAGGTTGCCGCGGCTGCCCCGGGGTCGTGTTCGAGGACGGGCTGGTACCCGGCCCGGTGGCCGCCTGCTCGCGGGCCGCCCGCTCGCGGACCATCTTGAGGAACTGCAGGGCGATCCTGAGGATCATGCCCCCGCCGCCGCCACCACTCTCAGGCATTGAGCAACCTCCCGACAACCTGGTCGATCAGCATACCCACCAACCGACTGGTGATCTGGTTGTAGATCGGGATCCAGCTCAACGACGCACCGAACGTGGGCGTCGCCATGGCGAGCGCGTGCAACGTCTGGATCATCAGCTGGACGAGCTGGGCGATCATCTGCATCTTCAGCGCCAGGATGATGGCGCTGATCACGCACATCCCGGTCCCGATCAGCTGGGCGGCGTTGGCCGCCTGCTGCATCACCTTGGCCGGGCCCTCGGCGTGCTTCCAGTGCTCAGCGAACTTGGTGATGTCCTGCCCGGAGTTCTCCGACCACACCTTGGACGCCCCGCGTTCGGCGGTGTCCAGGATCTGGTTCATCTCACTGCCGAACTTGACCCATCGCTGGCCCATCTGGAACAGCTTGGTCTCGTCCGACTCGGGCCACTTGTAGCCGATGACGTTGAGGAACGTGGTGAGCTCACTCGGCAACTGCAGCATGTCCGGTCACCTCGATCCCCTCGAGCCAAGGTTGTCCATGAACCGCCGGAACCATTCCTGGTAGTCCTGTTCCATCCGCTCGTACAGCTCGGCCATCTTCTTGAGGTCGCCGCCGGACTGGAGCACCTCGTTGAGCAGCTTGCGCAGGATATCGAAGGCCCAGTGCACGACCTCCTTGTACGCCTGCCCGATGAGCTGGCCGATGTTGTCGTGGCCCCACGGCTCGCCGATGCCGGTGAGCACCTCGTGCTCGAGCGAATCCAGCAGACCCTTGAGCTTGTCGCCGACCTGGCTGAGTTCGACCCCGGCGGAGCGCAGCGTCTCCGGCTTGATGGACAGAGCGTTCATGACTGCCTCGCCTGATTCGCGATGCGTTGCTGTGCCTCGGTCAACTGGTCCAGGAACAGGCCCATCTGGCGGTTCGACTCCTCCTGGACCTCCTTGAGCTGTCCGGCCAGGGCGTCGAGGTCCGGCGCCCCGAACGCGCCGGCCACCTGCTCCTGCAGGTCGACCATGGCCGCGTTGACCGCGCCCACGATCTCCTCGGCCAGCCTGGCCGTGCCCATTCCGATCACGGCAGGGTCGAGGTACAGACCGGCGAGCTGCCCGCCGCTGACCGCGACCGCGCGGATGAGACCGTCGGCCGCCTCGCCGATGCCCTCGACCGGTTCCGACTCGGACCCGTCCTCGGCGGGCGTGCCCCGGAGCTGTTCCAAGGCCTGCACCGTCTGCCCGAACAGACGGTCGAGGCCGGAGGAGTCCACTGGTGAACTCATGAATGGTTCCTTTCCAACAGGGGCCGGGGCATCGGGCTCGCGAGTCAGGACCTGGGAGGCCAACCCGGTGGCGGGGGCGACTGGTACGGCGGCGGTTGCTGGTTTCCCGGCTGGTACGGGGGTTGTTGCTGACCCGGCGGGGGCGGGTACCCCGGCTGGGGTGGGTACTGGGGAGGTGGGTACTGCGGGGACTGGTGCTGGGGAGGAAGGTAGGGCTGGGGCGGCCCCGGCTGGTACGGCGGTTGCCCATACTGCGGAGGGCCGGCGCGCCCCGGCATGGCCCCGACGGCGGACCGGCGCCGGCCGGAGCGGGCGATCAGCACGATCACGACGGCGAGGATGACGAGCCCGACCAGGACCGCGATGGCGATGCCGACCAGCGTCAGCAGGCGACCGGCGGCCGCGCTGTCGTCGTCGGGGGTACCGCCCGCGTTGCCGCCGTCTCCCACACCGGGTCCGGGCTCGGGCGCGGCCGACGTCGGCGCCGTGGCCTCACCGAGCGGGTTCGTGGTGGTCGAGGCCACGTCGACGGTGAGCGCGCGCCGGGCGTCCACGGCGCCGAATCCGTACTGGCGGTCGCGCCCCGACGGTCCCTTGTCGACACTGCTCTTCACGAGCCGGTTGATCACGTTGACCGCGTCGAGATCCGGGAACTTGGCCCGGACCAGCGCGGCGATGCCGGACACGATCGCCGCGCTCTCGCTGGTGCCGGAGCCGCTGCTGTATCCCGTGTTGTGGATGTTGCGGGCGCCGACGTTGACGATGTCCACCGCCGGCGCGGCCAGCCCGACGTAGGGCGCCTCAACCGATCCCGACCAGAAGCTCCCGGCCCGGGACAGGCCGGAGACGGCCACGACGCCCGGCACCATCGCGAACGCGTTACCGGTCGGGAGCTGGCGGACGTTGCCGGCGTCGACGACCACGACGACATCCTTGTCGATGGCGTAGCGGATAGCCTCGGCCTCCCCGGCCTGCAACGGCTCGTCGCCCGGACGGCCGAGCGAGAGGTTCAGGACCTTCGCTCCATGGTCGGCCGCCCAGCGGATCGGCTCCGCGATGGAGCCGGTCTGGCCGCCGGTGGGCACGGCCACGGGAAGGATCCGCGCCCGCGGTGCGATGCCCAGCGCCCGGTTCTCGCCGCCGCCCCGGGCGGCGATCACGCCGGCCATCTTGGTTCCGTGGCCCTGCGGGTCGGTGCGCCCGGCCTGGCTGGCCGCGCCGGCGAAGCTCGCGCCCGGCAGGACGGCGCCGGCCAGGTCCGGATGCCCGGCATCGACACCGCTGTCGACGACCGCGACCACGACGCCGTCGCCCCGCGTCACCTGATGGGCCTGGGTCGCCTTGACCGAGTCGAGGTACCACTTCTGCAACTGACGGATGGTGTCGGCCGAGGCGGGCGACGGCGCGACGACGACGGCCAGCAGGACCGTTGCCGCGACGACCGCCGCCCGCCTGAGCAATCCGGCCCCCCTCAGCCCAGCACCGGCGGGGCGGCGTCGCTGTCGGTGCCCCACACGTCCTCGTCCTCTTCCAGCCAGGTGGAGTGATCCGCGGCGTGGTCGCCACCGGCGCCGGCGCCGGCACCCATGCCGGCCATCCCGCCCCGGGCTCCGGCTCCACGCCCGCCGGCACCACCGGCCACACCGGGCGGGACACCACCGGCCGCACCACCGGCGCGCGTGCCGCCGGCCCCCCGGCCGCCCGCTCCGGCGCCTCCCGCGCCCATGCCGGCCATGCCGCCGCCGACTCCACCGACCCGCCCGGCGCCGCCGGCGCCCGGAGTCCGCGCGCCGCCGCGGGCGCCCGCACCACCGGCCCCGGCCATGCCACCCATGGGCATGCCGCCCATGCCGGGTGTCCGGCCACTGGGGACGCCGACGCCGCGCGTGCTCGGCGTGCGGGCACCGCCGCCGCCACCGGCTCCGGCCATGCCACCCATGCCGCCCATCGGCATCCCGCCCATGCCGCCGCCGCGGATCGCCGCGCCCGCGCTGGTGGCCGACGGCGGAGGTCCGGCGCTGAGGCTGGGAGCGCCCGCCCCCGCGAGCGCGCCCGGGCCGCCGGGGCCGCCCAGGCCCGGACCACCGGCGCCTGAGCCCAGACCCGACAGCCCGCCGGCGCCGGCCAGCGACGTGTTGTAGTCGTCGGGGTTGACGCTGCCCCCGCCACCACCACCGTCGAGGCCCGGCGGAGCGCCCCGCCCCCGCCCGCCCGGAGGAATGGTCGGCGTGATCGTCGTCTGCTCCAGCTCCTGAGTCAGGAGCTGGCTGGACTTCGGCATGGCGTCCATCGTGTTGACGTGCTGGCCGGCCAGCGACTTGTACGCGGCCTTGGCCTGGTCGTCCCCGTCGGAGATGAAGTTGCGCACCTGGCGTTTGACCCAGTCGTCGATGCCGAGCAGGCTCGTCACCGCGGACACCGCCCAGTTGAAGAAGACCGGGTACATCAGGTCGTAGATGAAGCCGTTGTTGACCACGTTGAGGTTGCCGGCCTCGCCGAAGTTCTGGCGGGCCCGCATCACGTCGTCAACCATCTCCTCCGGGATCGGGCAGTTGTCCAGTGCGGTCTGCAGGTTGTCGGCCGAGCTGTTCAGATGCTGCACCACGGGCCGGTGCTTGCCCACGAGGTCGGTCATGCTCTGCGACACGGCCGTCATGTGGGTCTTGAAGGAATCCGCGGTCTGACCCTGCCACGACGCCACGCCGCCGATGACCTGGTCGACCATGCCCTTGGCCTGCTCGACGTTGCGGAACAGAACCTCCCACGAGCCCGAGGCCTCGCGGATCTTCTCCGGGTGCCCGGGGATCACCACCATGGTGATGACCTCTTCCCAGGTGGGGTCGGCCTCGTTGCACGTCCGCTTGCCCCGGCCGGCGAACGGCAGGCTGGGCAACCACTCGATGCCACTCGCGCCCGAGGACTGGGGTGTCTGGATCGGCTCGCGGTACTGGGAGTCGGTGAAGTCGGTCACGGGGTCGTCGTAGTCACTCATCACCGATCTCCTACGCGTACAACACTCCGCCGCCCGAACTGTCCCCCGGCGGGCTGGTCAGGAGCCGCTCGAGGTCCTGCGCACCCTGGACGGAGGCGTCCTGGTCGGCCTGGAAGTTGCCGATGATCGTCTGCATGTTCTGGATGGTGGTGTCAATGTGGACGATCAACTGGCGCAGGCTGGTCTCGACGGCGCGGTAGACACCGTCGTTCTTGGCCTGTATCCCGTACGCGCTGTAGAAGCCGCCGAAGACCGTCGCCTCCCGGGTGAACTGGTACTCCGCATCGGACATGTCCACATTGGTCGCCGAGCCGAGCGCCTTGGTGATCGCCGGCATGTAGTTGACGCAGTGCGACTCCAGGTACCGCTTCACGTCCTCCAGCTGCCGGATCGCCGCCTGCAGCTGATCGGTGTCGACCCGGGTTGCCGGCCCGCCGCTCATACTGAGCCTCCCTAGTGCCAGTGCTGCCCACACCTGCGGCAAGGCGGCCCCGGGCCGTATCAGGGCTACAGGGCCGCTCACCCGTCAGGCGTGCCTCACGCCCACATCTGAGCTTGCCGGGACTCCATGGCCTGCGTGTTGGCGTTCGCCTCGGCCACGAGCTTGCCGAGCTGCTCCATCAGCGCGTTCAGGTCGTCCACCGACTCGGCGAGCTTGATCTCGGTCTGCTTGTACGCGGCCTGGTTCGCGCCTTCCCACTGGGTCTGGCCGGCCACGCTCCGGAAGTCGTCCATCTCGCCCCGGACGGCCTTGGACGCGGCGCCGATCGCGCTGGCGGTCGCCTCGATGGCCGGGAAGTTATACGAGAATTCCATGTCTACAGATCCTTCCCTGGTCAGACGCCGAGCCGGTTGGCGAAGCTACCGAACGTCGACTCCTGCTCGGTCACCTCGTTGACGTTCTGGCCGATGGTCGTGTCGAGCCGCGACTTGAACTCCTGGATGGTCTTGATGATCTCGTCGAATTCCTGCAGCAGCGCGTCCGTGGTCTTGCTGAACGCGTTGGCGGCCGGACCGCTCCAGTCCTTGGGAATGAGGTTGTCCCGCTCGCTGCGGACGTCATTCGCCTTCTGCTGGATGAAGTTCGCGGTCTCGTCCGCCTTGGCCGATGTCTTCTGGACGGTCTCGACGGTCATGGCGTTGACGGCCATAATGTCTCCCCTTCTCGAGCTCCGCGGGGCGGCCGACCCAAGGTCATGACGCCCCGCACGTGTACCACACGGTATCCCATCGCCGCACGTCGTTGCGACCTACGAATGGGCATTCACCTATGCAGGTTCCCCCAGGTCCTGAGAAATCGTGCTACGCCGGTTCAAGCCACGCCGTCTGCACGAGTTGTACCCCGTCGCTGCGTCGGACCAGGGTCCCGCGGCCGGGCGGTTGCGGGCTCGGCTTGAGGTTGCCGACCAGCGCGCCCTCCTCTTTGTTGCCGGACATGAGGAATCCCGGGCTGTCCAGCTCGCGCATGCGCTGGATGATCGGGTCGTAGAGGGACCGGCCGGCACCCCCGGCCCGGCGCACGAGGATGACGTGTAAACCGATATCTCGCGCCTGTGGCAACAGTTCGACGAGCGATGCGAACGGGTTGGACCCGCCGCCGGCCACGAGGTCGTAGTCGTCGATCAGCACGTACACCTCCGGCCCGCTCCACCAACTCCGGTTGCGCAACTGGTCGGTGGTCACGTCCGGGCCGGGCAGGCGCTTGGTCACGGCCTGCTTGAGCGCCCCGACCATCTCGGTCAGCACCTGAGCTGACGGCGCGTAACCGAGGAGGAACTCCTCCGGGAACGCCCCGAGCAGGCTCCGGCGGTAGTCGGCCACCAGGAACAGCGCCTTCTCCGGCGTCGATCGCTCCACAATGGTCCGCCCGATGATCCGCAGCAGGTTGCTCTTGCCGCACTCGGCGTCCCCGAACGCGTACAGATGCGGGTCGCCGTCGAAGTCCAGCCGGACCGGGGCGAGCTGGGTCTCGTTGATGCCGACCGGCACTCCACGCCCGTCGGGTGAGGCCGTCCACAGGTCGGCCAGCGCGAGTTTGCGGGGCAGCAGGCGCACCTTGGGCGCCGGCTGGTAGGGCCAGCCCTCGCGGACCGCGGCCACCAGGTGGGCGGTCCCCTCGCCGAGATCTTCGAGAGTCGTCTTTCCGTCAATGCGGGGGATCGCGGCCAGGAAGTGGAGCTTGTCCGGTGTGATACCGCGACCGGGCGTGCGCTCCGGCACGTTCTGAGCCACCTTCCGGTCGATCTCGGACTCGCTCGGGTCGCCCAGGCGCAGCTCCAGTTTCGTGCCGAGCATGTCGCGCATGTTGACCCGGACCTCCGCCCAGCGGGCGGCCGTGACGATGACGTGCACGCCGAAGCCGAGTCCCCGGCCGGCGATCGTTGTGATCTTGGGCTCCAGCTCCTCGTACTCCTGCCGCAGCGTGCCCCAACCGTCCACGATGACGAAGACGTCGCCGAACGGGTCGTCGGCGATCTCGCCGGTGGACCGGCGGCGCCGGTAGGCCGCGACCGAGTCGATGTTCAGCTCCGTGAAACGGTTTTCCCGATCGTCGACGAGGGCCGACACCTCGGCCACGGTGCGCCGCACCGCCTCGATGTCCCGGCGTCCGGCCACACCGGACACATGCGGCAGGTCGACCAGGCTGCGCAGCGTGCCGCCGCCGAAGTCGAGGCAGAAGAACTGGACCTCGCCCGGCGTATGGGTCAGCGCGAGCGACGTGATCAGCGAGCGGAGCATCGTGCTCTTGCCGGACTGGGGGCCGCCCACGATGACCACGTTGCCGCCGGCGCCGTCGAGCTCCACGACGAACGGGTCGCGCCTCTGCTCGAAGGGCCGGTCCACGATGCCGACCGGGGCGAACAGCCGACCCACGCCGGGCCAGGCGGCCGCGACCAGTCCCCGCCGGGAGTCGACCGTCATCTCCCCCACCAACTCCGTCATTCCCGGAGGGTCGGACAGCGGCGGCAGCCACACCTGGTGGGCCGGCGGTCCTTGACCGCGCAACTGATCGACGATGACGTCCAACATGGACGTTGCCTTGCCGACCTGCGCCTCCTCCTCCGGCTCCTCGTCGACGGGCGCCGCCGGCGCCTCCGGGATGGGCGCGTACATGGTGCTGTAGCGCACGATCTGGGACTGGACGGCCGCCGCGTACTTCTCCGACCGGACCGGCGCCCGCTTGGCCTTGTACGGCCCCGACACGTAGGCGGCCCGGAATCTCAGCAGCGTCGACTGGTCCGCCTTGAGGTAGCCGTGGCCCGGCCCGCTCGGCAGCTCGTAGGCGTCCGGCACGCCGAGCACGACACGGCTCTCCACGGCCGAGAACGTGCGCAGGCCGATCCGGTACGACAGGTGGGTGTCCAGGCCGCGCAGGCGGCCCTCCTCGAGGCGCTGCGAGGCGAGCAACAGGTGAACGCCGAGCGAACGGCCGACCCGCCCGATCATCACGAACAGATCGATGAAGTCCGGCTTGGCCGTCAACAGCTCGCTGAACTCGTCACAGATGATGAGCAGGCTCGGCAGCGGCGCCAGCGGTTCGCCGGCCAGCCGCGCCTTCTCGTACTCGAACAGCGAAACATAGTTGCCGGCGGCGCGGAGCAGCTCCTGGCGGCGCACCATCTCGCCGGCCACCGCGGCCTGCATCCGGTCCACCAGCGGCAGCTCGTCGGAGAGGTTGGTGATGACGGCACTGGTGTGTGGCAGCACGTCCAGCGAGGCGAAGGTGGCACCGCCCTTGAAGTCGACCAGCACGAAATTGATTTCCTCGGACGAATGCTTGATGGCCAGCGACGCGACGATCGTGCGCAACAGCTCGCTCTTGCCGGACCCGGTGGCCCCGATGAGCAGTCCGTGCGGGCCCATGCCCTCCTGGGCCGACTCCTTCATGTCGAGCTCGACCACGCCGCTGTCCGGCGCGAGCCCGAGTGGGATCTTCAGGCGCTCCCGGTTCGGCTTGGGGCGCCAGGTCACGCGCGGGTCGACCGCGGCGGCGTCGCCGATGCCCAGCAAGTCGGGCAGTTCCATGCTCGTCTCGAGCGGCGCCTCGGCCGCCACGCCGGTCTGGGCCGACAGCCGGTACGGCGCCATCTGCCGGGCCAGCCCGGCCAGTTGCCGGTGCGTGAGCACGTCGGGCCGGCCCAGCCGGGTGCTCCGGTTGCCCTGGTCGATGTCGACCCCCTCCGGGGTGATGTCGAGGCACAGCAGCCATCGGCCCGAGTCTCGAGGGACCACACCGGACAGATCGATGACCGTGGTGCCCAGCAGGCCCACGCCGTGCAGCGGTCCGCTCGGGTTCAGCTCGCCGCCGTCGCGGATCACGATCAGATGGGCGCCCGACGTGACCGCCCGGGCCTCCGGCGAATGGCGGGGCCGCTCGGCCAGCTCCTCGCCGAGGACCTGCTCCAGCGCGCCCATGTCCTCCACGACCAGGCGCACCGGCCCGGCCGCGTCCACCTCGCGGTCGTACTGGTTGTGGGGCAACCACTTGACCCAGTCCCACTCGGCCGCCCGCTCCTGCGGGGTCACGACCGCGACGCGCAGCTCGTCGGGAGCGTGGAACGTGACCAGTTGGGCCAGCATGGCCCGCAGGAAGTCCATGACCGGGTCGCGGTCGCCGCGCAGGACGACCTTGCTGAACGCCCGCAGGCTCACCGCGATCGGCAGGCCGGGCACGATCGAGTGGGCGCGCACGAACCGCCGCAACGCGATCGCGGTCATCGGCTCGAGATCCTCGACGGGCTTGGTCTCCGGCGTGATCATCGAGACGGCCAGCCGCTGAGGCCCGACCGCCATGCGTACCTCGACGAAGTCGTCGTCGGTCGGTCGCCGCTCCCACAGCCGCTTCGACGCCGCCGTCGCCCACAGCGCGTCCGGCGCCGGGTGTCGCCAGAGGACCGCGGCGCGCTGCTGCGACGCCGCCCGCCGGGCCTGCTTGCGTACCTGGGCGAGATAGCGCATGTAGTCGCGCCGCTCCGCGTCCAGCTCGTGCTTCTTCTCCCCGCCGCCCTGGGTGAACTGGGTGACCGCCATGCCCAGCATCGACACGCCGAAGAGGGCCCCGGTGACCATCATGCGGGTGTTGTTCTGGCCGCCCGAGTACATGAACGCCATGGCGCCGACGCCGGCCAGCATCGGGAGGAACATCAACATCTGTCCGATGCCGCGCGGCAACTGCTCGGGCAGCTCGGGCGGCGACTCCAGCATCAACTCGCCCCGGGGCAGCGGGGGCGCCGGCTGCCGCGGCGGTCGGCGGAACACAACCGTACTCACGTGATCCTCCCCACCTGCTTCGCCCGACCCCTCCGGTCGCCGTCCGCCCGGATCGAGCCGCGTACCGCATTGGATGCCATGGTAGGTACTCTGCCCGGTGACGGCGCGGGGCCGGTAGCAGTACCTTGTGCAGCGGCGAACTCTTTGCCGGACAAAACATCGGGAAGGAGGCCATCGTGGTGACCGCGAGCGGAGGCCTGAGCCGCGTGACGATCGTGGCTCCGAACACTCGGGTCGACCTTGCGCTGCCGTCGGACGTCGCGCTCGCGGACATGCTCCCGACGCTGCTGCGCTACGCCGGCGACGGCCTGGCCGACGATCCCTCGGCGCGTTCCGGGTGGACGCTGTCCCGGCTGGGTGGGATCGTGCTGGACAACTCCCGCAGCCCGCGCGAACTCGACGTACGCGACGGCGAGCTGCTCTACCTGCGACCGCGGGGAGCCGAGCCGCCGGAGCTGGCGTTCGACGATGTGGTCGACGCCGTCGCGACGGCCACCCGGGAGCGCGCCGGGCGATGGCAACCGTCGGTGACCCGGGCCGTCGGCCTGAGCGTGGCGGTGATCGCGCTGCTCGGCGGGGCCGTGGCCGTACTCTTCGCCGGCCCGCCCCAGTTCCTGTCCGGGGTGGTGGCGCTGAGCGCGGCGGCCTCGCTGCTCTTGGTGGCCACGATCCTGTCGCGGGCGTTCGGCCAGAGTCCGACCGGTCTGGTCTTCGCCCTCGTCGCCCTGGTCTACGCCACGGTCGGCGGCCTGCTCGTCGCCGCCGGCGAGCGCACCGTGACCCAACTCGGGTCGCCGCATCTGCTGCTCGCCGCGGCCACGCTGTTGATGGCGACCTCGTTGGCCACCGTCGCGGTCGGACATTCCGGCCCGGTGTTCCTCACCGTGGCGGTGAGCGTCATCGCGATCATTCTCACCGCCGGCGTCTCCTTCGCCACCGAAGCGCCCATCAACGCCGGAGCGGCCGTGGTCGCGGCCTTCGCCTTCGCCTGGCTGCCCGCGTTGCCGATGCTGTCCTACCGGCTCGCGCGCATGCCGGTACCGTCCGTGCCGACCGGGCCGGAGGATCTCAAGACCGACACCGAGAGCGTGGATGGTGCGCGCGTGCTCCAGCAGAGCGAGCGGGCCGACGAGTACCTGGCCGCCCTCCTCGGTGCCCTGGCCGTCATCGGGGCGGGCGCGGGGCTGGTGCTGGCTCCGTCCGGCACCCCGGGCGTACTCATGGCCGCGGTGCTTGGGCTGCTCATGGTCATCCGGGCCCGGTGGTTCATCAGCCGCCGCCAGCGCCTGCCGCTGCTCATCGCCGGCTTGATCACGCTCGGTGGCGCCGTCATGGCGATCTACCTCAACAGCGATCTCATTCTGCGGCTCGTGGGGGTGCCGGGAATACTGATCGCGGTCGCGGTGGCCGGCTTCGTCGCGGCGGCCGTCCAACGCCGACATTCGCCCCGTACCGCTCGACTGTTGGACATATTCGAAGTCCTGCTCATCATCGCGATCGTGCCGCTGGCGCTGTGGGCCAGCGGACTCTACGGCTGGGTCAGCACCCTGGGAACCTAGTTTGATTGCGCTCGCTCCGCTCGCGCGGGCCTCGGGGCCTAGCTAGGCGTTGTCCCGGCGGGCCGGGCCGAGCAGCTCGTGCTCCACCGACGTGGTGGCGAACCACAGGTAGTGCACCTCGGCTCCGGTCACCGCCACCACCATGTCGTCGTGCAGGTGCTGGAGCTTGGCGGACATGTCCGGTGGCAGGCGCAGCGCGGCGACGCAGGCGTCCGCCTCCTGGGGCGACAATCGTTGCAACAGCACGACGTTCGCGTCGGTCAGGCCGGCGGCGGTGTGGGTCGTGAGCGACGTGATCACGGTCATCGAGGTGTGCCAGGCGCCGAGGTCGGCCCCCTCCATCGGCCGCCCGCTGTCGTTGACCTGAAGCACCGGACGCAGGCTGCCCAACGGAACCAGCGGCGGTGCCAGCTCGCCGGTCTGCAGAAGGCGGAGGCGCGAGCCCACACCGGCGTTGTCGGCCAGACCCGACCAGCGGACCGGGGCCGCGGTGATGACCTCGACGAAGGCCCCGGCGGCCAGGCACCGCAGCACGACAAGCCGGGCCGCCCAGTATCCGCCGACGAGCACGACCCGGGTGGGCTGCGGTCGCAGCAGCCGCACGGGGGCGACGGCGCCCGGATGGTCGCGCCCGACAACGACGCCGGTCGGCCCGCCGGCCGCGAACAGCCGCCCCAGTGCCTCCTTGGGCGCAGCCCGCCAGTTGGCCGCGGTCATCGTGGTGGCGCCGCCGCCACCGGTCGGCGTGGTGGCGTACACACCGGGGCCCTGTTCCCCGTCGAGCCGGCGCAGCCGCAGACCCAGCCGGCCCGCGGTCCGGTTCAGTTGCCGGGTCGCCCCGCGCAGCCGATCGTGGGGGGCGGCCACACGCACGATACCGAGCAGGCCCGCGCGTTCTCCGTACGGCCGCAGGATCATCGCCATCGCGACGGCGAACGCCGGGACCTGCGACAGTTGCCGCACCAGCTCGCGGCCCGGCTCGGCCGGCCATCCGGTGACCGTGAAACACACGTGGGTCAGGCCGGCGGCCGACCACGCCGACCACCGCTCCTTGGGCTGGGTGCCGCTACCCTGGCTCGGGAACGACGATTCCAGCCCGGTGCAGAACCGGATCGCCTCGCGGAGGCCGTCGGCGTCGAGCGTCTGGTACGGGATGCCGGCCGAGGCGAGAATCTTCTCGATCCTCCCAACCGTGGCCGCCATCGCCCGGTCCACACCGTCGATGCCGCCGCCCCGGGTGGCGGCCGCCTCCGCCGCGTCGGCCGGTGAGAGCCGCACGGCCAGCCACACCATCTCTTCCACCGGGCATCCCTCGGACGCGAGCAACTCGCGATACGAGCGGGCGGCCGCGGACTCGTCCACAAAGCCTGACGGCGCCACGGTCTGATACGTCAACACCTGCAGCGACGAGACAGCCATGACCGATTCGTCCAGCAGGCGCACCAGGCGTTCGAGCTCAAGCCTGGCATCGCGCTGACCCCAGGCGTCGTCCCAGACGCCGAGCGAGACGGCGGCGAACCACCCGTCCCGGTCCTGGCCGACCCCGATGGTCCGGCCGCGGTCCGACACGGAGCGGATGATCAACCGTGGGGCCAGGCCGGCCAGCGCGACGGATGCCGGCTGGCTCGCGGACAGGGCCGAGGTGAGGCGGGTCGACGCGGAGCGACGCTGGTGCAGCGACCAACGGGCGAGCGCCCATTCGTAGAGCCATCGGCCGTCGGCCCGACCGAAGACGGTCAGCACGAGCACGAGCGCCGTCGTCGAGACGATCGCCAGGACGGGCAGGTTGCCGGTGATCGCGGCCAGCGCCACCGCGGCCACGGCCACCTCCAGGATGACGAGATGGGCCACGCCGGGCAGACCACCACCCCGCCGCATTCGGGTCGTGCGCAGCCGTGGCGCGTTGGCCCGCTCGGAGGATGCCCCGTCCGTGGGCGAACGCTGCGCGGGCGGCGCTACTGGTGCGGCCACGCGACTCTCCCTCCCCGATCAGGTCGACGGCCATCAGCGTACGACGGGACGGGTCGTCGGCACGTATCGTAGACGCCTATCGACTACCGATCGGAATGTTCACATGCAGACGCGTACCGATCAGGCGCAGGCCTACCGGTTCACGACCCGCCGGATCGTCTCGGCGCTGCTGAGCGGTGAGCCCGAGACCGCCGAGCGACCGATGCGCCGCTTCGGCATGGCCCTCTTCGGCAGCATCATGGTTGCCGCCATCGTGTTCGCCGCGGTCGGGATCGTCGGCTTCCTCTTCCCGTCCGGGGCGAAGCTGAAGAACAAGGACCTCGTCCTCGACAAGGACACCGGCGCCGTCTACATCTTCGAGGGCGGGGTGCTGTACCCGGTGCGGAACTTCACCTCGGCCCGGCTCGCGCTGGGTTCCGAGAAGCCCAACATCGCGAAGGCGTCGGCCAAGTCGCTGCGCGGATTCCCGCGCGGCCCGCTGATCGGCATTCCCGACCTGCCCGACAGCCTGCCCGAGCCCAAGGCGTTGGTGACCGGAGCCTGGAGCGTCTGCAGCCGGTCCCAGCACAAGGGTTCCTCGACGTTGGAAACCGACCTGGTCGTCGGCGGACTGCGGCCGGGCGGGGTCGCCCTGGGCGCCAATGCGATGATCCTGCGCCGCGCCGCGACCGAGGGGGTCCAGTATTTCCTCGCGTTGCAGGGCCGGCGGCTGCTGATCGACAACAACGGGATCACCGCGTTGGGCCTGAAGGGCAAGAAGATCGACGTGTCGCCCGGCCTGCTCAACGCGGTGCCACAGGGTCCGAACCTGGCGCCGCCGAGCACCTACAAGCGCGGCGGATTCGGCCGGGACATCGACGGATCGCCGGGCATCATCGGCGATGTCTACCAGGAGCCGGCCTCGGGCAGCATCTTCGTCCTCGTGGAGGGCGGCCTCAAGAAAATCGGTCCCGTGATGAGGAACCTGCTGTTGCAGGCCGGGGCGCGACCACACGACATCAGCCTCGCGGCCGTGGGGACGCCCACCGACACCCGACCGTTTGAGGAGACCGGTTTCCCACAAACGATTCCCGGGGAATCGCCGGTGACCAGCCCAGAGATGGTCTGCGCCGTCACCGCACCGGTACGCAACAAGGACGACTCCGGGATCGAAACGTACGCGTACGCCGGCTATCCCGACACCTCGCTGCTCCGACGGGTGCCGGGCTCGGGCGAAACCGGAACCGGCGCCGTCCAGACGGCCGAGTTCGTGCAGATGGTCGGAGGCGAGGCGGCCCTGGTCAAATCGTCCCCCGCGCCGGGCGACAACACCCTGGTCCTGACCACCTACCTTGTGACACAGGGTTACAAGTTCGCCCTGGCCTCCGAGGAGGTCAAGACCATCCTCGGCTACGGGGGCGTCGAGCCCCCACTCGTGCCGTCCAACATGTTGGCCCTGCTGCCGGACGGCAACGAACTCGACCCGAAGGCCGCCGGAGTCCCGGCCGACCTCACGGAGGGTGCCGGCCCGGGCGTCGCTCCGGGGGCCGGCACGAGCGCCCCACCGAGCCCGAGCACGACCGGAGAACCCTCGGCCGATCCCGACGCACAACCGGCCGCCGAGAATGGAACGACCGGTTGAACGCCTAGGCACAAGCGATTGAACGGTCGCCCGACCATCACCGTGTATGGACATGGTGGTCGATGTGCTGGCGCACATGCCGTAGGCTGAAGTCGGCGTGAAGCCGCAACGGAAGGGCTCGAATGTCAGGCGATGGGTTTGCTCCCAACGAAAGAACCCTGGTCGACGTCCTCTCGCTGGAGGGCTTCCAGTCCACGCTCGACGCCCGATTGAGCGAGGCGCTCGCCATCCGGACCACCCTGACCGAGCAGATGGGTCGGGAAGCACCGAAGCTGGGCAACTTTCCCGACGCCCACTATGTCGGCCAGCGGTACCTGGACCTGTACGACCAACACCTCGACCGGATCGGTCAGATCATCACCGCCATCGAGGCCACCCAGGTCGCCATCAGGACCATCATCGAAAACTACGAGACAGACGAAGCCCGGCGGGCGGCGGACGTGAACACGATTTCCGATGCCCTCGGCGCCGTGAGTGGGGTCCCGGATGGTGATCGAACCGATGCCGGATGAGTTCTACGAGCGCTACCGACACGAAAGCCATGCAAAGCTCTTCGAGATGCTCGGGGCCGGTTCGCCGGACCACGTGGATCAACTCCTGACCGCGTGGTCGTCGATGGAGACGACGATCAGCGCGTTCAGCGCGACGCTGAGGTCCGATTTGGACCGTCTGCGCGAGGGCTGGGAAGGCCTCGCCGGCCGGGAGTTCGACAGCCGGGTGGGCCTGGTGTCCGCCTACGGGCAGACGCTGGCCAGCGAGTACGGCGCGATGCACATCGGGCTGCTGGCCATGTCGAGCGCGCTGGCTCAGGCGCTGGGCCAGGCGGAGCCACCCGACGCGACCCCGCCCACCGCGGCCAGCAACGCGAACACCGCGATGGCGGCCGGGTCGATCCTCGGGCCGGTCGGCACCGTGCTCGGTGGTGTGGTCGGCGGTGTCATGGGCCACGCCAAGGACGAGCACGCCAAGGAAGCGGCCAAGGAGCGGATGGTGCTCCTCGCCGCCGGGCTGGCTGCCGAGTACCGGGTCGCCGAGTTCCATATCTGGCCGGCCAACGTGCCGCAGCCACCGCCCAACATGCCCACCGCGCTGGCCGCGGCGCCCCCATCCACCGGGCTGGACCGCCACCACGACGAGGACCGTCGCCGCGATCGCGACCAGCGTGACGACGACCATGACCATGACCCCGATCACGGACACCACGGTGGCCACGGTCCGCCCCATACGCAGCACACCGGCCCCCAGCCGGCGCAGGACCCGCGGGACCAGGATCCGTGGGGCACCTCACCGGCGATCATCGGAGCTGTCGGCGCGGGGCTGGCGACCGCCGGCATCGTGGCGGCCACCAGCGACCGCGATGAGCGCCGGGGCGGTCACGGGCACCACTCGCATCACGACGGCCCGACGAAGGTCTCCCTCGGCGACCACCCGGTGATCTCCGACGGCGTCGTGCGTCTGGGGCACGGCGAGGGCGTTCAGGGCCCCGGCGGGCCGACCGGTTCCCTCGGTTCGATAGGTGTGGTCGGTCCCGGCCAGACCGGCATTCCCGGGGTCACCGGCGTACCCGGGATCGCCGAGATCACGCACACCGACGCGCCGGCAGCGGCCACCACGGGCGAGGGGGTCATCCGGGACGGTTCCGCGAGCTCGTTGGCCGGCGCCGGCGGCCCCGAGGGGGACGGCCGCGGGACCGGCACGCCACCGCCGCCGACGCCTCCCATCGCCGGTGCCCCGCCGCCGGCCGCCACCGCGACGGGCGCGGGCAGCGGTGCGGTCACCAACCCGGGAACGGTCGGCGCTACCGGCGGCCCGGGCTCGAGCTACACCTCGCCGACGTACGGGTCGCACACGGCCGTGACACCGGGAGCAGGCACCGCCGGGCCGGCCGGCGGCGAGGCCCGCAGCTGGATGCAGGAGGGCCGGATGGCCTGGCGCGACCACGTCGAGGCGCCCCCGCCGGTGCTCGAGGAGCCGACGGCCGAGTCGTAGTCGCGTGGCGCCGCTCGTACGCTCGCGTCGGCAACTCACCCGCCCGTCCGGTAGCGTGTCCGCGTGGCTCGTCGTCTGGTGATCGCAGCGCTCGTGGTCGTCCTGCCCGTCGGCGCCTGTTCCTCTACCGAGGTGTCCGCACCACCGACAACCCCGGCACCGGTTGTCGCCTCCGAAACCGGCCAGCCCACCGGCGGGCCGACCTATCGCGCCACCGGTATGGACCTGTGCCGGACCACGAAACTGTCCCCATTGGACGATCTCGCGGTCGTGGTGATCCGCACCGATCCCGCCCCGCCATCCGATCCCGGCTCGGCCTGCGAGTTCGTGCTGCGCAACGGGACCGGCCAGGAGGCCAGGCTTCAGGTGGAGGCGGTCTCGCTGGCCACGGTCGAGCAGGCGCGCAGCGCCTACCGGGGATACGTCGACGTGGCCGCGATGACATCGGACGGCGCCATCTCCGGTCTCGGGGACGAGGCGGTCGGCCTGGTCAAGGAGTCCGAGTACATGGTGATCGCCCGAAGCGCGAACCTGGTGCTGACCGTCTGGCTGTCCGCACCGGGTAATCCGCCCATACCAAAGGACAAGCTGGCCGCCATGGTCAAGGCCGTCTTGGCGGCCACGCTCGCCGGGGTACCGCGCGGGTAGGGTCTACTGCACCGTCACGGCGTCGGGCCACTTGCGACTGGACAGTTTGGAGTGATCACCGGACGCCGCGACCAGGTCGCGGGCGTTGCCGATGTTCGCCACCAGCCGCTCGGCGATCTTCGCCAGCGCGTTCAACCCCTCCTCGACCGCGACGCCGATCATCTCGGCGGCGTCGTCGATGGCGAACGGCACCATGGCCAGGGACGCGTTGGCCAACGCCTTGGCCAGGATGCCCAGGAGCTTCGTCACGATGGAGAACATCTCCTTGGCGAAGGCCACGTTCTCCCGGGCGATCGTGAGCAGCCACTTGCTGACGAACTCCGACTTCTCGACGACGTCGGCCAGCGCCTCCTTCTGCTCGTCGGCGATGGAGTGGTATTCCTCGGACGCCTTGCCCTCCCACGTCCGGAAGTTGCGGTTGGCCGCCCGGGTCGCCTCGAACTGCAGCTCCGACAGCGGAGTCTTGACCTCGTTGATCCAACGGAAACTGGCCAGGATAAGCGAGATCACCGGCGTGTAGTGCTGGATCAGCAGGTTGACGAACTTGGCGATTTCCTTGAGGGCCTTCCTGATGTCCTCAATGTTGGACCGGATCCACCACGCCGCGAGCGCTCCCATCCCGCCCGTGTACTGCGCGTAGGAAAGGAACCGGTTGGCCGCGTCGACGAGCTGGTCGACCTTGGCGTAGATGTTCTTCAGCGCCGGCTCGATCGTGTCGCCGACCTGCTTGAGCCCGGCCTGGAGCTGAGCCTGCTCACCCCCCGCCATGTCGTCTCCTCTCAGGGCCCGGTGCGGGCGCCATAGATCTGGTTGAGATCCAGCTCGATGATCTGGTCATTCTTCTCGTACGCGTTCACGATCCGGTTCAGCGCGCCGGCGATCTGGCCGAACTCGACCACCGCGGCCTTCAGCGCCGACGCCATGAACTTCTGGAAGTCGTCGTAGCTCGACTGCAGGATGGTCGCGTCGACCATGCCCGGCTCACCGATCCAGAACGCCGTCACGCCGAGGAAGAGGTCGTCGGCCTTGGCGGCCACCGGGTTCATCTTGTCGGCGAAGTGGACCCACTTCTTGCCCTCGTCCCGCAGCGACTCGGTGACGAATTTCAAGTCCGCCATCAGTACCCTCCTCCGAACCGACGGAAGTCGACTTCCTCGTTTTCGTAGCTGGCCGGGGCCGCCGGGGCCGGGGCCGGCGTGGCCGGTGCGCCCGCGGCCGGTGCCGGTCCACCGGCACCGGCGATGAGGCCGGCCGCCTTGAACAGGTCGAGCGCCTCCAGTCGCAGCGACTCGGCGTCAGTGCGTCGGATCTGCATGATCTCGCCAGTGATCTCGGTGACCTGCCGGCCCTGATGCCGGAGGGTGAACATCTGGTTGGGGCTGCGCACAACCGCTTCGGCGACGATCGGCACGTCGGTCTCGCCGCGTTCGATCGCCTGCACCTGGGCGGTGAGGGTGTTGATGTCGTCCAGGGTCTCGCGCAGCCAGCGTTCCGGGTCATCGTGCGGGCTCGGGCCGATGTCGACCGGGCCGGCCGCGCGAGCCTCGTGCCGGCGGCGACCCTCGCTGTGGGCGATGAACGCCTTCGCCGCGCGGGCCTGAATCGATTTCGCCTGCGCGTCGTTGTACGCGGCGAGCAGGGCACCGGCCAACGCCCCGGCGTCCAGCCGGTCCTTCCAGTTGCGGTTGACCTCGATGCCCTCGACCCGACCGTCGGTGTCGATGGTCACCCAGACGGTGCCGGTCGGGTCGGCGCCTTCGATATGGGACGACGGCTGCGGAACGTCACCGCCCATCTCGAGCAACTGGCGCCGGGCCTGGGCCTCCAGGTCGGCCGGGTCACCCAGCTGGTCCAGGCTCGCCATGGTCCAGGGACCCTCGCTCTGAGTCACCGGCGTGCGCCCTCCCTCGAACATGGACAGATAGAGCTACGGCAGTCTGGCACCCCGGTGCGCTCAAAAGCAATGGACCGATGGTACGGTCGCGGGCCGTCACGCTCCAGGTCGCGCGGGTACACGAATTCTCGATCACGTCAGGTCAAGGACGCCCGTGGGCCCGAACGGGTCCGCCAGGTAGCACAGTGGACAGTGACGCGGGGTGACCGTCAGGGTGCGCCGTAGCGCACCTCGGTCCGCACGCTGTTGGCCACCTTCTGGATCTCGCCGACCCGCTCGGCCGGGGCGGTCATGCGCACCACGATCTGGCGATTGACCGGACCGTCCTCCACGCTACGCCAATATCCGATCATGACGAGGCCGTAGTGGGGTGGGCCGACGAAGTTCGTGGTCTCGGCCCAGACCAGGTAGTCGTCGGCCCTGATCCATTGCAGGCGCCACGCCTCCTCGGCCCCGCGCATCTGCACACGGGTCGAGGGAGTGCACACCGCGCACGTACGCACGATCACGTCGCCGCCGATTTCCCCGGGCTGGCCGAACCCGGCGCCGCAGCGGTAGTGGATCGCATCGTCGCCCGCATCCTGGCAGTCCCATTCGGGCGGGACGTCGAACGCGAACCCGAGATCGGCCAGCTGCGACATCCGCTTGATCGGGTCGCCGGCCTGGAAACGGGCCCAGGTGGCCGGCCACTCGCCGGCGGCGGGTGGCTCGATGCCCGGGCCCGAGGCCGCCGGCCGGGCCACGACGTTGCTGTCCGGTGACTGCGGCACAAAGCCGCTGGGGCGTATCACCAGGAGCGCGACCACGGCCGGGATCGCGAACATGGCTACGACCAGCGCGATGGTGGCGCAGCCACGCCGCCCCCGACGCCGGCGCCGGGCTTTTGGGCTCGGCTGGGCCTTGGTCGGCTTCACCTTCGGGGCCTTCGGTGGCTTCGGTGGCTTCGGCGCCTTGGGCGCCTTGACCTTGGCGCGCTTTCCCCTCGCGGGGACCGCGACCGGCTGCTGTTGGTAGGGCGCCGGGGTCGGAGCAGCCGGCACGGGTGGCGGCCCGATGGATCCGGGATACGGCAGGGCCGGCGGTGCCTGCGAGCGTGACAGCGGCGGCGGTGGCGGCGGCGGTGGCGCCTGCACCGTGGGGAACTGCACGGTGGGCGCGTCCTCCTGCCGCAGCGGACGGGTCGGTTGCGAGAACGTTGGCGGCTGCGGCGGCGTGGGCGACAGGTCCCGCAGCGCCTCGCCGAGAGACTGGCGGTCCGGCAGTGCGAACGTCGGCGGCTCCACCGCGGACTGCGTGAGCGTGGCCGGGTCCGGCGGCAGCGGTGCCGTCGGGCTCGTCGGAGCCGCGGGAATCGGGGGCAGCTGGCCGGTGGGAGGCTCGGCGATGGTCGTGGGCGGCGGGGCCGTCGAAGCCGGCGGAATCGTCGACGCCGGAGCCGGCGGAATCGTGGGAGCCGGGATCGGCGGGATCGTCATGGTCGTTGTCGCCGGCGAGGGCTGAGCCGGCGTGGCCCTGGGCCCGGGGGCCGGCGGCGGTGTCTGGCCCGGAGCCGCCGGGACCGCCGGGACGTACCGGAGTCCCTGCGCGATGAACAACCGGGCCGCGCCCGGGCCGTCGTCGTCCCAGCCACAGGCCACCCACGGCGACTGGGCGTTGAAGTCGGCCCGCAGGATCGGGACCTCGCCGGAGGCGGCGAGAGTGTTGATCTCTGTCGCGAAGCGGTGCAGCAGTCTGGTGTCGTTGGCCACCGCGCTGTTGAGCACCGCGACGGTGACCGATGTTCCCTCGGCGTCGAACGCCGACCAGACGGTGCCCGCCTCGCATCCACCGAGCGTCCGCAGCAACCGGTACGGCCCAAGCAGGGTCATGCCCAGCATTGTCCGTCATCACTGCCCGTACGGCGAGGCCGGGCGGGCACCACGTATTGGGCCGACGCGAGCGGGCCAGCGGCGCGGCGCGACGAGGTCACTTGGCGAGCGTGAGGATGGCCTTAACGTCGTCGCGGCGCACCGCGTCGTACACCGCGCGGGCCTTCGCCGCGTTGGCCAGCACCACGCTCTCACCCTCGATCTGGCCCGTCCCGTTCGACGGGCTGGTGAGGAAGGTCAGGTTGCCCGAGCGCATGTGCCGCAGTTCGATCGCCATATCGAACACCGACATGGTGTTGTCCACCGAGACCGCGTCGGCCGTGGCCCGGAGGAACGCGTTGAGTCGACCCGGGTTCGCCAGCACGCCCCCGGAGACGGCCTTGTCGAGGATCGCCCGGATCACCTGCTGTTGGTGCCGGATCCGCGCGAAGTCGCCGTCGGCGAACGCGAAGCGCTCGCGGGCGTAGTCCAGCGCCGCGGCTCCATCCATCGTCTGCCGGCCCTTGGTGAACGTGCGCCGACCATCCGGGTTGAGCGAGTGGGTGGAGGTGAAACCCGTGGCCACGTCGATATCCACCCCGCCCAGCGCGTCCACGATCTCCTTGAAGCCGGCGAAGTCGATGACCGCGACGTGGTCGATGCGCACGCCGGTGAACTTCTCCACCGTGCGCACGACGAGCGAGATGCCACCCCATGTGTACGCGGCATTGATCTTGGCATCGCGGCCGCCCCGTCCATCCTTGGTGAGCGGCACCGGAACCCAGGTATCCCGCGGTATCGAGATCAACTGTGCGCTGGACCGATCGGCCGTCAGGTGGGCCAGGATGATGGTGTCGCTGCGCGAGCCGGTCGTGTTCTGCGGATCGCGGCTGTCGCTGCCGAGAATCAGGATGTCCTTCGCCTGCGTCGCGACCTTGACCGGTCGGTCGACCTCGGGCACCTCGTCGAAGGCGTCGACGCGCCCGATGTCACCCTCGATCGACCGGAGGTAGAGTCCGCCGGCGAGCAGGGTGCCACCGCCGAGCAGGCCGAGCACCAGCAGACTGATCAGGATGATGCGGCGTACGCGCCGGCGCCGCGAGGACGGTTCCTGGTCACTGGCCGGTACGGCCGGGATCACCTCGGTGTCGTCAGAGATCTTGATCACGTGGGTGTCGTCCGAACCCGCGATCTCCTGTCGAATCACCATGCAGGCATGGTACTGATTGGAGGCGCCCGCAACTTCCCCCGCCAGTTCCGATCATCGATGATCGGCACCTCAACGCACGTTGATCCGCCTATGCAAGCGTCGGCGGTACGACGTCGATCCGCCTCGCAATCGTTGCCCAATAGGCCCAAGGCTGCGGCGCCACGGGCCTCGGTAGGTCGTTAGGATGCCCACACGCAGGGAGCAGGGAGACTGACAATGCCTCCTAATCGGCCATATCGACTGATTGAGGTCCTTGGCTCATGTCAGGTCGGCACGGTGTGGTTGGCGGCCGACGAACAGGATCGGCGCCTCACCGTCGCGGTGCTGAGCGCCACCGTCGCCGCCGACGACGGCTGGCGCGACGCGTTCGCGGTCGCGGCCCACGCGCTGACCCCGCCGGCGGCGGGCGGGCCATCGTTCCTGTACTCGGACTTCACCGCGGCGATCCCGTGGGTCGCCTGCGCGGCCGACGACGGGCCGGGCGCGGAACGCGTCTTTCTGGCCCTGGGCCAGGAGTACAAGCCGGTGCCGCCCGGCGAGACCGACGCCGCCATGGCGGCCGCCGCCGCGGACCTGGCGGCGATGGGCGCGCCTCCGCCCCGTCCGGTCGCCATGACCGGGGAGACCGCTCCACCCACCGAGACGATCACCCTGCCGTCGATCTTCTCGGCGCCCCAGGCTCAGCGGCCCGACGAGCGCGAGCCGGAGGCGCGCCCCTCGCGCCGCCGCCTCTGGGTGGGCGTGGTGATCCTCGTCGTCGTGCTCGCGGTGGCCGGCGGTGTGGGCACGCTCGGATGGCGGTGGGCGAGCAGGGGCCTCGCGCAGACGCCTCCCCCGTCGACGACGCAGCCCAACGCCGCCGGGACCGACGAACCACTTCCCACGACCGTGCCGCTGGCGCCCGGGCTCGAGCCGCCCAAGAACGGTGTATGGCCCACGGCGTGGCCCCGGTTCGGTCCCACCGACAAGATCCGCACACTGTCCGGACTGGAGGGACTGGGCTTCACGGTCAAGGTTCCGCTGACCTGGCAGTGCGCGCTCGACAGCCGGGGACGTGGCTTCGCCCGGTACCGCTGCGGCGTGGCCACCGGTGACAATCGGGAGCTCGGCGGTGAGTTGACGGTCCGCGAGTGCGGGGACCCGTGTGACGAGAAGCGGCGCACGGACCTGCGTCGCGCCGAGGAGGCCTGGGGGCTGCAGTGGCTCCGCACCGGGCCCTATGCCACGTACGCGGAGTCGAGCACGATGGAGATCGATGGCGCCCGGGTGTACATCCTGGTCATCGTCGCGTACTGGCGCAGTGGCGACGAAGGCGCGGTCGACCGCCAGCTCGTCTTCCGGATGACCTCCCCGCCCGAGGGCGCCGGCCAGCTACGCCGCGTGGCGAACTACCTTCGCGACACCGTCATATTCTGACCCTGTTCCGCGCCGTCCGGCTCCGGCCGTGGGGCCTCGGCGCCCTCGGCCGGCGGTTGGGAAACCACCGCCGCCTCGCGGTCCGGCTCCGAACGGACGATCAGAGCCAGCGGCAACCACGCCAGGTAACCGGTGAGCGTGGTCGACAGGTACGAGGCCTCCATCACGGACACGAGGCACAGCGCGACGAGGTAGAGCAGCGCCGCGGGCCGACCCGTCCGCGCCAAGGCGACCGACCGCCACCAGGCCACCGCGACCAGTCCGGCGAAGAGCGTGGCGGCGAGCAGGCCGCCAACCCCGAGCAGATGGACCATGATGTTGTGCCCATGGGTGAGCCCGCCGAGGACGGCCGTCTCGGGTCGATCGAACAGGCCCAGCCCCCAGCCGAAGACCGGCCGCTCGCGCCAGAGATCAAGTAGTACCTGCCAGATCCGGCCGCGGCGCGTGAAGGCTTCGGGATCCCTGGTGAGCGCCGGCAGAGCCACGATGAGCAACGCGCCCACGGACGCGGCCGTCGACAGTGGCCAGGTGCGGACGCTTCGCCGTCGCGCGCGCGGATAGCGGGCCAGCAGGTGTGCGACGAGGACCGCGGCCACCGCGGCCTGGGCCGTGCGCGCGCCGGTCCAGGCGACGCCGGCCACGACGATCGCCAGCGCGCTCCAGCGCAGCCAACGCCGGCGCACCTCGAAGAGAAACGGCAGGCTCAGGGCGAGCCCGATGGCGAGCACGTTCGAGTGCGGGTACGGACCGGCCAGCAGGCCGCCGGGAAGGTCGGCCTTGGCGCCGGCCGCCGTGCCGGACAGAAGAGCGAGATCCGGTCGGAACGCGGCCAGCAGCATCGAGCCGGCGGCCGAGACCGCGCCGACCAGACCGATCCAGGGCAGCACGAGCGGGCCGGGTGGACACATCCATATCGCGACCACCGCGAGTGGAAGGGCCACCGCCACGAGGCTGGGCGTCAGGTCGTTGACCAACCCGGACACGGCGATGGCCGCGAGTGGTGCGACGGCGACGGCCAACCACGGCCATTGACCGGATCGGCGGCCCACGACGGCGCCCACGACAATCATGGTGGCGGCCACGAGAATGAAGGCGAGGCTGATCGCGTCGCCGAGCAGCTCCGCCCCGGGAACGGCGTCGAAATCCTTGTTGAACCCCGGCCGGCCGTCGGTCAGCATCTGCACCAGTCCGGGGACCACGGTCCGCGCCCAGGCCAGGACGACCAGGACCGCGACGCCCACCGTGCCCGGACCCGCCCGCCGGGCCAGCGCCAGGGCGCCCGCGACGGCCCGCGTGCGCAGCAGCCCGACCCACACCGCCGTCATGTCGTCCCGGTACGGGATCGTCAGCCGACGAAGCGTCGAAAGTGGATGGTCGAGGCTCGGCGGTCGACCGCGGACCACGGCACCGGCCGCGACGGCGAAGGACACGCCATAACCGGCGACGCCCGCGATGGCGGCGCCGACCGCGCCCAACGGGGCCAGCGCGAGCAACAGGGCCAGGCCGGCCGCGGACCCGATGACCAGCGCCGTCGAGGACCGGCCGGGCCGGCCGTCCACGAGCAGCGCGGCCGTGACGACGAGGGTGCCGGTGTACAGGATCGTGGCGCCGCACAGAATCACGGTGGGCAGCACCGCCGGACCGAACGGCGCGCCGAAGAACACGGGCACGGCGGTCGGCGCCACCGCCGCCAGGAGGACGCTGGTCACGAACGAGCCGAGCATGGCCAGCCGCGCCGGACGGGCCGCGCGGCGGGGATCGTCCGTGAGCCCCCCGCCCATGAGGACGGTGCGGGCGGCGACGGCCATGACCATCGGTAGCTCGGCTACGGACACGGCCACCGCGTAGTACCCCAGTTGCTCCGCCCCGATCAGGGGCAGCCCGACGATCTGATCGAGCCGGGCGGTGGCGATGCCGGCCAGGACGCCCGGCAGGCAGGCCAGCGCGAACGTCGCCAGAGACCGCACGGGTACCTTGCTTCTTGGCGCTCGCTCCGCTCGCGCGGGCCCCGGGGCCTTTTCCGCGCCGCGCAACAGCCGAGGCAGCGCGACCACCAGCCCGGCCGCCACCGAGGCGAGAAGCAGCAGTCCGGCCCAGAACGCGCTGAGGTCCAGGGCCAGGCACGCGCCGACCACCAGGGCGGTGCGGACCAATGCCGGCACGACCTTCGTGAGGTTCACCCCACGAACGTCGCCATGTCCCGTCAGCGCGCCGATGAACAGGTGGGCCAGGACGTGCAGCGGGGCGAACAGTGCCAGCACCAGGTACTGCCGGAAGCTGTCGGAGTCGCCGGCGAAGACGAACAGGCCCAGCGCGCCCAGCAGGGCCACCCCGGCGAGCCCCAGCGGCACGGCCGCGACCACGCTCACCCATGCGGCGGCCCGCCGCGGGAGGCGTCCGCCCTGGGCATGATGGGCGAGCGAGTCCTGCAGACCGAAGGTGCCCAACCATCCCCATACGACGATCGGCAGGGTCAGCGCGGCGTAGAGGCCGCGGCCGTCGGGTCCCAGCTCGCGGGACAGGAACGGACTCGTCACCAGGCCGCTGAGCGGGATCAGCAGGTTGGCCACGGTCGCGGAGGCCAGCTTGCGGGTGGACATTAGAACCCCTCGGCGGCTTGCGGGCCCGCCTGATCGAGGTATCCCAACCGGGCCATGGACGCGATCAGCCGCTCGGCGAACCGCGCTTCGCCGAACTCCGCGCTGACCAGCCTCTGGGCCTCGACCGCCATGGCGTCGAGGGTGGCCGGCGACGCGGCCCGGATGGCGGCGGCGAGATCTGAGGGCGTGTCGGCGAGGTGGACCGCGGGCGTGGCCGGGAGTCCTTCCGCGCCGACCTTCGTGCTGAAGACCGGCAGCGAGTGGGCCAGCAGGGTCAGCGTCTTGAGCTTGACTCCGGCGCCGCTCCACAGTGGCACCACGGCCGCCCGGGCCGGTCCGAGAACCGCGCGCAGGTCCTCGACGTAGCCGGCCACCGTGATCCCGGGGTGCGCGGCGAGCGCGGTCGCGACGTCGTCGGTGAGCCCGGAGCCGACCAGCGTCATCGTGTACCCGGCGCGGTGCAGCGACGGCCAGCCCTCGGCCAGGAACCGGCGAAGACCGAGCACATTGGACTGATAGGCGAAGCTGCCGAGCCAGACCAGTCGGCCCTCGGTCGGTCGGGGCCGGTGCCCGCGCGGGATGGGAACGGCACTGGGTAGCGTGAAGTCCGCCCACCGGCCATGCCAGCGATGCAGTCGCTCCGCTTCGGCCGCACTCGTGACCGACACCGTGTGGCAGCGCGCCAGCGTGCGGGCCTCGTAGCGGGTGGAGACGGTCACCAGGTACCGGGCCCGCAGGCGGTAGGCCGGGCTGGGCGCCTCGGTGGTGTCCACCCGGCTGCTGGCGGCCAGGACATTGGCCTTGTCCCAATGCCAGCGCAGCCCGGTCCCGGCGAAGTAGGCGCCGGCCGCCTCGCCGATGGCCACACCGCTGCCGGTCCGGGTACGCAACCGCTCGTGTAGCGGCCGGCTGTACCGGGTGCGCACCCACGGCGGCAGGCCCGAGGCCAGCGCCTCCGGGAAGCGGCCCGCGGGACCCAGCCGGCCCGCGCGGTAGGGGCTGGCCGGGTAGTCCTCGATCCGCACTCCGGGCAGCGCGTCCCGCAACTCTTCCAGCCGGGCCGGCGTGGTGTCCGGCCGGCGTACCACCAGAAGCGAGTACGGCCGCGCCCGCGCCAGGGCCCGAAGGACCATAAGAACCCGTACCGGGTCGCCCCGGTCGGCCGGCAGCGGGAAGTACGAACAGACGACCGTCAGGTTCATCGCGGCGCCCCGGCCGGTCGCGCACGGGTGATCCCGGACCAGGTGGTCATCAGCCTGCCGGCCTGGACGGCGGGCGAGAACTCGTCCGCGACCCGTTCGGCCAGCGCCGTCGAACGCCGCGCCGCCTGCTGGGGCGCGTCCAGCACCTGACCGATCGCCAACGCCAGAGCCTCGGGATCGCCCGGCGGCACCAGCCACCCACCCGACTCGTCGACCAACTCGGGGATGCCCGACACGGCGGTCGTCACCACCGGAACCCGGCGGCCGGCCGCTTCCATGAGGAAGACGGGTATCCCATCGAGATCTCCATTGGCATCGGCCCGGCACGGCAGTACCGCCACGTCGGCCCCGGCCAGCGCGGCCAGTGCCGTGGCGTGGGGCACGGCGCCGTGGAAGGTGATCCGGGCGGCCAGACCGCGATCGGTGACGACCTGACGCAGTGCCGGGCCCAACGGGCCGTCGCCGTACACGTCGTAGGCGACGTCGCGGCCGGCCGCGACCAGTCGGGCGACCCCCACGACCGCGGTGTCGATGCCCTTCTTGCCGATCAGCCGGGCCACCGTGACGAGCCGGGCCGGGCCGGTCGGCGGTAGGGTCCGGGCCGGCAGCGGCGGCAGCACGATGCCGTCGAACGCGGCGCGGACGACCCGGTAGGGCACGCGGTTCAGCGGCACGCCACGGTCGCCCAGTTGCCGAGCGGTGTCGGCCGAGATGACGAAGAGGTGGTCGAGCCGGTTCAGCCGCCGGCGCAGGGCCGGAGAGTCGCGGTCGAGCCGGAAGTCGGCGGCGTGCGCCGTGGCGGTCACCGGCAGGCCGAGGTCGTCGCCGAGGAGGACGGCGACCGCGGTCGGCAGGTTCACGAAGTGCGCGTGCACGACATCGGGGCGGGCCCGCGCGACAATCGGGGCGAGGTGGATGGCGGCGGCCGCCGCCAGCCAGCCGCGCCGGCCGTACCGCAGGGCGCGGGCGTGGCGGGCCAACCGGAGCGGGCGCCGCGCCAGCGCGGCCAGGAACAGGATCGCGGCGGCTCGCCGCCCACCCACCAGGGCCGGGAAGACATCGACACGAGCGCCGGCGAGGCGCAACGCGCGCACCTCGCAGTCGATGAACGTCTCGCTGACGCCGACCGGGCGCGCGAGTATGTACGCGACCCGAAGGCTCACGCCGCCTCCCCGGCGCCACGACGGCGACGCCACACCCGGTCGAAGAACTCGCCGTGCAACGCCGTGCACTCGGCGTCGGTGAGTATGCCCGGGGTACCGGCCGCGGCCACGGCCAGCCGGGACCGCGTCTCGTAGGATCCCGCCAACCATGTCATCGCCGCGGCCAGCGCATCCGGGTCGGCCGGCTCCACCACCAGTGCGTTGCTACCGGACCTCAACCACTCGCTGGGGCCACCGCCGGCCGTGGCCACCAACGGCAGGCCGTGGGCCAGCCCCTGGAGCACCGTCTGGCCCATCGCCTCGGGCAGGATCGACGCGTGCACGAGGATGTCGAGAGAGGCCAGGAACCCGGTCGTGTCCTCGACGTGGCCGAGGAACGTCACCTGGTCGGCGATGCCCAGGTCGCCGGCCTGCCGGCGCAACTGGTCGACATACGTCCGTTCGCCGGGCAGCGGCGCCCCGGCGAGGTGCGCGCGCACGGCGGTGCCGCCGAAGGCCCGGGCGAAGGCGGCGAGGAAGACGTGCTGACCCTTCCGTCGCTGCAGGCGCCCGATCATGCCCACCGTGCCCACGGCCGGGCGGACGCCGAACGCGGTCGCCGGGCGGGCCAGGCCGATCGGGCTCGCAATCACCGCACGGAGCACGTCGGGGCCCAGGAGATCTCCTACCAAATCCAAAGTGGACCGTGAGTTGGCGATGACGGCGTCGGCCCGCGGCAGCGCGATCCTGGTGAACGCGGCCAGGCCGAACCGGCCGAGGCTCTCCGGGGTGGCTATGTCGCGCAGATGGACCACGAGCGGCCGGGAGGCGGCGCCGGCCAGCGCACACATGATCGCGGCGGCGGCCGTGTTCGCGTGGACGACATCCGCCTGCCGGGCCAGCGGCTCCCGACGCAGCGCGCGGGCGCCTCGGCCCATCGCCGCCAGGTAACGCATGGCGAGCACCGGGTTGCGGCTCTGCGTTCCGCCCGACGGCAGGTGCGGCAGGCACCGGCGCACCGCCACCCCCTCATGGTCGAGGGGCGCGAACGCATCACCGGCCGGTGGAGCGCAGATAGCGGGTACCCATGGTGGATCCTGCGCGAGCAGGCGCACGAGGGCCAGTTCGGCGCCGCCGAGGTGAGCGGTATGGCTGACGTGGACCACACGCGGTCCCCTAGAGGCACTCATCGTCGATCCACGACACTAGCCTCTCTTCGAACGCCCGCACGGCGAAGCTGGCCGCGTGCGCGGTCAATCGTGGCGCCGACAACGCGGCCGCCCCGCGCACCAGTGCGACGTAGCGTCGTGGGTCGGTGTCGTCGGTGAGCAGCCCCGTCTCCCCGTCGACCACGGTATCGAGCAGCCCGCCGCCGCGCAGCCCCACGACCGGCGTCCCACAGGCCTGTGCCTCGACCGGGATGATGCCGAAGTCCTCGTGTACCGGATAGACCAACGCGCGCGCGCCCCAGTACAGCCGCCGTAGCCGCGTCCGGTCGGGCCGGACCTCGAAGGTGACCGGAATCCGGGCGCGGGCGGCACAGCGCCGCAGGTGCGCCTCCTCGGGACCGGAACCGGCGATGACGAGTGGCAGACCGGCGGCCTCGGCCACGGCGATGATCAGGTCGAATCGCTTGTACGGGACCCACCGGCCGACCCCGAGCAGATAGTCCCGTGGCTGCCGCTGGTCCTCCGGCGGCGCCCCCGTGAAGAAATCGATATCCACGGGTGGATGGATGACCACCGCGTCGCGGCCCCAGAACCGGCGGATGCGGTCGCGCACCTCGCGCGAGTTGGCGGCGTAGCTGTGTACGTGGCGGGCCAGCCGCACGTCCGCGGCCCGCAGGAAACGGCGCGGCAGCGCCAGGGCCCCACCACCACGCCCGTCAAGGCGGGGTGTCCACAGGTACCGGGCCGGCGAGTGCACGTAACTGAGGTAACGGGTACGCTCCGGCGGGCCGAGTCGCGCGGTGTGGGCGAAGGCGTGGCTGGAGGAGATGACCACATCGAAGCGCTGACGGGTCAAGGTGCGCCAGACCAGAGGCATCACCGGCAGCGCCGCCATCTTCGACGCCCGCAAGGGCGTGCGGGCCAGCCACGACTCGCGCAGGTCCGGCTCGACCACGTCGCGCTCTTTCCACAGCACGAACCGCGTACCGTGAGGGATCAGGCGAGCTATATGTCGAAATACGCTCTCGGAACCGCCGACCGACGCGTACCACTCGTGGATCAACGCCACGGTCCGTCCGGCGAGCGGACCGGCGCCATGGCTTGGTCGCTGCGCGGCGGCAGACGCCGCCGAGCCAGCCATGGCGGGCCGCGCGTCCCGGCCGTACCCCACGGTCGGCACCTGGTCCGGCACCTTGTCCTCCCCCGACAGTGGACGCCCCCCGGCCCTGCGTCGTTGTCCATTCACGGCGGCCGCTACCGGCCAGCATGCTACCCGGCGGCGACGCTTAGCGACTTGCCCTGTGGTGCCGTATCGTGCGGGCATGGCGGGTGATGTCGCGCTCCTGCTGCGACGCGCCGGATTCGGTCCCACGGCGGCGGAGATTGCGGCAGCGCGGCAGGTGGGATACGCACCGACGCTCGCCACACTTCTGACTCCGCCCGGCCCCGACATCGGCGCGACCCAGGCGCCGATTCCGGCGTTCGGACCCGACCCGTACGTCGGCGTCAGGGCGCAGGATCAGCGGGCGCGCGCCCAAGCTGATGAGCGACGCCGGTCACAGGCCTCGGCCCTCGGCCGGTGGTGGCTGGACCGGATGACGGTGTCCAGCCACGAGGCCATCGAAAAGTTGGTGTTCTTCTGGCACGGGCACTGGGCCACCTCGATCACCAAGGTCAAGAGCGCGCAGCTGATGCTGAGGCATCACCGCACCATCCGCGACAACGCCGGTGACGTGGCCCGGCTGGCCCATCGCATGGTGGTCGACCCGGCCCTGGTCTACTGGCTGGACGGGCACCTCAACACGCGGCAGGCCCCGAACGAGAACCTGGCCCGCGAGCTGTTCGAGCTGTTCCTGTTGGGAATTGGGCGCTATGACGAGGCCGACGTCAAGCGGGCCGCCCAGGCGTTGACCGGCTGGCAGATCGACCTGGCCGAGGAGCGCTCGGTGTTCGTGCCGAGCCGGCACCGCGCCGGCGTCAAGACCGTGCTGGGGGTGACCGGCCGGCTGGGTGCAGATGAGCTCGTCGACCTGCTGCTGCGCGACCGGGCCTGCCCGCGCTTCATCGCGTCCCGGCTCTGGTTCCGTTACGCGTCATCGGCGCGGCCCATCCCGGAGGACGTGCGGGAGCGGATGGTCGAGGCGTTCCCCAACACCCTGGCCATGCTGCGCACGCTCTTCGAGGCCGAGGCGTTCCAGGCGACCGCCGGCACGATGGTCAAGCAACCGGTGGAGTGGCTGGTCGGCGCCATGCGCCAGTTGCGGGTACGGCCCCGGCTGGCCACGACCGAGACCATGACCCAGATCCTGGACGGGCTGTCCGGCCTCGGCCAGCGGCCGTTCGCGCCGCCCAGCGTCGGCGGCTGGCCGTCCGGGGCCGCCTGGCTGACGTCGGCGGCCGCCCACGTCCGGCTGCGCCTGGCGGCGAAGTTGGCCCGCCTGCTGGTTCCGGATCCGCTCACTCCCGAGGACGTGGCGCACATCCTGGGCATCGACCGATGGACCGACCGAACCTATGCCGTGCTGCGCGGGGTCACCAACGCGCGGCTGCTGTTGACATTGGGAATGGTGAGCCCGGAGTACCTGGTGACCTGACATGGATCTGGTGACGCGACGTCGATTCCTCCTGGCCTCCGGGGTGGCGGCCGGTGGGGCGCTGGCGGCCGGGGCCGGTGCGATCAGCTTCGCCGAGCTGTTCAATTCCACCGATCCCGAACCCGCCGCACCCGCCGAGGGCGGCGCCGGCGGCACGCTGGTCCTGGTCACCCTGTACGGCGGCAACGACGGGCTGAACACCGTGATCCCGTACGCGGATCCGGCCTACCGGAAGGCGCGCCCCGAGCTCGCGTACCGGTCCAAGGACGTGCTTCGGCTCGACAAGAATCTCGGGCTCAACCCCATGCTGCGCGGCCTGCGCCGATTGTGGAGCGACAAGCGGCTGGCGATCGTCCTGGGCGCCGGGTACCCGCGTCCGGACCGCAGCCATTTCCGTTCCATGGACATCTGGCAGACCGCGTCGCCCGCCGGACCGGTGAGCACCGGGTGGGTGGGGCGTTGGTTGGACGGCACCAAGGCTCCGCTGGCCGCCGCGGTGAGCTTCGAACCGGTGCTTCCACCGCTCCTGGTCGGGCGCACCCGGGTCGGTGCCTGCGTGAGCTACCGGGGGCTGACCCTGCCGGAGTGGGTGCAACCCGACCTGGTCGCGGCGCTGGGCCGCGGCCAGCCCGACGAGCCCGAGATGCAGCGGCGGGCCGCGGCCTCCTATCAGGACCTGCTCACGATGGAGCGGGTGCTGAAGGAGGCCGAGCAGGCCGACCCGGCCGAGCCCGGGTCGGAGAGCTCGGCGACCGGTACCGGCGGTGGCAACGCGCTGGCCGCTCAGCTCGCCCTGGTGACCCGCTGCATAGAGAAGGGGGTACCGACCCGGGTCTACTCCGTCAGCCTGGGTGGCTTCGACACCCACGCGCAGGAACGGGCCGGGCATGAGGCGTTGCTACGACAGTTGGACCAGGCGCTGACCGCCTTCGTCACCGCGCTGGGCCGGACCCCGGCCGGTCGCGACGTCACCGTGGTCGTGTACAGCGAGTTCGGCCGCCGGGTGCGCGCCAACGCCTCCGACGGCACCGATCACGGCACCGCCGGTCCGATGCTGGTGCTCGGCCCTCGTGTGGTGGGCGGACTGTACGGCGAGCAGCCGAGCCTGACCGACCTCGACGACGGTGATCTCAAGGCCACGACCGATTTCCGGGCCGTCTTCGGCACCGTCCTGGCCACGGTGCTCCGGGCCGATCCCGCCCGCTACATCGAGGGCTATCGAGGCGAGCTGCTGCCCTTCCTGCGGGCCTGACCGGGTCGGGGTCTAGCGGCCCCCGCCGCGCAGAACCTCCGCGACGGTACGTACGGTCACCTTGACGTCCAGCCAGAGCGACCAGTTCTCGATGTAGAAGTTGTCGAACCGGGCGCGGTCCGAGATCGGCGTATCCCCGCGCAGGCCGCTGACCTGAGCCAGGCCGGTCAGGCCCACCGGCACCCGGTGGCGCATGGCGTAGTCGGGATGCTCGGCCGAGAACTTCTCGACAAAGTGCGGCCGCTCGGGACGAGGACCTACCACCGTCATGTCGCCCCGCAGGATGTTCCACAACTGGGGCAGCTCGTCCAGGGACGACCGACGCATGAACCGGCCGACCGGACCGATCCGCGGATCGTTGGCTATCGACCAGTTCGTCTGCGCCTCGTGCTCGTCGGCCGGGCGCATGGTGCGGAACTTGATGAGCTCGAACGGCCGGCCGTTGCGACCGATGCGCACCTGCCGGAAGAAGATGCCGCGGCCGCCCTCAATGAACGTGGCCAGCGCGCACAGGATCAGCAGCGGGCTCAGCACGACGATCGCCGCCATGACGAACAGGATGTCGGACAGGCGCTTGATCAGCCACCGCGGCCCGGACAGCGTCGTGTGCCGGATGTGGACGACCGGAATGGCACCGATGTCGTCCGGTACCCGGCCCTGCGAGCCCGACCCCCACAGTCGCGGCACGGCCCACAGGTCGCACCGCGCACAACCGGGGCGGGCCAGCACCTCCATCAGGGCCGGCTCGGGATAGTCGGAGTCCGCGATGATCAGTACCTCGCACCGGGTCATCGCGATCACGGCCTCGAGGTCGGCGAGCGTCCCGGCCAAGGGTGGCCCCTCGGGTCCGGTGCGCGACCCCGAGTCGATCCAGCCCACGAACCGCAGGCCGTACTGGGGATACCGCCGGAGCAGCCGGGCCAGCTCGACCGCGACCGGGCCGGCACCGATGATCAGCGTCGTATGTTCCACCCAACGCCGCCGGCGGGCGAAGACCGTCAGCCTCGTCGTGATGACCCGACCGACGATCACGAGTCCGGCCGCCATGGCGAGCGTCCGCACGAAGTTCACCATGTTGTCGACCGAGTCGTGGCGCATCGCGGAGATGACCGCCACCACCGCGACCGCGACCATGAGGCGACCGGCGAGGCTCGGCAGGTGGTCGAGGATGCTCACGTGCCGGCGCGGCCGGTACAGCCCACCGACCAGGAAGCCGCCGATGGTCAGGCCGGCCGCCACCAGGGTTCCCCGCCAGTACTGAAAGGTGATCAGGAGCGGCGAGAGCATCGCCGCGAGATCCACCGGTGCCGTGATCATCCACGCCCGCACCCAGCCGGTGGCCCGGGAGGTCCGGGATCGCTCATACGGCAGTACCGCCGTCGTGGCGGCCCGGCCGTTGTCCGGTCGGCCGTTGTTCGCCGGACCGCCGTTGGTTTGACCGTTGTTCGGTTGGCCATTGTTCGGTTGGCCATTGTTCGGTTCGCCATTGTTCGGTGCGCCGATGTCCGGCGGCCGGCCGATGTCCGCCGGCGGCTGGCGCTGAGAGGGAATCGTTTGCGGAGCGCGGTGGTCAACCTGCTCGGCGGCAAGGGCCCCCGGTGTCGCCACCAACGGCTGCACGCCCGGTACGGCCGGCAGTTCGACGGTCGGCTCGTGGCCGACCGCCGCCGCCGGGTTCACCGCATTCATGCATCCCCCTGTTGCCATGAGCCGAGCGGCCGATCTGCAAGGATACGGGCTCGTACAGCGGCTCCGCTAGGATGCGCATTGCCCCTTCTGCAGCGATTGATGATGTTAAAGAGGTGAACTCATCGCGGCCTTGTCGGTCGCTCGCGACACCACGGGCCCCGGACGCAGTAAGTGATGCTCATCACACTCATGGTGATCGCTCCCTGGCGCCGCGGCAGCGTGGTGACCGCCCAGGATCGCGCAACTTCACGTAGGTTGTCCCCTCACGAACGGGCTGAGACCACAGCTTCCGGGACGTTGCCCCGGTGCTCGCGGACGCCGATCAGGTAGGCCACGGCGTAGACGCCCAGCGCGAGCAAGGTCGTCGGGTAGATCTCGGTGAAGTCCCAGACGACGAACCAACCGGGCAGCACCGAACCGTCGACCCCGCTCGGACCCGGCCCGATGTCGATCTCGAGCAACGACGCCGGGAACCAGAGCCAGGCGTACGAGGTGTCCAACCGCACCACCCCCGCGTAGAGCCACACCGCCCAGGTGACCGCGACCCAGGCCGCCGCTACCGCTGCCGCGTAACCGATCCACCACGAGACCGGCCGCGGCAGCAGACCGACCACGATCAGCAACAGGACCATGAGGCCGGCCCACAACAGCGTCGGCCGGGTCAGCGTCCGGTACCCGGCCACCCCGAACTCGGGTAGGTACAGCACGACGGCCAGACAGGGCAGCAGCACCGCCGGCAGCGCGGCCCACCGGCGCATCATCGCCCCGTTCGCGCCCGCGTACGCACACAGCAGGCCGCCGCACCACAGCAGCAGCCCGAACGCGAGCAGCCCGAACAGTCCCAGCCCCATGAGGAACATGCCCACGTACGCCAGGACGAGGCCCGCGACCGGGCCGAGCAGGAGCATCGTCCCCGTCAGCACCGCGCGACGATCCATGGTGAGCGCGTGACGCGGCTTCAGCGCCGGCCGGGTCACGGCCAGGCTGGCCGCGAACCCGAGCATCCGCCACCACCGCCGCTCGGCGGCGAGCACATGGATCTCGGCCCGCCACTCGTCGACCCGTCCGTCGCGAATGGACAGCGGCCAGCGCCGCCGGGCCACGCCCAGCAGGAGGCGGGCCACGAACCCGGCGATCGTCCTCATGGCGTCCTCATGTCGCCGAGCCCGTGACGCCAGGCCGGGCCGAGATCCGGGCCCGCCGCCGCGCCGAGCTCCGGGCCCGGCTCGGCGACGTCTGCGCGTGCAACTCGGCCAGGGCCTGTCGAGCCTCGGTGACGCCCACCGCGGTCAGGCGATAGTACCGGCGCGCGGGCCGGCCCGATACGACCGGATCGATGTCCTCCCAGCGCGCGTCGACCCAGCCGGCGCCCTGCAACCGTTGCAGGATCGGGTACAGCGTGCCGCTCGGCAGTCCCGTCGCGCCCATGAGATCGAGCCCGTAGCGGTCCACCTCCGGGTCGCCGACGAGCGCCGACAGCACGCGGGCGACGGGAACGGTGATGCGCATGGATCAACTGTATCGGTATCCTACATAGGGGTCAAGATCCGCTCGATCATGAGGTTACCGTCACCCGATGCCGCCGATCATGACGATAACTTCATGATCGCCGCGGTGGGGGCGGTGGCTAGGTGGGGTCGAGGCCGGTCAGCAGGGAGCACTGCCGCCACAGCCGGAGCGCGAGGTCCTTGTCACGGGCCTGCGGCGAGGGGTCGACGTCCACGCCCTCCTCGAGGTAGCGGCCGGTACCGGGCGACGTGACCAGAGCCATCGCTACGCGGGCGGCCCGATCGGGCGACTGCTCGCGCGCGAGACGCTCGGTCCACTGCTCTCGCGGCACCTGGCGAAACCGCATGAGCAGCTCGGTGGCGTTCACGTCGGGGCAGAAGCTGTGGACGCGGGCCGCGGCACCCAGCCGACGGGCGAGCTCCAGCGTGAAGCTCACGTTGGCCAGCTTGGAGCGCTTGTACGCCTCCCGCATCTCGTACCCGACGAGCGAGTCGACGTCCTCGATGTTCTCGACCGCGTCGCGGTGGTTCGTCGCCGCCACGTTGATGATGACGCCGCCGGCGGCGACGACGCGGTCCAGGAGGAGCCGGGTCAGCAGGAAGTAGGCGAGGTGGTTGACGGCGAACGTGAGCTCGCGACCGTCCACAGTGGTCTGGCGCCGCTCGGACACCGTCGCCGCGTTGTTGACCAGCACGTCCAGCCGGTCGTGCCGGCCTCGGAACGTCTCGGCCGCCGCTCGGATCGAGGCCTGTGAGGTGAGATCCGCGAGCAGGTAGTCGACCCGGTCGGCGCCGGTCGCGCGCCGGATCTCCTCACCCGCGGCCTCGGCGCGGGCCGGGTCACGGCACAGCAGCGTCACGTGCGCTCCCGCGCGGGCCAGCGCGGTGCTCGTGGCCAGGCCGATCCCCCGGTTGGCCCCGGTCACCAGGCCGACCTTCCCAGCCAGGTCGGATGTCGTCTCCATGGTCATCAGCCTTCCACCGGGCGGTTCCGGTCCGGCGGCAAACGGTTCGTAGAGCCGCTCACAGGCGTGCGACCAGCGTGGCGGCCACCGCGTCGTCGCCCCCGGTCCGGCCGGCCTCCCAGGCCGAGGCGAAGGCGTCGGCGCCCACCGCGGCCCGCAGGGTCTCGACCCGGGCCGTCAGCACGTCCTCATCGGACGCCGGCCGGACCGCCCCGGTGCGGTCGCGGACGGCCTGGGAAGCACCGAGCAGCCGGATCGCCGCGACGGGATCGCCCCGGTTCTCCTGGACCGCGGCGAACGCCTCCAGACACTCGGCGATGCCGGCCTGGTCGTGCAGTTCCCGGCGCAGGGCGAGACTGCGCGCGAACAGTACCGGGGCCTGCGGGTCGGACCGGTCGAACGCCAGCGAGCCGAGGTTGAACAGTATCGACGCCACGCACCGCCGGTCGCCGTTCTCGCGGAGCCGGTCGAGGCTCTCGGTGTACAGGCTCGACGCCAGCGCGTCGTCGCCGTTGATCCGGGCCAGGTCGCCCATCGAGTACCGCACGTGCGCCGCCCCGGCCTCGTCGGCCAGCTCGTCGAACATGGCCAGGCTCCGCCGGTAGAGGGCGTCGGCGCGGTCGTAGGAGCCCTGGTAGCGGGCGAGCACGCCGAGCTGCCACACCGACCAGGCCAGGCCACCGATGTCGTGGACCTCCACGCGCAGCCGCTGCGACCGCTCGAGGTACCCGCGCGCGGTCGCGTAGTCGCCCCGCAGCCGGTGCAGGTGGCCGAGCCGACCGAGGACCTCCGCCTGCGCCCAGCCCATCCCGAGGCGCTCGAACGCGGCGAGGCTCTCCTCCAGCAATGGACGCGCCTGCCCGTAGTTGCCCTGGTACAGGGCGACATTGCCCAGCAGGGCGGTGGCGTGGACGATCGCGGGTTCGTCGCCCGCCTCGCGGGCCAGGGCCAGGCTCTGTTCGGCCAGCCGGGCGGCGCCGGTGTGGTCACCCAGCCCCATCGCCAGCCGGCCGGCGCCCGCCAGCGCCGCCGCCCGCAGCTCGGGGCCCACATCGGCCGAGCCGACCAGCGCGTCCCGTAGCCAGGCCGTGCCCTCCGAGTACTGCGCCTGCTCGTCCCAGAAGTTGGCCAGCGCCGTCGCCAGCCGCAGACCGGCGGCCCGCTGCCCGTGGGTCAGGGCCCAGCGCAGCGCCGCCCGCAGGTTGTCCCGCTCGGGATCGAGCCGGTCGAGCCACCACCGTTGCAGCGGCCCGTGCAGGCCGGCCGCGGCCGGCTCGGCCAGCGCCAGGTAGTGGGTCAGATGGCGGCGGTGCAGCTCCCCGGACTCGTCCGGGTCGAGCTGGGCCCGTCCGTACTCGCGCAGCGTCTCCAGCAACCGGTACCGCACGGCCGGCGAGGCCGCCGGCGCCGGCGTACGCTGCACCGCGCCGCCGCGCCGGTCCACGACCACGAGCGAACGCTCGACGAGGGCGGGCAGCAGCGCGATCGCGGAGGCGCCGCCCACCTCCTCGGCCGCCTCCAGCGTGAAGCCGCCCTCGAACACGGACAGCGACCGGAACAGGTCACGCTCCGGGATGTCGAGCGCGTCGTAGCTCCAGGCGATGGCGGCCCGCAGCGTCTGGTGGCGGGCCGGCGCCGTGCGCAGCGTCGAGACCAGGACGCGGAACCGGTCGTCGAGGAGGTCGGCCAGCCGTGGGGCGTCGAAGACGCGCAGGCGGGCGGCGGCCAGCTCGAGCGCCAGCGGCATCCCGTCGAGGCGGCGGGCGATCCGGGCCACCGCGGCGGCGTTGGCCGGCGTCACCGTGAAGCCCGCCTGCACCGCCGCGGCCCGTTGCGCCAGCAGCCGTACGGCGGCGGCCCCCGCGACCTCGGCGGGGTCGTCGGAGGACGGGACGGCCAGCGGGGGGACCTCCAGGACGACCTCACCGTCGACGCCGAGCGGTTGCCGGCTGGTCGTGAGCACCCGCAGGCGGGGGGCGGTCCGCAGCAGCCGGGCCACCACGTCGGCCGCTCCGTCGAGCAGATGCTCGCAGTTGTCCAGCACGAGCAGCGCCCGCTTGTCGGCCAGCCGGTCGACCACGATCTCACCGAGATCCCGGCCCGGCTGCTCGCCCAGGCGGAGCGCGCCGGCGATGGCCGCCGCCACCCGGTCCGGTTCGGTCACGCCGGCCAGTTCCACGAACCAGGATCCGTCCGGTTCGCGCTCGCCGGCCGGACCGGCCAGCAACTCGACGGCGAGACGGGTCTTGCCCGAGCCGGCCGGCCCGGTGAGGGTGACCAGCCGCTGGTCCACGATGAGGTCGGCCAGGGCGTCCAGCTCGGCCTCGCGACCGACGAAGCCGGTCAGGCGCAACGGAAGCGCGTTGCCCCGGGCCCGGACGGCGGCCGCCGGCGAATCCGGCTCCTGGCGCAGGATCCGGGTGTGCAGGTCGCGAAGGGCCGGGGTCGGCTCCACGCCGAGCTCGTCGACCAGCGTCGCGCGCAGCCGCTGGTACGCCGCCAACGCCTCGGCCTGGCGGCCGCTGCGGTACAGCGCCACCATGAGCGAGCCCCAGAGCCGCTCGCGCAGCGGGTTGGCGCCGACCTGCTCCTCCAGCCAACCCACGATCCCGCCGTGCTGGCCCAGGGCGAGCCGGGCCTCGGCCAGCGCCTCGACCGCGCCGGCCCGCAGCTCGGCCAGGCGGCGCCGCTCGACCGCGGCGGCCGCGAGGTCGGGCAGCTCGGCGTAGGGCGAACCCCGCCAGAGATCCAGCGCTTCGGTGAGTCGGGTGACCGCGCGCTTCGGCTCGAGGCCTTCGGGTACGGCCACGAGGTCCTCGAAGCGGCGGGCGTCCACGGCCCCGGTCGCCAGCTCGTACCCGTCCACCCGGCTGACGATGAGGTCCGGCGTGTCCAGTCGCGCGCGCAGGAAGGAGACGTATTTCTGTACGGTCTTGACCGCCGTGTCCGGTGGCGCGTCGCCCCACACCGCGTCGACCAGGCCGTCCGCGCTCACCCGCCGCCCGTTCGCCAGGAGCAGCGCCGCGAGGACCGCGCGCGGCCGGGACCCGCCGAGGGGGATCGCCACGCCGTCGCGCACCGCCTCGAGCGGACCGAGCACCCGGAACTCGACACCGCTAACGGCCCTCGGCCTCCCTCCGACCGTCCTGGCCGGGTGCCGCGCTGCGTCAGCGCCGACCCGGCTTCGGCGCACCCGGACCGGAACCGCGCCGCCGTCGGCCTCCCGCCGGACCGGAACCGCGGTCTGCGACAACCGTAGTGCACGCCTGTCCAGGTGGGCATTCCGGCAGAAGGAGAGCCATGAAATCGTACGCGAACCCGCACGCGTTGATGGGTACGAGCGAGCTGGAGAGCAGGCTCGGCGACCCGAACCACGCCATCGTGGAGATCGACGAGGACACGTCGGCCTACCACAAGGGACACATCCCGGGCGCCGTCACGTTCGACTGGCAGCACGAGCTGCACGCCGTGCCCCGGCGGGACTTCGTCTCGTCCGAGCAGCTGGCCGAGCTGCTCGGCTCCCGCGGCATCGGCAGCGACCAGACCATCATCCTGTATGGAGGGAACAACAACTGGTTCGCGGCCTACGCGTACTGGTTGTTCCGCCTGCGCGGCGTCGAGCGGGTCCGCCTGCTCGACGGTGGACGCAGGAAGTGGGAGCTGGAGAGCCGCGCCCTGGACACCGAACAGCCGGCGCGGGCGCCGCAGCGGTTCCGCCTCGGCTCGCCGCGCCCGGGCATCCGGGTCTTCCGCGACGAGGTGGTCACCACCTCCGGGGCCGGCGGCATGATGGTCGACGTCCGGTCGCCGGCCGAGTACTCCGGTGAGATCCTGGCGCCCCCGCACCTGCCGCAGGAGCAGTCACAGGTGCCCGGGCACATCCCGGGCGCGCGCAACATCCCGTGGTCCAAGGCGGCCAATGAGGACGGCACCTTCAAGTCGCCCGACGACCTGCGGGCCCTGTACGAGGGGGCCGACATCGTGCCCAACGGCGCGGTCATCACGTACTGCCGCATCGGCGAGCGCTCGGCCCACACGTGGTTCGTGCTGACCGAACTGCTCGGCTACCCGAACGTGCGCAACTACGACGGTTCCTGGACCGAGTACGGCAGCCTCGTCGGCGTGCCGGTCGAGATCGGCTGACGGACCCGCGGCGCGCGGGCCCGGCGGTGCCAACTCAGATCCAGCCGTAGCCGCCGGCCCGCAGCGCCCGGGCCACGACGTCGAACCGGGACCGGTCGAGCACGGCGCCCTCGCGCCGGATGCTGTCCTCGGCCATCCGCAGGACCCGGTCCAGCCGTACCCAACTGGGTCGCTCCTCCTGGTCCCAGGTCCCCACGCCCAGGGCCAACCAGTGCGGCTGGCCATCCCGATCGTCCTGACTGGACAGCATGAGGCCCAGGACCACCTCGCCGTCCCGGCCGATCACGAGCACCGGCCGGTCCTTGCCCTGGCGGGGGTCATCCTCGTACGCCACCCAGGTCCACACAATCTCGCCCGGGTCGGCCCGTCCGTCCCGTTGCGGTGCGTACGCCAACCGGCGGGTACGACCGCGGGGTTCGGGCCGCCGGACCAGACCGGCGAGCCGCTGGGCCGCCGCGCGCAGTCTGCTCACGAGACCGAACCATACTCGCCCGTCAAGCCGGACCGCGATCGCCGATACCCCCCGCCGGCCCGGGGGCCCGGCGCGGCAGCGGGCGGGCGATCTCGACCGGCCCTCGGGGGGCGGCCGGGGGTCCAAGATGGACATACCGCCGACCACCTGGCTAGTCTTCGATGTCGGCCACGACGGCGAAGTGGTCCGACGGCCAGATGCCGTCGACGGGTTCGGCGCCGGCCAGCCGGGCCGACAGCACCCGTCCCCGACCGGCCCGGGGCAGGCCCACGAACACATAGTCGATGCGACAGTTGGGCAGCGGATTGTCGGACTGGTAGGCGTTTCGCCGGTCCCAGGTGAACCCGGGATCGCCCGGCGCGGCATACCGCCAGGCGTCGACCAGGACGAGCCCGGGTACGGACGGGGCGGTGACCAGACCGCCGAGCCGGCGCAGCTCGTCGGAGTCCGGCTCGGCGTTGAGATCGCCGGTGATCACCGGAGGGTACGCCGCGTCCTGGGAATGCTCGGCCACGAACTGCCCGAGCCGCTCGACCTGGGCCAGCCGTACCGCCGACAGGCCCGGCCCGTAGGTGAGGTGTGTCGTGACCATGGTCAGCGGACCGCCCGGCGTCTCGACGCGGGCGCACACCGCCGCCCGCCCCTCGTGCGGATCCCCGGTGGGCAGGGCGGTCTCGGCGGTGGTGGCGATCGGCCAACGACTGAGCACCGCGTTGCCGATGGACAACCCGTCCGCTCCCCGTGCCGCCACGGTCCAGCACCAGTGCAACCCCAGGCGCTGCGCCAACTCGGCGGCGAAGTTCTGACCGTCGGCGCCCCACACCTCCTGCAGGCCGTACAGGTCGGCGTCGATCCCGGCCAGCGTGGCGGCGATCGGCTCGCGCCGCTCGCGCCACGGCCCGTACCGCCACCACAGGTTCCACGTCGCCACCCGCATCCTGTGCCTCCCTCTCGCGCTGCCCCCGGCTCCCGCCGCCCCATTCCGCCGATCATGAAGTTAACGTCATGATCGGCGTAATTCTGAGACGTTAACTTCATGATCGCGGAAATCGTGCACTCAACGGCAGTTAATTGGACCGAATGACCATTTCATCCGGTCACCTTTGAGGCTTAGCGTCGTTTGCGTGTTAACCAACCAAATCGGCCGAGCGCTGCGGCGTGCGTCGCGACGCCGGCGTCCCGAGGATGCCACGGCGGACCTGGCCGGGCTCGAGCCGTTCCCCGAGCCGACCGTCTTGATCTCGCTCCGGCACGGGCGGACGTTCCGCGCCCTGGACGACGAGGGCCGACCGGTGTTGATCATCACGGACGGGGTCAGCGCCGCCGCCCTGGACATCGGCGTGGCCGGGCTGTCGTACGGCGTCGTGGTGTCGGCGCGACGGTTGGCCGACGCGATCGGAGACTTCGCGTCGTCGCTCGACGGCGCCTGGGACGCCCGGCAACCGCCGCCCCCGCCGCCGCAGGGCAAGCACCGTCGCAACGGACGGACGCCGAGGATGCCGTGGCGTCCGGGACGCAACCTCCCCCGCACGATCAGCCGTTGGGCTCGATGATCACTTTGAGTGCCTCGCCCCGCCGGTCGCAGAGCATCGCGAACGCGTCCTCGACGCGATCGAGGTCGAACCGGTGCGTGATCAGGTCCAGCGGGTCGAACAGTCCGGCGCCGTAGAGCGAGACGAGCCATTGCCAGGCCGCCCGGGAGGCCGCGAAGACCCCCTGCACCCGCAGGTGTCCGAGGGTGATGACGTCGGCGTCGATCGCGGGCTTGCCGCTACCGGAGATCCCCAGCAGCACCACCGTCCCGGCCCGGCGGGCCAGCGAGACGGCGGCCGCCGCACCCTCCGGTGAATTGGTCGCCTCGATGACGAGGTCGAAGGCGCCGCGGGCGTGGTGGAGCGCCGTGACGTCGTCGCGCAGCAGTGTCCGCGTCGCCCCGAACGCGCGCGCCCGCGACGTGCGGCGCTCCCGGGACCCGACCAGGAGGAGATCGATCGGCGAGAACAGCCGCAACAGCGCGACCGCGAGCAGTCCCAACGGGCCGTCGCCGACGACCGCGACGCTCTCCCCGGGGCTGACCCGACCCACCTCGATCAGCCCGGTGGCCACGCAGGCCGCCGGCTCGATCAGCGCCGCCGTGGCGCGGGGCTCGGGTACGACGTGGGCCAGTTGGGCCGGCACCACGAGCAGCTCGGCCAGCGCGCCGGCGTGCGTGAACCCGGTCTCCGCGTACCGGCCGGTGCACAGGTTGTTGCGTCCCTCGCCGCACCGGCGGCAGCGCCCGCAGGAGCGCACGCCCTCGGCCACCACATGGGTTCCGGGCGCCAGGCCGGACACGCCCGGCCCGCAGGCGACGACCCGGCCGACCCATTCGTGGCCGGGCACGATCGGGTAACGGGCATACCGCGCCGGGCGCAGGCCCCGCAACAACTCCACGTCGGACCCACACAGGCCGACGGCGGTCGGCGCGACGAGGAGCTCACCCCGTCCCGGCACGGGATCCTCGATCTCGCGCAGGGATCCTCGGCCGGGCTCCGCGATGACGAACGCGCGCATCTCAACCCGCTCCGCTGATCCAATGATGAAAATGCCAGTTGTTCAACTCGCAAGCTCGTTGAAGCGCACGACCGGCACGACTGGGTTCGACGATGGACTATGAAAAGGTTTTCGGCAATGCGTCGATGTCGACGATCCAGACCGTGGGTCCGACCCTTGCCCTATGCCGGCAAACGCGCCTATCCTTCATTCGCGCTCGACTATGGGAGCCGGCCGACCGGCCGAAAACGTTTCGAGAGGGTTTCGGTTGGGTAGGCGTCGCTCGCAGGCGGTGACACTGTCCGACGTGGCCCAGCGGGCCGGCGTCTCGGTCGCCACCGCCTCCAAGGCCCTCAACGCCCGCGCCGAGGTCGCCGAGGCCACCCGGCGGCGCGTCGAGCAGGCGGCGAGCGAACTCTCCTTCCGGCCCAACACCCTGGCCCGGGGGTTGATCTCGGGACGCAGCCGGACCATCGGGCTGCTCACCGACGAACTGGGTGGCCGCTTCTCCATCCCCCTCCTGCTGGGCGTGGAGAACGCGGTCGGCAGCGAAGAGATGTCGGTCCTCCTGTGCGACGCGCGGGGTGACGCCATCCGGCGCCAGCATCACATCCGGGCCCTGCTGGCCCGCCAGGTCGACGGGTTCATCGTGCTCGGCGACAGCAACGACCTGCGCCCGTCGCTGTCCCGCGACATCCCGGTGCCGGTGGTGTACGTCTACTGCGAGTCGACCGATCCGAACGACCTGTCGGTGCTGGCCGACGACGAGGGCGGGGCCCGCCTGGCGGCCGAACACCTGGTGTCCCTGCGCCGGCGCCACATTGGACACATCACCGGCCCGACCCACTACCGGGCCGCCCGCGACCGGGTCACGGGCTTCGACTCCGTCCTGACCGGTGCGGGCCTGAAGTTGGCCGGCGGGCACGCGTTCTTCGGCGAGTGGTCACGCCAGTGGGGTCGCCACGCCACCCGGATGCTGCTGACCGCCCATCCCGAGCTGGACGCCGTCTTCTGCGGCAACGACCAGATCGCCAACGGGGCCTGCGAGGTCCTCGGCGACCTCGGCCGGCGCATCCCGGACGACGTGGCCGTCGTCGGATACGACAACTGGGAGGACTTCGCGGCCGACTGCCGGCCGCCGCTGACCACGGTCGACCTCAACCTGGAGCAGCTCGCCGCGACCGCGGTCGGGCACCTCATCGCGGCCCTGGACGGGGAGCGCTGCTCGGGCGTGATCCGCCAACGCGGTCGCCTGGTCGTGCGGGAGTCGACCGGCCCGCTACCCCGGCGCTGACGCCCTGACGGGACAGCTCCGGGGGGGAGGGCCGGCGCCGCACCAGCCCTCCCGGTCCCGGTTCCTCTGCCTGCAGGGGCACCCTACGGGCACTTTTCCGCTATAAGGGTGCCCCTGCAGGCGCCAAGGTCAGGACAGCATGGCGACGACCACGCCGGCCCGGTAGGTCAGCGCCGCCTCGGCGGCCGGCGCGACGCGCGAGTGCCGGCCGGGATGCTCCACATAAGACACGAACCGCTCCAGGTCCCGTACCGCGTCGCGGGCATCGCCCCGGTCCACCGCCCGCTCGGCGTCCCGCAGCGATGAGTGCAGCCGGACGACCACCGGACCCGACACGTCGCCGGACGCCACGAACCCGTCGAGCAGGTCGCGCAGCGCGCCGACGCTGCCCGGCGCCCAGTAGTGCGGCACCGGAACGTTGGCCCAGTTGATGTCGGAGGCCAGGTAGAAGCTCGTGTACGCCGGCTGGTTGTACGTGGTCTGCTGGCGCGCCACGTCGGCCCGGTACTGCGGGTCGTGCATGAGCGTGTACAGCTTCCGGTCGGTCACCTCGGTGCTGAGGTAGATCCGGATGGCCGAACTGTCGATGGTCCGGAACAGCGCCTCCTCGCGCCAGTCGCCGAAGATGTCGGCCACGAGCGAAGGGTTGCCCTTCGTGAAGTTGTTGGACCGCACGCCCACGGCGTCGAGCACGGTTCCGCGCACCCAGTCGTCGATGGTCACGGTGATCCGGGGCGTGCCGTCGGCGCCGTTGACGATCTGCGTGGTCATGTCGGCCGCCCACCGGACGCTCTGGTTGGTGCCGGGCGTGGTCGGCTCCAACAGCTCGCCCGCCGCCGAGAACAGCCCGATGCCCAGCGCCGGGGCATTGGGCGGCAGGGCCGGCCACACCTCCAGGCCGGGCACGTCGGGCCGGACGTCGCCGATCATGGCCCGGCCGGTGTCGCGGCCGGTGTAGTCGCCGAAGATCACCTGGCCGGTCGCCCCGTCGCGCAGGGTGTGGCCGAACGGCGCGAACGTGGCGCCCTCGTGGCACAGGTAGATCTCCAGGCCGGGTCGGTTGGGGTCGATGTCGGTCACGTGCATGGCGTCGCCGTGCCCCAGCCGGACCACGGTGCCGGGGGCGGCGCTGCCGGGCGGCAGCACGTCGAAGGAGCTGTAGAGCAGGTCGCCGTCGTCGTCGATGGTGGCCGACCCGTAGACGATCTCCTCGCGACCGTCACCGTCCACATCGGCCGCGCTGAGCGAGTGGAAGCCCTGCGTGGTGATGGTGGCGAACTCCGGATCGGTCCCGTCCTGCCCGTGGGCCGGATAATTGAACGGGTTGCTCATCGGCACCCAACCACTGTCCACAAACCACTGTTCGCGCAGCCGGTGGCCGTCCCACCGGTACGCGATCAGCGTCGTGCGGGTGTAGTAGCCTCGCGCGAATATCGCCGACGGGTGCTTGCCGTCCAGATAGGCCACGCCGGACAGGAACCGGTCCACCCGGTTGCCGGGCTCGATCCGGGCCAGCGCGTAGTCGCCCCACATGAGACCGTCGTCGGTCCGCCCCGGCTTGTAGGGAATCGTCTGCAGTTCCCGCCCGGTGGCGCCCTCGAACACGGTCAGGTACTCGGGCCCGCTGACGATGAAGCCGGCGAAGTTGCGCAACTGGTTGCGGGCACTGCGGCTGGGCGCGTACACGTCGATGAAGTGGTTGGCCAGGGCCTCGGCGTCGGCCCGCGCCAACGGATACGTGTAGGTCGGGGGCAGACCGAACGCCTGCTCCAGCGTGGGCGGCCAGCGGCCGGCCACGACCTCGGGATGCGCGTGCCAGCCGAGGAACGTCTGCACGACGTGCTCGAAGTAGTCGGCCGCGCTCATCCGGTAGTCGTCGGTGTGCGAGAAACCCGCGCGCACATCCCGCCGGGGCATCGTGATGAAGCGCTCCGACACGACGTTGCCGGCCGCGTCGTATCGGATGATCTTCGTACCCGGTGCGGTCTTGAACATCATCTCCGAGCGCCCGTCGCCGTCGAAGTCGTACACCAGGAACTGCGTGTAGTGGGCACCGGCGCGCACGTTGACTCCGAGGTCGACGCGGTAGAGCAGCGTGCCGTCGAGTTCGTACGCGTCGATGAAGACCGTCCCGGTGTAGCCGACCTGGGAGACGTCCTTCGAATTCGACGGGTCCCACTTGACGATGTACTCGTACCGGCCGTCGCCGTCGACGTCCCCGACGCTCATGTCGTTGGCCGCATACGTGTACGCCTCACCGGCCGGCGTGACGCCGTCCGGCGGCCGGCGCAGCGGCAGGTCGTAGTACGCGCCGGCCCAGGGCGAGACCGGCGCCGACCGGTCCACCTCGCGGCCACCGACGACGGCGGCCACCCGGTACTCCGACCCGGCCGGCGCCCCGGCGTCGAGGTAGTTGGTGCTGTCGGTGACGGTGGCGATCGGCGCTCCGTCCCGGTAGACGCGGAAGTCGGGCCCGGCCATACCGGTGGCCGTCCGACCGGTGACCTCGTACCCGAGCAGGCGCCAGCTCAGGAACACGCCCTCGGTCGTGGTGGCGGCCACCAGCCCGCGGTCAAGGTGCTCGAGCTGGACGTTGTCCGGGCGGCCGCCGTGGTCGCCGCCCGCACTGGCGCTCCCGCCGGTCGCCCCGGTCAGCAGCAGCACGACCGTGGACACGATGATCACAGATATTTGGATGCGTCTGCGCGGAGGTCGTGGGCTCATGGCGGGCTTCCTCGATTCATGGCGCGGGAGCGGGCGAACGCCAATCGGGCTGCTGAAACGATACAACCAATTGCGCAGGCTATGACCGACGTAGGCGGTTGTCAATACCTCGTCGGTGCCCGCATCGCCGTCCAGCATGGGGAGATCGCCGTACGGCCGATCCGGCAGGCGTTTGAATCGTTTGATCTCGTCAGGCCCGGCCGGCCGCCATCACGGCGGCGACCAGCGCCTCGTCGTCCTCCTCGGCCACGGTCCGCAGGTCGAGCAGGCAACGCGAATCCTCGACGCGCCCGACGACCGGTGGCCGGCCCGACCGCAGCGGCCCCGCGAGCACCGCGGGTACGCTCACCGCCGCGCTGGGCAGGATCACACCGGGAGCCGCGCCGCCGCCGACGGCCGCCTCCGAGTCGACGGCCCGGGCGTCCACCCCGGCCGCGCTCAGCTGGCCGGCCAACCGCCGCGCCCGCTCGCGCAGCCCGGACACCGGCGCGTCGAGCATCTCGCGCGCGGGCGGCGGCGGCCCGGTCAGCGTCGCCTCCAGCGCGGCCAGGGTGAGCTTGTCCACCCGTACCGCCCGGGCCGACGGATGCCGCCGCAGCCGCTCCACGAGGTCGGCCCGGCCGAGCAGCAGGCCGGCCTGCGGGCCACCGAGGAGCTTGTCGCCGCTGGCGGTCACGAGGGCGGCGCCCTGACGCAGTACGGAATCGGCGTCCGGCTCGTCGGGCAGCAGCGGATGCGGCGCGAGCAGACCCGACCCGATGTCCACGACGACCGGTGGGCCGAGGGTGGCCAGGCCGGCCACGTCGACCGCGCTCGTGAAGCCCGAAATGACGAAGTTCGACGGATGCACCTTGAGCACGAAAGCGGTGTCCGGGCCGATCGCGTCCGCGTAGTCGCGGGCCGACACGCGGTTGGTCGTGCCCACCTCGCGCAGGCGCGCGCCGGTCGACGTGAGCAGATCCGGTATCCGGAAGCCGTCGCCGATCTCCACCAGCTCGCCCCGGCTGACCACGATTTCGCGGTCGCGGGCCAGCGCGAGGCCGCACAACAGCAGCGCCGCGGCGTTGTTGTTCACGACGTGGACGGCCTGCGCGGCCGGCACCGCCCGGGCCAGGGCCGCGATCACGCCGCGCCCGCGCCGGGCCCGCTCGCCGGTGGACAGGTCGAACTCCACATCGGTGGCGGCGGCGGCCACGGCCAGCGCGTCGCGGGCCGCGGCCGACAGCGGGGCCCGGCCCAGGTTGGTGTGGATCACGACGCCCGTCGCATTGATCACCGCCCGCAGGCTGGTCGCGTGGGCCGGCAGGGCCGCGATGGCGGCCGCGCCGACGTCCTCCGGCGCCAGCTCGCCCCGCCGCGCCCGCTCCTGCGTCGCGGCGATGACCCGCTTGACGGCCGTCCGGCCCAACCGCCGCACGGCCGCGGCCAGTTCCGGCCGGGCGAGCAGTGCGTCGGTGGCCGGGATCCGGCGACGGGCGTCCTTTGCTGCGGGTGCGCCGGCCCCATGGTCGTTCGACAATGGCCGCATGGGCATCCTCGCCGTTCCTCACGTTGATGGGTCCGTACGCCTCACGCAGTATGCCCACGGCGGCGGCTGCGCGTGCAAGATCCCGCCCGATGAGCTGGAGGCGATCCTGGGCGGGTTGCGCTTGGACGCCGCCGTGCCGGACGAGTACGGGCCGCTGCTCGTGGGCCTCGAGAACGGCGACGACGCGGCCGTCGTGGCCACCCCCGATGGCGGTCCCGCCCTGGTACTCACCACGGACTTCTTCACGCCGGTCGTCGACGACGCGTACGACTGGGGCCGGATCGCGGCGGCGAACGCCCTCTCCGACGTGTACGCGATGGGCGGGCGACCGGTGATGGCGGTCAACCTGCTCGGCTGGCCACGGGGCGTCCTGCCGATGGAGCTGGCCACCGAGGTGCTGCGCGGCGGCCTCGCGGTCGCCGGCCCGGCCGGCTGCCACCTCGTCGGCGGGCACACCGTCGACGACCCGGAACCCAAGTACGGCCTAGCGGTCACCGGCGTCGTCGATCCCGACCGGATGCTGCGCAACGACGCCGGGCGGCCCGGCCAACCGCTGACGCTGACCAAGCCGCTCGGCATCGGCGTGCTCAACTCGCGTCACAAGGCGACCGGTGAGCGGTTCGAGCACGCGATCGCCGCGATGACCACGCTCAACCGCGACGCCGCCCGGGCCGCGGTGGGCCGCGGGTACCGCTGCGCCACCGACGTCACCGGGTTCGGCCTGCTCGGCCACCTGCTCAAGGTGGCCCGGGCCAGCGGGGTCACGGCCGTGATCGACTCGGCGGCGGTGGAGTACCTCGACGGCGCCCGCGCGGCGGTCGACGCCGGTTACGTCAGCGGCGGCACCCGGCGCAATCTGGACTGGGTGCGTCCGCACACCCGCCTCGACGGTGTCGACGAGACCGAGGCGCTGCTGCTGGCCGACGCGCAGACCTCGGGCGGGCTCCTGGTGGCGGGCGAGCTCCCCGGCGCCCCGGTCATCGGGGAGCTCGTGCCGCGCGGCGAGCATCTGGTCGTCGTCCGGTGATCCATGTTGATCGCTCGCTCCGCCTCGCTCGTGCCTCGCTCGGACGTCGACTCGCAGAAGTCGATCAACCGCCGCACCGATGAGCTAGGGTCGTCGCGGAGGTGTTTGTTGGCTGGTGCCGGCCGCGGCCTTCAAAGCCGTAGGACGCGTGACGAACGCGTCGGCGGGTTCGATTCCCGTCCGCCTCCGCCACCACCGCGTCCGCCGGAGGCGCCCGCATGTACGTGATCGCGACGGCCGGTCACGTGGACCACGGCAAGTCCGCCCTGCTGCGGGCGCTGACCGGCATGGAACCCGACCGCTGGGAGGAGGAACGGCGGCGCGGGCTGACCATCGACCTCGGCTACGTGTGGATGGACTCCGCGCGCGGACCGCTCGCGTTCGTCGACGTGCCCGGGCACGAGCGCTTCGTGGGCAACATGCTGGCCGGCGTCGGCCCGGTGCCCGCGGTCCTGTTCGTGGTGGCGGCCGACGAGGGGTGGATGCCGCAGTCGGCCGAGCATCTCACCGCCCTCGACGTGCTGGGCGTGCGGCACGGGCTGCTGGCGGTGACCAAGACCGATCTGATGGAGCCCGAGCTGGCGGCCGAGGAGGCGCGGCAGGCCATCGAGCGCACCAGCCTGGGTGACCTCCCCACCGTGGCGGTGAGCGCCCGCACGGGCGAGGGTCTGGCCGACCTGCGGGCCGCGCTGGACCGGCTCGTCTCCGAGCTGCCGCCGGGCGACCCGGGCGCGCCGGTCCGGCTCTGGGTCGACCGGGGATTCACCATCCGCGGTGCCGGCCTGGTGGTCACCGGCACCCTGGCCGCCGGCACCATACGCAACGGGGACACGCTGGAGCTGGCCCGGACCGGGAAGCGGTACGTGGTCCGTGAGCTGCAGTCGATGAACCACCACACCGACGAGGCCCGCGGGGTGGCCCGGGTCGCGCTGAACCTGCGCGGCGCCGGCCGCGGCGAGGTCGGGCGGGGCGACGCGCTCATGACGCCGGGCAGCTACCGCGGTACGGCGGCCGCGGACGTCCGGACCCGGCTGTGCGTGCCGGCCGACCTGCCCCGCGAGCTGCTCGTCCACGTCGGTACGGCCACGGTGGGGGCCCGGCTGCGGCCGGTCGGCGCCGACACGGCCCGGCTCACGCTGGGCGCGGCGCTGCCCCTGCGCGTCGGCGACCGGCTGGTGCTGCGCAGCGATCGCGGCGTGGCCGGCGGGGCGGTCGTGCTCGACGCCGACCCTCCGCCGCTGGACCGGCGCGGGGCCGGACGGCGCCGGGCGGCCGAGCTGGAGTCCTATTCGGACACGCCGGACGGCGCGGCCGAACTGCGCCGGCGGGGGGTCGTGCGGTCGTCGGTGCTGCGGACGGTCGGGCTCGAGCCGCCGGTCGCCCCGCTCGTCGCCGACTGGCTCGTCGACCCCGAGCACGCCCGCGGCCTGCGCTCGCGCCTGGCGTCGCTGGTCGCCCGGCGGGCCAACGACCCGTCGGCGCCGCCGTTGAGCGTGGAGGACGCCCGCAAGACGCTCGAGCTGCCCGACCCCCGCCTCGTCCCGGCCGTACTCAGTCCGCCGTGGACTGTCCGCGATGGACTGATCGTGCATGCCGAGGCGCCGGACACGCTCAGCGCGGCGGCCCGGGACGCCCTGGCCCGGTTGGAGGGTCGGCTGGCCGGGGTCGCGTTCGCCGTGCCCACCGAGCCCGACTTCGCCGCCGCCGGCCTGGATCCGGCCGGGGTGGCCGCGGCCACCCGGGCCGGGCGCCTGGTCCGGCTGGCCCCCGACGTGGTGCTGCTCCCCCGGACCGTGGGCCACGTCGAACAGGTGCTGGCCGGCCTGTCGCAGCCGTTCACCGCCGGCGAGGCGCGTGAGGCCCTCGGCACGTCCCGCAAGGTGATCGTTCCCCTACTGGAACACCTCGCGGCCAGCGGCCGGACCCGCCGCCTCCCCGACGGCCGCCACACCGTCGCAAGATCCCCGTGATCATGGACCTAGGGACACCAAATCGCGCCGATCATGGACCTAAGTCCATGATCGGCGCGAAAAGGGGGGTCACTGGGCGGCGAAGATGATGGCCGCCCTCAGGGCGAGGATCCCGATCAGCACCAGGGCCGCCGGGATGAGGGCGGTGACGCGGCCCGCCGCGGCGACCGTACCGTCGGCGTTGACGCGCGGACGGTCGAAGGCCCGCGCGGCGAGGCCCTGGGCCAGTCCGAGGAGCGCCACGATCCAGAGCAGGAACCACGGGAACCCGAACGCCCGGTTCATCGCGCCGGTCGGGATGAGCGTGAGGACGAAGACGACGATCAGGAGCAGCTCCAGAACCTGGAAGAGGCGCTCCCCGCGGGCCAGGCCGGCGGCGCTGGCCAGGGCGTCGCGCCGGTAGCGGACCAGCCAACCCATGAGGGCGGCCGCGCCGGACAGCCCGGAGGCGAGGAAGAGCCCGCCCAGCGCCCAGGTGTCGCTCCACACGGGCTGGTTCGACACGGACAGCAGCACACCCGTGTACCCCGCGATGAACAGGGCCAGGAGCGCCCCGATCGCATGGAAGATCTTGCCCAACCCACCGTCGAGCGGACGGACCAGCCGCGTCGAGCCCCGGTCCCGCAGGAAGGCCTCGAGGAACGCCACGGTGGCGAACGCGCCGAACACCACCAGCGCCCACGCGCCCACCGACATCGGCGACCAGTACTTGAAGTTGAGGCCGACCTGGCCGGGGGTCGTGTTGACCAGCATGTGCCAGAAACGCAGCGGTTGGCCGAGGTCGAGCGTGAGCAGGACCGGGCACGGAAGCAGCGTGAGGAACGAGATGTAGTACCCGACCCGGGCCGCCGGCTCGTCGGCCTGGCTGCCGAACCGCAGCAGGGTGGCGATCGCGTACGAGCCGCCGGAGAGCCCGGCGAAGAAGAAGTAACCGAGGATGTACCACGTCCAGTCGGGCGACCGGACGAAGTGTTCGGCGTCGGCCAGCAGGGTCATTCCGTCACCTCCGGCTTCGTCGAAGGCTCAGCCGAGGACTCGGCCGCCGACGGCCCGGTCGCGGGGCCGGGCGCGGCCGGTTCCGGGACCGGCTCGCGCCGCCGGCGCAGGGCGATCAAGCCGCCCACCACCGCCAGCGCCGCGGTGACCAGCGTCGCCAGGTACCCGCGTTCGTTGTTGCGGCTGGGTAGGACGGCGTTGGCGGCGTTCGGCAACTGGTACGCCTCCGGCTCGTCCATCAGCAGGAAGAACGCGTTCAGTCCACCGTAGACGGAGTCGTCCTCGCCGTAGAGGCGGGCCTCGCCGACGCCCTGCGAGTGCAGCACGTCCACCCGCTGGCGGGCCCGCTCGCGCAGCTCGTCGAGCGGTCCGAACTGGATGGACTGGGTCGGGCAGGCCTTGGAGCAGGCCGGTTCCATGCCGCCCTGCAGCCGGTCGTAGCAGAGGGTGCACTTCTGGGCCACCCGCGTGTGCTCGTCCTGCTCGATCACCCCGTACGGGCAGGCCGAGATGCAGTCGCGGCAGCCGTTGCACACGTCCGGCTGGATGAACACCGTGTCGAACTCGGTCCGGATGATGGCGTTGGTCGGGCAGACCTCCATGCAACTGGCCTGCTGGCAGTGCTTGCAGACGTCCGACATCATCAGCCAGGCCTTGCCCTGGCCGACCGCCACCGTGGTGTCCGGCACGTTGTCGATGAACCGCACGGCCCGCCAGTTCTGCGCGTTCAGGCCGCCGGTGTTGTCGTACCCGTCGCCGAAGGCGGGTTCGTTGCCTGGCAGCAGGTTCCACTCCTTGCAGGCGACCTCACAGGCCTTGCAGCCGATGCAGACGCTGGTGTCGGTGAAGAACCCGTAGGCCGTGCCTGGAGTGATCTCCATCAGAACCCCATCAGGTTGTGCGTGATCTTCGTAAGTCCTTGGTCGCCCGCGTACAGGTCCAGCGGCAGCGCCACCAGCTCGTCCACCTCGGGCACGGCCCGCGGGTCGCGCCCTCCGTCGACGTCGATGACGTACCGGGAACACGTGGCGCAGGCCTCGACGCGCAGGTGCGACATGGTGCCCGACGGCGACGGCACGGCGCCGTCGGCGATGACGGGCGCATGGGGCCGCTGCTCGGCGTAGACCGTCCGCTTCGAACCCGCGGTCTCGCCGCAGGACGGGCAGGCGCTTCCCGTGTACCCCCAGTCGTGTCCGCACCGCGCGCACAGCAGCCGCCGACGCGCGCTGACCAGCGCCTCGCCGGAGGCGTCCCGGTAGCTCAGCTGGGGTGGGCCCCCGCAGCGCGGGCAGTGCATCTCGTCGCGCGGCCCATGGGCACAGGCCGCGGCGACCGCCGAGCCGTCCATCGCCACCAGCACCGGGTAGAGGCTGGCGCGGGCCAGATAGCGCGGCACCGGCGCCAGACCGTCGCCGGCCAGCCACGCCGCGAGGATGTCCACCACCGGCCCGGCATCGACCAGCTCCCGGGTCTCCGTGGCCAGCGTCTCCGGGCCGGCCGCCTCGGTCGCCTTCACGATCGCGGGCACGACCCGGTCGGCGGCCCACGGCGCCAGGCCGCCGGGATCGGGCCCGTCGACCGGTACGAGCCGTGCCGCCTCGTCCCACACGTCGACCAGGGCCAGGTACAGCGTGAGCAGCTCGGCCGCGAACGGGTACCGCTCGCGCAGGTCCCCGGCCCGCCGCCGGTGGGCGGTCCAGGAGGCGTCCGGCGCGGCCATCGCGCTCACATCTTCTCGATGTTGACCAGGAACGCCTTGAACTCGGGGGTACGGGCGCTGGCGTCCCCGACGAAGGGAGTGAGGGCGTTGGCCAGCCAGTGCTGCCCGGTGT